>Ga0310344_10002950_pt1 | contig 12737 bp, 15 predicted proteins | sample HC15DNA20200_MG_FD_203801 | JGI IMG/M metagenome (GOLD analysis project Ga0310344, IMG submission 203801) | Marine microbial communities from station ALOHA, North Pacific Subtropical Gyre - HC15-DNA-20-200_MG | ecosystem: Environmental > Aquatic > Marine > Oceanic | place: Pacific Ocean: North... | reverse complement strand
GCAGAACAATGGAAAAAACGACGCGAGGAAATACTCCAACGCTGGCATAAAATGATGGGGCCCTGGCCAGCCCTTTTAACCAATCCGAAGGTCGAGATTCTCGAATCAACGCAACGGGATTCACTGTAGCAATTTCGGGTCCGTTTTCGCTGGACTCCCAACGCTTTTACAACCGGATACCTGCTGATTCCCGATGCTCCTGGACCACGCCCGGCCGTTGTTTCCGTTTTCTACGAACCCGAAACAGGTATTGGCATGGGAAAACCAAATCGTGATTTTGCTTTACAGCTGGCTCTGAAAGGATTTGTCACGCTATCTATTGGAACCACTGAGTCCACCAATAACAAAACCTGGGCCATTCATTACCCCAGCATTGAAAACACACAGGTCGAACCCTTATCCATGTTAGCCTATGCAGCGGCTAATGCCTGGTATGTACTGGCAGATCGCGTTGAAGTTGATGAAACCAGGATTGGCATTGTCGGTCATTCTTATGGCGGGAAGTGGGCTATGTTTGCTTCCTGTCTGTTTGAAAAATATGCCTGTGCAGCCTGGTCGGATCCGGGAATTGTATTTGATTCAAGTCGCTCGAGCGTGAACTACTGGGAACCCTGGTATCTTGGATACCACTCTCCTCCATGGCGGAAACGTGGCATTATCACACCCGACAATCCCGCCCGAGGACTCTATCCGCAACTCGTTCAAAAAGGACACGATCTTCATGAAATCCATGCTTTGATGGCACCAAGACCGTTTTTAGTCTCGGGTGGTTCAGAAGATCCTCCTAAACGCTGGGCGGCTCTGAACCACACCATCGCCGTTAACAAGCTGCTTGGTCATTCTCACCGCGTGGGTATGACCAACCGTCCTAATCACTCACCAACCCCGGAATCGAACGCTGTTATTTACGATTTTTTTGAGCATTTCCTGAGCCATCCGAGTCCTCGGTGACAACGTCATTACATTTTCTGTTGCGATCGTGACTGGTGCATCAAACAGAGGATAAGAACTTATGATTTCTTTACTCAAACCTGCCTGCCAGACATTACTTTGTACCAAGTACAACAACCTTTCAGTCCGAGATCTCTCCGCTCGCTGTAAGTGATTCTGAAGTAACCATTCCTGATCCTGACCCCCTTGGGAGCAACGCACATGTCCTCCTCCGGCTTTAAACATTACTCGGATCTTTTAACAACACTCCATCAACGTGGACATCAAACGCGCGTACTTGGCTATGCCCCAGACTCGTCACCCATCGTCTCAGTTCAAAGTGGAGGGGATCGCCTGCCTGCCATTTTCATCAGTGCGGGAAGCCATTCCACAGAACACGCTGGTGTTGTCGCCGCCGTTGAACTGATTGATCAGCTGGAAACCAAACATCAGCTTCACGTCATTCCCTGCCGTGACCCTATCGGGTTGAACGGCTTTCGTTATGTGATGAGTCGCAGCCTCGGTGATTGCGATCATCTGACCAGTGTCGAAGACGCCGAATCATTACTTCGGGAAAAGGGAGAAATCCTCTACGAAAAAGAAGACCGCTGGTTAATCAGAGTGGGTGAGTATGGCTACGCCAACGACACGCTATATCGCAAATTCAAGAAGGGACAATCCTTTCTGGAACCTCTCAAAGGTCGCCGCATCTACTTTCCTTCGAGCACCCTCGATATTCCACAGGCCGGACCACTGGAACGTGCCTATACACAAATCATTACTCCGGAGGCAGAAATCTTGCATCTCAATCGTTTTCATGACACCAGCTGGGCCCCGATCGAAGTCCAGTGCACAAGAGAGCTCATGGCCGAAGTCCAGCCCGGACTAACCTTTGATTTACACGAATACGGCGATGATGGGTTCTGGCTATCGGGAAGACGCCAGAAAACGAAAGAAGACGAAATGTGGGAACGGCGAATGGCTGCTGAAGGAGTGCAATCGGTCAAACTTCTAGGGGCGACTTTTCCTGAAGAAAGTTACCTTCCTGGAACTTTCTTCGAAAAGCTGGAACCCGGAGTTTTCTGGCTGGATGCTCTGGAGCGAGGAGAGGGGCTGAATCTCGTCGATTTTTCCGCTCGACAATTCGGACCGGGCTTTACCATTGAAACCGGTATGCGTCAGGAATTTGAAAAACGAATCGAAATGCAAAAAACGGTCGTACAGACGGCAGTGCGTGTTTTCGAACAACGGTACGCGTGACAGCGATCCCTTGCACGATGAACGGTAACCCTCTCCGTGCTCACACAATCAAAGATAGTAGAGAACCAGGTATACTCCCAAGAGAATCGCAGCCCATAAGGCCATGCCTCCCGTCGACCATTTACGTCCCAGAAGACCTGTCGGACCAAACAGCGCATACATTAGGGACAACAGCCACTCGCGGAACAAAACAAATCCAGCATCGATTGTTTTAAGCATCGGCGCAGTCTGAACACAACAAACCGTCACCAGGTTGGGTAAAGCCCTGCGATAAAACCAATCCGTATCCAGATTAATCTTCGGAAGTTCGGAGGGATAGAGACCTGTTTGTTGCAGCACGGCAAATGCAAGAATGGCAAACAACAATAACTGAAGTTGATTAATAACATGGGCGGCGGTGTACGGTTCATACACGACATCATACGGCAATAATGCATACAGCGGCCCCGGGAAAATGCCTATCAATACACACAAGAAAGCCGTCACTCCCATTGCAACAAGCATGTTTACAGGAGCTTCCTTTACTCGCAAGCCGTTATCGTGCGCAAAAAACGTTACGAAAGGAATCTTGATACCGGAATGTTCCAGTACACCAGCTGAAGCAAAAAGTAAAATCAACCACACCATCCCATGGTGATTTTCAGCAGTTGCGGACATGATCAATGACTTTGAAACAAAACCACTGAACAGAGGGAACGCCGAAATCGATGCGCCACCAATGATGCAAAAAAAAGTTGTCCACGGCATGGATTTGTACAAACCACCAAGCTCATTGCCTTTCATGGTACCAGTTCTGAACAAGACCGCTCCCATTGTCATATACAACAGCGACTTATAAAGAATGTGACAAAAGGCGTGGGCCGCCGTTCCATTTAAAGCCAGAGGAGTACCAACCCCGATACCGACCACCATAAAACCAAGCTGATTGTTCAGACTGTACGCAAGCACGCGGCGCAGATCGTTCTCAATAACGGCAAAGAAGATGGGAAACACGGTCATTGCCGCACCTAACCAAATCAGTTGTTCGGTTCCAGGAAATCCACGTGCCAACGCATAAATCGCAAGTTTGGTGGTAAAAGCGCTCAGAAAAACAGTCCCGGTTGGAGTCGCTTGAGGATAGGCATCTTGGAGCCAGTTGTGCAGCAATGGAAAGGCTGCCTTAATTCCAAATGACAATAAAATTAACAGAGAACCCGGATCCTGAAGGGAAAGTTTTCCAAAGAACAAGGGTTGTTCTAAATCCGATGTATGAAGACGCAGCAAAACTCCGGATAACAGCAAAACTCCGGAACCTACTTGAATAATGAGATACCGCATTCCAGCATGAAAGGCAGAGTCCCGACGAGAAGCCCAAATCAGGAACACCGAAGAAACCGCTGTTAATTCCCAATAAACAAACAGGGTCAACAGATCACCGGCAAACACGGCCCCTATAGCTGCACCGGCATAAATATAACCCGCTACATGCTGGAGCGTATCTTTCACATGCAGGGAAAAAATGGCACACAGAAAAACGGCAATATGAAAGATCGTCCCCCAAACCAGACTCAGTTTATCGATTCGTATCAGGATGATATCCAAATTGAAAAAAGAAAACCCGACCATGTTCTCCCAACTGGTCGCATTTTGAGCCTGCCCCAAAAGAATCAGCCCACTCAATACCGGTAGCACCAGCAGCATCACCTGCTGAAATTTTCCCCTCAGAACAGAAAGCAACAATGCCCCTACAATGAGTAACATCCCCGGAGGAATACTATCGATCATAGTAGTCCTCCCGACGTGTCAAAACACGTCGTAGTTGCGTTGCCGCCAGCACTAAAAAAATGAACACCAGAAAACCAAAAAAACCAAAAAAACCAATCCAGTTTTCAAAATCAAAATGCGCATGCTTCTCGTACAGGCCAAAAAGATCCAAAACAAAAAGCAAAGCACAAGCAACATAAAGCCCGTAGCAAAGCCGGTTCACATGACGTGGATTGTCCAGCCAGTAAAGTGGCTCTGATTCCAAATCCTTAGTTTCAGGTTTGTCGCTTTCCATGTTCACCATAGCTATCCGTTATAACGATTCTCCTCAAAGACAATTAACTTACGTCCGTTCCCGGTCTTATTTCCCGATGGGTTCAAGAAACTGCTGCACGGCATCTGCCAGAAAGAAAAGAATCAGACACCCCGACGCCGTAACACATAAAGGGACAACGCAAAGCAGCGGGGCTTCGTTTACAGAACTGATTCCGTCTGAATCGTCGTCTGCATCGATCTTCGGTGACTCTTCTTTCAAAAAGAATGCTCTCACGGGAATCGGCATCAAATAAGCTATGTTGAGCAAAGAACTGATCATCAGTGCAGCCAGAAGCGGTTCCTGACCGGCCTTGAGCGTCCCGAGGGCCAGAAACCATTTACTCCAGGCGCCTCCCATTGGCGGCACCCCGATTACACTGAATGCACCTACCGTAAATGCAGCCATGGTGACAGGCATCACTTTTCCGAGTCCATTTAGCTGACTGACTTTCGTCTTGTGACTGGCCACCATAATTGCGCCTGCACAGAAAAACAGGGTGATTTTTCCCACTGCGTGCATGGCTATGTGCATCCCACCACCCAACACGCCGGCACTGTTTGCCAAGGATGCACCCAGCACAATATAAGACAATTGACTGATGGTTGAATACGCAAGACGCTCTTTCAGATTGTCTTTGCTCATGGCAATCAGGGATGCCGTTATCAACGTTGCGCCCGCGACATACATCAGCCATACACTCGCGTCGGTTTCCCGTAAGAACTCCGTTCCAAAGATATAAATAATCACCTTGAGAACCGTAAAAACTCCCGCCTTTACAACCGCCACAGCATGTAACAGAGCACTGACAGGCGTCGGGGCAACCATCGCACCAGGCAGCCAGCGGTGAAAAGGCATCAACGCGGCCTTCCCGGTCCCGAAACAATACAGGGCTAATAAAACTCCAACTAACCATGGTTTATTTTCGAGTTCATTCGCAGTATGCAAAATCCCCCCCTGGGTAAACTCCAGTGTTCCTGCCAGCTGCCAGGTCCAGACAATACCCAACAGGAGCAACAAGACGGAAGTTCCAATGAGAATCCCAAGATATGTGCGCCCTGCCCGTCTCGCTTTTTCATCACCATGATGGGTAACCAGTGGATAGGTCGATAAGGTCAGAAATTCATAAAACACAAAAAGCGTGAACACATTACGTGCAAAAGCGACTCCGAGTGCACCGGTGATTGCCAGTGAAAAAAAGACAAAAAAACGTGTCTGGTTTTTTTCGTGATGTCCACGCATATAACCGATTGCGTAAATCGAGGTTATCAGCCATAAAACGGACGCTACGATCGCAAAAAGCATTCCCAGCGGCTCTACCTTAAATCCCAATGGGATTCTGGCTACCAGCCCACTCTCAGCATCACCGGACAGTGCCCAAGGCACCACATTAATTTCCGGCTGATTGCCCGCTATCACAGTTGGTACAAGAATAGAAATCGTCCCACACAGTACAGCGGCAGTGATCACAAGTGCCGAATCACGTACGTTAGGCCATTTTCCGAGCTGGGCAATACACAAGGAACCCAACACTGGAAGTCCAATCGAAATTAGAATCACATACTGCAAATCCACTATTTCATGACACCTCGTTATCAAGACCCTGTCTGAAGAAGAACTTCTGCTGCTCGGCGTGCTACTTCCATAGGAAATCGACTGAGCGTACCAAAAATCAGACTCGCCCCTATCATGATCCACATTGGAACCAGCATACTCCAGGGAGCTTCCTGCTGTTTCGAACCGACAGTTTCGTCTGCGGGGGAACTTGAATACACGACCTCAACCACACGCCACACATACATGACAGCTATCAATGAACTTAGCAGCGCAGCCGCTGCAACGGGAATCATCCCCTTCTCCAGTGCTGCCAGAATCAGATACCACTTACTGATGAAGCCCGATGTCAAAGGAACGCCAATGAGATTCAAACCCCCAATGACAAATGCCGCCATGGTCCATGGCATGGACTTTGCCAGACCTTTCATGTCCTTCAGATCAGTCGACCCCACTCGCCACATCACGCATCCCATCGTCAGGAACAAGGAACCTTTGATCATCGCATGGTTAAAGAGGTGAACAATACCAGCTGAAAGCCCGAGCACGGAACCTTCATCATTTCCAGTAGCAAAGCTCACAGCGAGTACCAGATACCCGATTTGTGCGACACTTGAATAGGCCAGTAGTCCCTTGACATTCTCCTGATATACGGCAACGGCGGAACCGACAAAAACCGCCATCAGGCCCAGTATCATGAGCACCTGATTCAAGGACATGTCATGGAAAGCAAACTGCACTCCAAAAATCGTAAAAATGACTCGCAACAGAAGATAAAAAGAAACTTTGGTCGCGGTAGCAGCCAGGAAAGCAGAAACCATTGAAGGAGCATACGTGTACGCATTCGGTAACCAGACGTGCAGAGGAAACAACGCCAATTTAATACTGATTCCAACCGTAAGAAATGCAAACGCCGCGAGTACCGTTCTCGATTCAATCACTGTAATAATTCGGTCCTGGACCTCTACTTGGCGATGTAACCGCTCCGTAAGTTCCGCCATATTAAGTGTTCCGGTCATCATATAGACCAGTCCTATGCCAATCAGAATGAAGGTGCTTCCGATCGTGCCCATAATGAGGTAACGGTAGGCAGCGGTCAGCGCTCGACGATCCTTCCCCATCGCTATCAACACATAAGCAGAAAGTGATGAGATTTCCAGGAATACGAAAACGTTAAAAAAATCGCCTGTTATCGTGATCCCAAGCAGACCTGTCATACACAGAAGAAAAGCACTGTAGAAAAGGTAGTGTTTTTCGGTCGGAACCTCTCGCAACAAAAGTTCGCGTCCAAAGGGCAATACCAGTGAGGCTACCGCACTGATGACCAGAAGCACAAATCCACTGAGAGGATCCAGACGGTATTCAATACCCCAGAGAGAGGGCCAGCCCCCCAGTTCGTAGCTGATAGATTCTCCCATCATGATCCGCTGTAATAAAACAACCGAAACCGCACACGTCATCCAGCTGACCAGAGTAGCAAACGGGAATACCAGATGACGACTGCGCAGCAATACACATATCGGAGCAGCAATAAGTGGAATCAGAATCTGCAATACAGGTAAATGCTCGGCGATCACGACTGGGCATCCTCCTGAAGAATCTCCTCATCTTCAATCGTGCCGTAAGCTTCCTTGATGCGTACGATCAGAGCCAAGCCGACAGAAGTCGTGGCAACTCCCACAACAATCGCCGTCAGAATCAGGACATGAGGAAGCGGGTTGGAATAACGTTGGCTAGATGGTGTCGTTACGGACAAATTTTCCGGATTCCCTCTTGGACGTATTTCATTGGTGTCTGTCGGCTCTGCTCCAGCCGACAGATTTTCTTTCGGCTGTCCGATCGGCGCGGCAGATAACCCTGGCGACGGTGATTCGGAACGAAGCTCCTGCCCCTGGCTCGATCCTGTCAAAACAATAGGAGCGGTTCCATCCTCCACCTTCCCCATACTGATGTACAAAAGAAATACGGAAACCTGAAAAATATTCAACCCGATCAGCTTCTTGATCAGATTTCCACGTGAGATTACGGTGTAAAACCCGGTCATCATCAAGACGATGGCAATCCAATAATTATAAAGCCCTAAAAGCATCATTGCGCATCCACTTCACTGCGACCAACAAAGGAAAAAAATATAGCGATAACAACCGCTGTCACTGTAATTCCAACTCCTAGTTCGATCACGAGTATCCCCAGATGTTGTCCATGCACAGGATCGTGAGCGAGTACCCCATACTCCAGAAACTGTCCCCCTTTTAAGATTCCGGCTATACCCACGCTTGCATAAAGTATCACTCCAAACGAAAAAAGAACTTCCACTACGCGCAATGGAATTACTGATTGTGCCCGTTCCAGCCCGAAGATCAGGGTATAAAGAACGATCCCAGACGCAAAAATAACACCCGCCTGAAAACCACCACCCGGTCCATAGTCGCCATGAAACTGGACATAGAGTGCGAACAGAAAAATGAACGGAATCAATAATTTGGAAATGACTCGTAAAATGTGGTAGCTGGTCATGGTTGCAAGACCTCACTGGAATCTTAGCAATATCGAAATGAACTTATTTTCCCGATTGTGTTTTAGAACGACCTATCAACAACAGCACGCCAATCCCTGCCGTAAAGATCACCGTGGTTTCTCCCAGCGTGTCGTACCCTCGATAACTAGCAAGAAGTGACGTAACCATATTGGGTACCCCGATCTCTTCCGGCGAACGATCAATATATCGAGACGCGGGCTCTCCTTGATGAATCGGAGCATCGGGGTCACCATAAAGAGGCATGTCGAGTGTCCCGTAAATCAAAGCCCCGCCGGTAACACATACGACCAGCAATGCAACTTCCTGAAACCGATCAGCATTCTTTTCGTGTTTGGGTGTAATAGCCAGTGTTCCCAACATTAAAACCGTTGAGACTCCCGCGCCGACTGCAGCTTCGGTAAACGCCACATCCACAGCATCCATCACCATGAACAGTGAGGCAGAAACCAGACTGAAAATCCCGGAAAGCATGACCGATGACCAGAGATCCCGCAGCAAGATAATGGCAATCGCTGTCAGTGCAAGCAACGTCAGGAGCATTGCATTAATCAGTTCGATAATCGGTCATCCTTCGTTAACTGTGTGACTGGTTCTCCGCTTCACCATCTAACAACTGTTCATCAAAGTCCTGGTTATCCAGTCTGGGACGTAAGCCCATTGTAAAAGCCGCACGAACCAGGGCATGGCTTGATGTTGGGGAGGTGAAGAACAAAAACACCATTATCATCAGAAGCTTAACAAGGCTTATCCAGTCGGGTGCCTGAAAGGCGAGTCCGACAAGAACCAAGGTAGCACCCAGCGTATCCGTAATTCCGCCAGCATGAGTACGACTATAGAAGTCCGGCAGTCTGACCAATCCAAAAGACCCCAGAATGACCAGCAGCCCTCCTCCTAATAAACACATTCCACTTAATACGGTAAGAACTGGAATTCCTTCGGTCATTGCTCGACACTCCCATCGGAAGCATTGCCACTGACAGCGAGCGTACCATACCGTGCGAATTTCAAGACAGCCACTACTCCGACGAAATTGATCAGAGCATAGATCAAAGCCAGATCGAGAAAATCGGGACGTCCTGTCAAAAATCCGATTACCGAAATCAGAAGAACCGTTTTGGTTCCAAAACTGTTGGCAGCAAGAATACGATCGAACACAGACGGCCCAAGTAGAGCACGAACCAGGGAGAAAACAATGGCAATACAAATGGCGGCAAGCAGAATGAGATACATTTGTTGCACAGGACTAGCCTTCCAACCTGGATACTCGAAGATCCATTTCACCGCTCTCCAGACTGTCGGCCCCCTCTCTGGATAATGCGTGAACTAAAATAACCCGGTCGCGAATTCGGATGGAAACCGTCCCGGGAGTCAGGGTGATTGAATTCGCGTAAGTGACCTGACCTACGGTTGTTTTCTGACTTGCAGGAACCTCTATTAATCTGGGATTTACCGGTCGAATACTCAATATCCGAAGCACCACATCCAGATTTGAGAGCAGGATTTCTTTAATCAACCAGGGCAGATAGAAAAGAAGCCGCGGCAACAGATGAAGCGGCAGCGATTCTCCATCAACAATTTTCATCCTGACAGATAACCAGGTAACGAAAACACAAGACGCCCCCCCAAGACCAAGGAGAAGAATATTTTCTAAATGCCCAGAGGCCAAAATCCAGAAGGCTAACAGGAACACGCATAAACAAACAGCATAACGCACAACATATCTCAGTGTTTAGACATCAATAAAAAGTATTAATTATTACGTTTACTGATATTATCACAGGTGATATTTCGCGTGCAATGTGGCTCACTAATTTTCAAGATAAACCGTATAACCGGGAGCCGATGCAGAGTCTCGAAATTTTAGGATCCGCTAATCGGAGAATCACAATGCCATCCCTGAATCGCCGTCTCTTCTTGACGTCTGCGTTAGCTGCCAGTTCGAATCTGGTTCTGAACCGCTACAAGGCCTCCGCTTCTTCAAGCCGCTCCAGACCCAAAATTAAAGTCGGACAAATCGGTACGGGTCATGCCCATGCGTCAGGAGTTTTTTCTTCGCTACGTCAGGTCAGTGACACCTATGACATCGTAGGTGTAGTGGAAAATAACTCGAAACGAAAAGAAACATTGGGAGGTTTCTATCAAGGTGTTCCACTTATCGATGAAGAACGACTGCTGACAACACCAGGGCTTCAGGCAGTGGTCATCGAAAGCGAAGTAGAAGAACTGTTACCTACTGCCAAACGTTGTGTCGAGGCAGGTATGCATGTTCACCTCGACAAACCTGCCAGTGAAACATTTGACGACTACAAGCAATTGCTCATCAATGTACAAAAGCAGAAACTGCACTTTCAGATGGGCTATATCTATCGTTACCATCCCGCGTTTCAGTTCTGTTACCAGGCTGTAAAAGATGGATGGCTGGGCGATGTCTTTGAAATACATGCCGTCATGAGCAAAAAGGTCGATGACAACGCCCGTCAATATCTCTCTCGGTTTACCGGTGGGTCGATGTTTGAAATAGGATGTCACGTTATTGACGCGATGGTTCGCATTCTGGGGAAACCTCTTAAAATCAGTCCTTTTGCAAGAACCTCCCGCCCGGATCAGGACACACTTGTGGACAATCAGTTAGCCGTCTTCGACTATCCTGACGCCATCGCATCGATTCGAAGCACCCTGATCGAATACGAAGGATTCCGTCGCCGACAGTTTACGGTATGCGGAGAGTTTGGAACCTTTGACCTAAGACCTCTGGGAGGACTCAACTTTCGACTGGCACTCGAACACCCCCATGGAAAATTCGTTGAAGGCTATCAGGATGTCACATTGCCGGCAGGTCCCGGAGGATTTGTCAGTGCCTTTCGTGACATGGCTGCCATCATCCGTGAAGAAAAGGAAACGGACTACCCGATTGAACATGAACTGGCTGTCCACGAGAGCGTCCTGCGAGCCAGTGGCTATCCTACCGACACCTAGCCAAATGTTTTCTCATCCGAAAACAAGAACCGGTCAGGGATCGAGCCTTCAAGCGTGACGATCCCGATTTCACACGAAAATCAAGGTCTGGTGAACGCCACCCTTTTCCTGAATAACTCCTCGTTGATTCACAAATGACAGAACTCTTTACCTTCCTTGCTGCTCTGATGTTTATTGACGGCAATACCCTCATGCCTCCTCCCGGCAAGTCCGATCACCAGGATCTGACTTATTATCTTACTTCGGACGGCGTCCGATCTCACATTCAAACACCACGTGAGTGGGAGATGCGACAAAAGCAGATTCTTTCAGGAATTCAGCAGGCGATGGGCCCTTTACCCGATCTCCGAAAACGTGTTCCTCTTAAAACACAGATCCTTGAAGAACAACGCCTGGGCACACTCATTCGCAGAAAACTCCGTTATCGTAGTGATGACCTTGATTACATCACAGGCTATCTGTTTCTCCCCGTGAAACTAACCTCGGCGGTTCCGGCTGTACTGTGCTTACAACAGACGAATCGTGATGGGAGCACCGAAACTGCAGGCATCAACGGTAACCCGGACCTTGCTTATGCGTTTCACCTCGCACAACGAGGGTATGTAACACTCGCGCCGGACTACCCCGGATTTGGTGACTCCAAATATGATTTCAGCTCGTCTTCTTCATTTTCAAGTGGAAGTATGAAAGCCATCTGGGACAACCTGCGCAGTATTGATCTGCTGCAATCCCTGACGGAAGTCGACCCTACCCGCATCGGATGTATTGGTCATTCCCTTGGTGGACACAACGCCATGTTCACAGCTGCGTTTGACCCTCGAATTCAAGTCATCGTATCTAACTGTGGATTTACGCGATTTCATCGGGATGATGTACCTTCCTGGTCAGGTCCGAGATACATGCCACGAATCGCTACCCAGTTTGAGAATAATCCTGACCTTGTTCCTTTTGATTTTCCGGAAATCATAGCACTGTTTGCGCCTCGCCCATTCCTTGCCATTGCGGCCATTAAGGATCACGATTTTGACTACCGCGGAGTTCAAGAATCATTGGATGCAGCAAGACTGGTGTACCGGGTGTTTCACAGAGAAATGCATCTTCAGGCGTTTTATCCCAACACCGGTCATGGCTTTCACCACCAAGCACGACAGAAAGCCTACGCCTTCCTAGACTTTTACCTCAAGCACATTCCTCCATAAATCCATAACGATTGCCCCCGATCCGGAACATCGGTCCGTGACAGCAAACGACGGCGATTCTCAACTTCCTCAAAATAAAGATCCTCTCGTGTGGCATACCACTATCGGAACAGCAGGCGTACGACACGGATCTCGCTTCACGAACCGTCTCAGGAGATTTCGAACCGTTCCATGCAGGGAGTGACTGGGTCGAAAATGAACCGGTACTGTTTCGAGAAAAACA
>Ga0310344_10002949_pt1 | contig 12740 bp, 16 predicted proteins | sample HC15DNA20200_MG_FD_203801 | JGI IMG/M metagenome (GOLD analysis project Ga0310344, IMG submission 203801) | Marine microbial communities from station ALOHA, North Pacific Subtropical Gyre - HC15-DNA-20-200_MG | ecosystem: Environmental > Aquatic > Marine > Oceanic | place: Pacific Ocean: North... | reverse complement strand
CATCAAGTTTTCCGTTAGCCTTCATTTCAGCTAAGCCAGCGTTTATAACTGACACTAATGCACTTCCGTTAGGAAAGGCAAAACCAAGCATTTCACTTGTTAGATCTCCTCCAACAAGCATAACTTTGTCCTTATTTGCTCCCATATATCCAAGTCCTGCAGTTTCATCAATTATTGATGCATCTACATCTCCAGATATAACAGCTGCAATTGCAAAATCAAAAGAGTCAAAAGCTTTAACTTTAGATTCACCTAATGCGCCTACTGCATATTCATAGTTTGTGGTACCTTTTTGAACACCAACAACATAATCTCCTGCTTTTAAGTCGTCAATAGATGTCACGGCTGTATTGCTAGTTGATACTAAGACCCTTTGCGCTAGATTAATATAGCCATCAGAGAAGTCAATAATTTCATCTCTTTCAGCTGTAATAGTGATACCGTCTCCAGCGATGTCAAATTGTCCATCAGCTACAGCTTGTATCATCCCATCCCAAGCGAAGGGTACGTAAACAGGTGTGAAATTCATTAATTCACCCATATAATTAAAAACATCATAATCCCAACCTTTTGCTACTCCATCAGATGGATCAACATAGTTGAAAGGTAAGTAAGCGTTTTCAACTGCGAATGTAAACTCACAACCTCCAAGATCAGGTAAACCATTGTCACCTGTTCCTATTTCTGCTTCACTACAAGGTGTTGCAGCACTTGAACACGCTGCCAAAATTCCTGCAAAAACAAGTAGCAATATAGTTGATTTTTTAGTTTTCACTACTTCAACCTCCATTATTTGTATTTTAAATTATTGCATAAAAAGAAGTAAAAGATAAGCAATTTATTTTTTTTTGTAAAAGCCTTTATTTAAAGTCTGGTTTCCTTTTTTCTAGAAAAGACATGGCCCCTTCTATCCCGTCAGGATGATTAAATGTGTTCATTTGAGTATCATGTTCTAAATCAAGATAGTCGTTCATTTTCATATCAAAACTTTTTTTAATCATTTTTTTCATTTCGCAAATTGAATTATAACTTACAGAATTTAAATCTTCTAATAGTTGTTTTGTTTCTTTATCTAAACTTTTCCTTTCAACACATTTATATACAAGTCCTAGATCAAATAAATCTTGTGAACTTAATGTTTCTGCTAATAGAGCTAATTTATTTGTATTATGTAAACCAACTATCCTCGGCAACAACCAACCACCTCCAAAATCGATAACTAATCCTCTTTTAGAAAAGATCTCTATAAATTTTGTTTCATTAGAGCAAACTATAAAGTCACACATTAAAGCAATATTTGTTGCCGCTCCAACTATTAATCCATCTACTACCGCAATTGAAGGTTTACTTAAATTCCATAATTTTTTTGCCATATGAGTGACATCTGCCATTAGGCTTACAGTGTCGTCTGATAGCTGAGCTCCTGTCGAAAAATTATTTCCTTCTCCTTTAATGACAAGAAATCTATCTTCTCCTTCCTCAAACTCATCTAAGGCTGAAGTAACAAACGACCAATCTTCAGGTTCGAGTGAATTTAATTTCTCAGGATTAGAAAATGTAAGTGTTAATACTTTATTCTCAGAAGATTTGACTATTGCCATAGAACATATTTTAATACATTTTATAGTGAGATACTTAAATTATGGGTTTTGATCCATCAAGAGCTTATAAGCCAAAACGAATTGACTATTTAAATATAGCACTGGCTCTTTTATTAATATATTTAGCTATTTTATGGGCATTATCTTAGATTTTAAAAATGTCACCCTATGTATGTCTTGAGTACCGTACTTTTTTATTGCTTCATAATGTGATTTGGTTCCATAACCTTTGTTTTTATCTAAATCGTATTGAGGATATGTTTTAGATAATTTTATCATTATTCTATCTCTGTGAACCTTTGCTAAAATGCTTGCAAGTGCTATTGCCAAGCTAAAATCTTCTCCTTTTTTTACTGCACGAGCTTTATGATGGATATCATTTACATAATCTATAAAAATATTGTCACATAATTCAATATGAGGCAATATTACATCTCTTATAACATTTTTATTACAATAAGTGATTCCTTTAGCATCAATAACTTTATTAGATAAAGATGAATAGTGAATCTCAATATCAGTTTTGTTTATCCTGTCAAATATCAATTCTCTTTTACTTCCTGAGATTTTCTTTGAATCCTTTACGCCATCAAGTAAAGGAAGATGAGCAGAATTTAAGATAACAGAAGCTGCGACTATTGGTCCCGCAATACTACCTCGGCCGACCTCATCTGCACCGACAATAAATTCATTTGGTGATTCAGCCCAAATTTTATGTTCAATCATTCAGTAGAACTATTTCATCAAATGGATAAAACTTTATCCAAGCTTTTCCAACTATATTTTTCTTGTCAATTAAACCGATTGACCTAGAGTCCATGCTGTGCGTAATATTATCACCAAGTACAAAGAATTTTCCTTCAGGTACTTGCCAGATAGTTTCTTTCTCAAAATTTTGAGGTAATGAGTAATTGTTTAGTACAACATCATTAACAAATATTTCTCCATTGACAGTTAACTTTATTTTGTCATTTGAAACACCTACTATTCTTTTAATATATACCTCATTAGCTAATTCTGGATTCATTATAATATTTATATTTATAGAGTCTAGATAGTCTTGTAAAATGGACTGCCCACCTACTCCATCTAATTGAAATACTATAATGTCTCCGTAAACTAAATTATTTATAAATGCATCATATTTCAAAACTAAGACTCTGTCTTCAACATTAAGCGTTGGCTTCATTGACACTGTAGGGATGTAATAAGTTTGGAGTAGAAAAGTTCTTACAATACCAGAAACTAAAAAAGCTAAACCAATTATGGTAATTCGGGATAATAATTTTTTCACGATTTAATCTTATTTAAATAATCGCTATCTATCTTCCTTAACTTTTGCAGACTTCCCAATCCTAGTTCTTAGATAGTATAGTTTAGACCTTCTAACCTTCCCTTTTTTTAGTATTGAAATTTCACTTATAATAGGTGCATGAATAGGAAAAATACGTTCTACTCCCACTCCAAATGAAACTTTTCTAACAGTTATAGACTTATTTATACCTTTTCCATTGAAAGCAATCACTGTACCTTCAAATGACTGGATACGTTCTCTACTACCTTCTGTGACACGAACATCTACTTTTACACTATCACCAGATGAAATTTCTGGTAAATCAGCTTTATAATGTAGCTCTTCTATTTCTGTAATTAAATTCATAATTTATAAGATCTCGAATACATTATAAGATACGAACTGCTTTAAATATCTTTTAAATTCTCTTTTTTCCATTTTTCAATTTTTTTATGATCTCCCGATAGTAATACTTCAGGAACAGCATAATCTTTATATCTTTCTGGCCTTGTGTAAACAGGAAAATCAATCATGCCATCATTGAATGTTTCGTAATATAATGATTCTTCATTACCCAATACACCAGGTAGATTTCTAACTAATGCTTCTATTACGAACATTCCTGGGATCTCTCCTCCTGAAACAACTACACTACCTAACGAAATCTCATAATCTGCATGCATATCTATAACTCTTTTATCAAAACCTTCATACCTTCCACATACAATTGTTAAAGAAGGCATTTCAAGAAGTTCATCTAAAATTGTTTGGTCAAAAGATTTCCCGCTAGGAGTAAGAAAAATATTTTTATTTGAAGCAATATTTGTTATTGCTTTATCAATAGGTTCAACCATCATTACCATTCCTGGACCTCCTCCATAGGGAGCATCATCAATCTGCTTAGAATTACCCAAACCCCATTCTCGCAGGTCATAAACATTCAAAGAAAAAATATTCTTTTGGATTCCTTTATTCACGATTCCATACTTCATCCATTCTTTAACAATTTCAGGAAAAATAGTAACTACATTTATTTCTTTCAACATGCTTGATCCTAAGTTTTATTTACTAAATTTTTATTGTTGTACAATGTATCTCTAATAGTAGGTGTTTTATCATTATCATAAATAAAATTAACTAACGTTTCCTTTTCAAGCCCCTGACCATGATCAGCACCAGCAGCTCTACTTATATTCTCATTCATCAGTGTGCCTCCAAGGTCATTTACTCCAGCTGAAAGCAATTTTGATGTTCCTGTAAGTCCTAACTTTACCCAACTGGCTTGAATGTTATCTATATATTTGTAAAAATATATTCTTGCTAAAGAATGTATTAACACTACCTCATCCCATGTAGGACCAGGCATAGATTTCCCAGCTAAAAAGATAGGAGCACCCATATGAACAAAAGGCAAAGGAACAATTTCTGTAAAACCTCTTGTACTCTTTTGTATATTTCTTATAAGAGAAAAGTGGTTAACCCAAGAAGACACATCGTCTATATGTCCAAACATAATTGTTGCAGTAGACTTTATTCCAATAGAATGGGCCTGCTCCATAACATAAGCCCACTGCGAAGATGTTATCTTATCAGGACATAGAAATTTTCTAACTCTATCATCAAGAATTTCAGCAGCTGTTCCTGGCAATGTATTTAGTCCTGCATTTTTTAGTAAGTGAAGATACTCTTGAATACTTAATCCAATAGTTTCTGCTCCTTGCCATATTTCTAAGGGGGTAAAACCATGGATATGTAAATCTGGTAAATTTTGTCGAATTGCTTTGACCATGTCTATGTAGAATTTACCTGTATATTCAGGGTGGATCCCTCCTTGTAAACAAACTTCAGAAGCGCCTATTGCGACAGCTTCTTTGGATCTCTCAACTACATCGGATATTTCTAATGAATATGGTTTTTCCTTCAATGATAAACTTTGAGGACCTTTAGAGAATCCACAAAATCCGCATTTATAATAACACTGATTTGTGTAATTTATATTCCTATTAATTACAAAAGAGACCTCGTCCCCAGTGACTTCATTTCTTATTTCATCAGCTAATTTAGCTATATTATCAATAGTACTTCCAGTAGCATGAAATAACTTATACAGGTTTCTATCTGTAAGTTCAGCCCCGTTACCTATAGATGAGATGATTGTATCTAAATCATTTGAAAAAGAAAAGGAGGGGAAACTGCTACTAATATTACTGCTATCCGGAACTGGAATATCTTTTCCTGGTGCCCATTCAACTTCTTCTCTCCTGTAGCCTCTTACATCTCTAGTGCTAAGAAAAGAAGAAAATTTCTCTTTCGGTAATACTTCTCTTGCCTCATCCAAATCCAAAAAAGGAGACAACACTGTTCTTTCTAGAAACTGAACTCCTAACCTCTTTGAAAGTATCTCAATATCATTATTATTCCAATCTCTTAACCAAAGGTCACTAACTCCAATAGAAGCTAGATTAAGAGCCTCGTCTATAGTGTCAACATAAGAAGAAACTCTTACCTTTAAATCTTTGAATGATGGGGTATCAACAATTTGTAGATCATCAGTACTTTTAGAAAAAACGAGTGCTGGATTCATTCTAGATATAATTTCATAGTCTTCTTCTCTATTGTTTGACAACTCATATATCAATAACTTATTATTTTTATCTTTATAATCTTCAATATTATTTTTATTCATTATCCATGCAAAAGAGTCAACTTTTGGATTTTTTGCTATCGTTTGAAAACCAAACTGATGAATATCTTGAATGTTTAACTTTGCGTCTTCTATAAGAAAAGATGACGTTCCTTCTCTTCTTCTAGAGTTTAAATAAAGTTCATTATCTGCATTGCATGGCCGTATTCGGAGAAATGTTATAGCATTCATACTTTCACCATTTTATCAAATCTTGTATAACCATCACTATCAATTACGGTTATTACCTTCTCATAATTCTTATCATCTAACCACTTTCGATCGATATAGCTTGGATAGACTGGCAATCTGCTTTTTAGAACTTGACCTGTACCAGAAACAATATTCGTTAAATGGTCTAATTGTGGCCACAATTTGTCAGGATTAACCAGGTCAATTGTTAAAGGGGAAACCCCCCCTAGATCATTTATCCCAGATCCTAGTAAGAGCGATACATCGTTTATCAAATTTGGAGGTGCTTGAATAGAGATGTTTGTGGGTAAAATAATGCGTGCAACAGCTAAAACTCTTGTAAACAAATCAGTTGAAGGCTCGGGTGAATTCTTCATTAATGTGTTCATTTTTGGTACAAAATTCTGGATAATTACTTCCTGAATGCAACTGTACTTATTTACTAAATTGTACAAACCCCACAAATCTCTAGCTATCTCTCTTTGGTCTTGTCCAATTCCAATCAATAATCCTGTGGTCATTGGATATTTAATTGTATTTGCATATTCTATTGTTTGAACTCTTAGATTAGGGCTTTTGGTTTTGCACATATAATGAGGCTGCCCTTTATTCAGTAACCTAGTGCTAAATGTTTCAATCATTAAACCTCCTGATACAGAATGTTTTTTATACTCGATAATATCTTCTTTTGACATTAAGCCTGGATTAGCATGAGGAAAAAGAGTCGTCTTTCTATTAACTATTTCCATTGAACTCGTTAAATATTCACTAGTAGAATTACAATTATTGTTTGAAAGAAAGTTTTTAGCCTCTTTCCATTTATCTTCAGGTTTGTCACCTAAAGTAAAGAGTGCTTCTGTACAATAAGCTGACTCTCCTGCTTCAGCGATAGAAAGGACCTCCTCAACCGTTAAGTAAACACCCCCATCTGTTGGAGATTTGACAAATGTACAATATGTGCAGTGGTCTCTACATAAAGTTGTCAACGGTATAAATACTTTTGGACTGAATGTAACAGTAGTGCCATAAGTTGAGTATTTTTTTTGCATGGCTTCTTCTTTCAATTCAAGTATTGGTTTATCTCCATATACCAAGTCGTATATTTTATTCTCACTAATGTTCATGATTATCAAATCTATTTACTTAAATTTTAGTATTTAATACAAAAATTATCCCTTACAAAAATATATCACTATTAGATTTAGACTGTGAAAAATATGTTACCTGAAGCACCTGTCCCAATTGGAAATTACGTTACTTCTAAAAAAATTGGAGACTTAATATACACATCTGGTCATATACCTATAACAGCAGAATTCAAAAATGACTATATAGGTAAGGTTGGAAAAGATATAACAACAGAGAAAGCATATGAAGCATCAAAATTGGTTTGTGATCTTACTATCTCAACAATTATCAATATGGGAATAGACATAAACCTTCTGACACCAATCAATGTCATAGGATATGTAAATGCTATTGACTCATTTGAAGAACATCCTAAAGTCTTAAATGGCTTTACTGACCAATTAATTGAATATATCCAAGAGTCTACTGTTCCAACACGATCTGCTGTTGGCGTATCAAGCTTACCTAATAATGTTTGTGTTGAAATACAGTCAATTTTCAAGATAAATAAGAGTAATGAATCATGATAATAGCTGTTAGTTGTGGTGTAAGAGAAACTAAAACATCTTCAGGTATGCTAGACACTAATTCTCTGGTCACATATTTTAATGAACTAATAAATGAAAGCAACGGAACAATGATAATTATACCTCCTCAAAGAAATCTTGAGTTAAGTAACTTGATCCCAAGCATCGATGGTCTTGTCATTACGGGTGGAGGTGACATAGACCCTAGTCTATACAATCAAGAAAATGAATATGCCAGGAATATTTCTCAAGAAAGAGATACCGTAGAAATGCAGCTGTTATCGTTAGCAGAAGAGAATAACATTAGAACAATGGCGATATGTAGAGGTCATCAACTATTAAATATTTATAAAGGAGGGACCTTAGTTCAGGATATTGATAGTATTATTGACCAACCGTTAAGCCATGTTGAAGTTAATGAAAAAACTTCTCAACATATCCATGATATAAAAATTAAAAAAAACACAAAACTATATAGCATATTAAAAAAAGAAACACTTGGAGTAAATTCAATACACCATCAGTGCATAGATAAGTTGGGAAATAATTTAATTGTAAGTGCTAAATCAGATGATGGAGTTATAGAAGGAATAGAGATTGAATCTGGATGGGATGCAATTGGCATACAGTGGCATCCAGAATATTTAGGTAATGATTTAGAATCAAAAATATTATTCGACTGGATTGTAGAAGGATAAATCATTAATTAGAAAAAGAGTCCCTTCGTCATCTACAAAATTATCGTCATTATATGGAACAAAATATTTATTACTATCATGAGATAATTCCAAAACAGTACCTGCATTTGTAACAAAATATGAATTTAATTTTATATCATTAAACTCATCACTCTTTATAAATTTATTACAATAAATTTCAGGCCAAGGCAATTCTTTGCATAGACTTATAATTATTTCTTTTTTTATATATATTGAAGTATTTCTAAATTTTTCAATCTCTTCAATACTATCAATTTCTCTTAATTTTATAAGATGTCGATTATTTAAATGAGGTTTAAGATCTTCTATCATCCTTTCTTTGTTTTGGATGCTAACCAAAGTCTCGAGAAAGTTATAATTTTTTAAATAGTCATTTAAATGAACATAGGCATATCCATTTAAACCATGTGGTTTACCTATTTCCCCAATTACAAGAGAATCAATCAATAAATTCTACAGAAGCAGATAGTCCTTCTTCTTCAGCGGCAGCCTGTGCAACATTTCTTATTGCACGAGCAACTCTTCCTCTTTTACCTATGACTCTGCCCATATCCTGCTCTGCTGTTCGTACTTCAATTACAACTGAATCTTCACTTTCTTGCTTGATATCAACACTCACAGATGAAGTATCCTCTACAATCTGAGTAACTATATAATCTACTACTTTCTTTACTATATTTTCGTTTGCCATCATTCCTCTTCTTTTCCAGAATCTTGCTTACCTCTTGTTTTTACCTTTGGAGGAGGTGGTTGAGGTATAGACAATACCTCTCCCTTCTCAGATCGCCACTTTGCCCATGCTCCAGATATTTCTAGAAGTTTTTTTGCCCTTTCAGTAGGCTGTGCTCCATTATCTAACCATTCAACTGCTTTATCAGTATCTATCTCGACTTTTGAAGGCTCTTGATGTGGATCGTAATAGCCTATATCGTCTATAAATCTTCCATCTCTCGGAAATCTTGAGTCAGAAACTACTACGCGGAAAGTACGAGCATTTCTTTTACCTCTTTGTGCTAATCTAATTTTTACTGTCAATTTATTCCTTTATATATACCTTATATAACAATTTATTATTCTAACTATCGTAAAAGATAAGAAGTTATTTTTTTTTATGATTTATTGCCAACACCAAGTATTCTCGTATGTATGAAGATAAATCAACTAGAGCATTCAATATCTGATCATTATTTAACAATTTTAAGAGATAAAAATACAGATTCAGACAGTTTTAGATCAGCTGCTAACAAAATTTCTACTTTGCTTTTAGCAGAAGCTACAAAAAGCATTGAAACTATAGATAAACCTATAAAAACACCTATTAAATCATCTATTGGTAAGGAGATCAAAAAAGAATTTGTAGCAGTACCTGTGCTTAGAGCGGGTTTAGGTTTACTTGATGGCATCCAGAACTTACTACCAAATCTATCAGTTGGATATATAGGGGTCCAGAGGAATGAAGAAACTTCTCTACCTGAAGACTACTATTGTAAACTTCCTGACTTAAAGGATAAAAATATCATTGTACTAGAGCCTATGCTTGCTACAGGAGGATCCTTAAGTTTCGCTATCTCTGAAATCAAAAAATCAGGTGGAGCTGACATTACAGCCTTATGTGTAGTTTCTGCTCCAGAAGGTATTAAAAGGCTAGAAGCTGATCACCCCGATATAACATTATATACAGCAGCAATAGATGAAGGCCTGAATGATAATTGGTATATTGTTCCTGGACTTGGTGATATGGGAGACAGGCTTTACGGAACAATATAAACAATGAAAAAGTGTATATTAATCGTAATAGACTCTCTTGGGTGTGGCGATGCTCCAGATGCAGAAGAATATAACAAAATAGGTTCAAACACAATATCCAATGTATCATATGAAGTAAATGGTTTAGAATTGCCCTATCTTGACCAACTTGGATTAGGTAAGGTAACAGAAATAGAAGGCTTTAAGAATTTAGAAACAAAAGCTTCCTACGGAAAATTAACGCCAAAGTCAGTTAATAACGATTCCACAACTGGACATTGGGAACTAGCTGGAGTTGTTAGTTCAGAACCTTTTTCACTCTATCCAGAAGGTTTCCCTTCCGAAATTGTTGAAGAAGTTGAGAAAGGAACTGGTCAAAAATTTATAGGAAACAAACATGCATCTGGAACTGAAATAATTAATGAATTAGGGAAAGAACATTTAGAAACTAATAAACTAATACTTTATACATCAGGTGACTCGGTTTTTCAGATAGCTGCTCATGAAAATGTGATTTCTGTTCAGGATTTACATAATGTATGTAGCATCGCTAGAAAGTTACTTAATAAATATAGGATTGGGCGAGTAATTGCAAGACCTTTCATTGGAGATATAGATAGTTTCGAGAGAACATATGAAAGAAAAGATTTTGGGATGCAACCTCCTGATGGGAATATTCTGCAACTTCTGCTAAACAGCCATTACAAAACTTATGGTATAGGAAAAATAAAAGATCTCATGGGAACTGACTATCTAACTCAATACAAGCATACAGAAGGTGATGAGGATGGAATGAAAGAACTTATTCATTCCATTATTAATGACGAATTTGATTTCACTTTCATAAATTTAGTTGATTGCGATATGCTGTATGGGCACAGAGAAGATCCCGGAGGGTATGCTAAAGGATTAATACTTATAGACAAATATATTGGTGAGATGCTATCAATGGTCAGCAATGATGATTTGATTTTGATTACAGGAGACCATGGTAATGATCCTACAGATGGAAATACAGACCATACAAGAGAATACGTACCTATTCTTGCCTACACAAATAAAGAAATATCTAATAATTTAGGTACGCGTAGTTCTTTTACTGATGTAGCTAAAACCATAGCTGAATATTTTAATATCGAGAACAAAATAGATGGAACTAGTTTTTTATACGAATTAAACAATGTACAATAAAAGTTTCTATATTGTTTAACTTATTAACTGCATCTAGTAAGTTATTATAATGAAAGGGTTAAATCGTATTTAAAATAGTTATATACATACTTGATACAATTTATAATATAAACATCTATATTGGAAGAGGACTCAATGAAGATAGCTGTATCAGCTAAACAAATACCAGATCCTGCAATTGAACCATCTTATAACGATGGAACATTAGTAAGGCCGGAAGAACAAGTTTTAGATGATACTGATAGGTATGGTATTGAATTAGCTTTGCAAATGAAAGAGTCTCTAAACGCTGAAGTTACAGTCATTTCAATGGGTCCTGAAGGAACACGAAAAGGAATACAACAAGCATTGCAAATGGGTCCAGATAATGCATTAATTGTATCTGATTCAAAACTTAAAAATTCTAACTCTTTAACAACAGCTAAAATACTTGCTGAATTAGTAAAAAAAATAGAAGCAGATTACTTTATTTGTGGAGTTGAGTCAACAGATGGATATACTGGTTTAGTCCCTCAGCAAGTGGCTAGGCTACTTAGCATTCCATGTATATCTTTTATAAAATCAGCAGAGATAGATGAACAAAAAATCATAGCAAAAAGACAAACTGTATTGGGATCAGAAACTTTAGAAATACCAGAAAGAGCAGTTTTATCTGTAACTGCTGGAGGTGTAGAACCACGATATCCAAATTTTAAAGATATCATGGGTGCTAAATCAAAGGAAGTCAATATATTAAACTTAGATGATTTTCAAATAGAAATAATTGATAATTTAAAATTTAAAGAATTAAGTGAAGCAGAGGTTAAATCAGCTGGTGAAAAAATAGTAGATGAAGGACAAGGTTCTGAATTAATATATGAAAAATTAAAAGAACTCAAGGCAATATAATGAAAATTTTAGTCATAGGTGAATTAAAGGATAATTTATTATCTAGTGATTCACTTGAACTAATTTCAAAATCAGTTGAAATGTCTGAAGAGGTTTACTTATGCACAATAGGTGATGTCGAAAATCCACATGCAAAGATTGACAATTTAATTTGCAAATACATTAGGACTAATGATAATAAATTATCAACCCATGCAACTGCTAATTTATTATCCGATCTTATAAACAAAGAATCGATTGAAGTAATTTTCCTATCAAGTTCATATTTATGTAGAGACCTAGCGGCTTTTTTATCTGTCGATTTTAACTCTGCAGCTGTAACTAACGTAATAGATATTGAACTACAAAACACTTTCAATGCTATTACTGCAATCAATGGTGGCAAGGATTTGTATAGTACAGAAATAGATTCTGATAAAAAAATTGTTGTTATTAGACCAAAATCCTTTGAAGTAAAAGACCTTACTATAACAGAGGTTGATCAAAGTGATTTTCTTAAGCTTGAAAATCTTCCAATTGACACTGCTATAAACGAAGTCACAATAGAGCCTAAATCAGGTCCTCAGCTAGAAGATTCTTCTATTGTAGTCTCAGCAGGTAGAGGACTTGGGGAAGCAGAAAACTTATCTTTAGTTAATGATTTAGCTAATAAACTAAATGCAGCGGTTGGAGCTACAAGGGCAATTGTAGATGCTGGTTGGGTCCCCTATTCACAACAAGTTGGCCAAACTGGTAAAACAGTTAAGCCAGATATATATATAGCATGTGGCA
>Ga0310344_10002948_pt1 | contig 12742 bp, 11 predicted proteins | sample HC15DNA20200_MG_FD_203801 | JGI IMG/M metagenome (GOLD analysis project Ga0310344, IMG submission 203801) | Marine microbial communities from station ALOHA, North Pacific Subtropical Gyre - HC15-DNA-20-200_MG | ecosystem: Environmental > Aquatic > Marine > Oceanic | place: Pacific Ocean: North... | reverse complement strand
GCTCTCCAAGCGCCCAGTGGATTCTAGTCGGATCACTTGTGCTCCCATATCCGCCAGCATCTTCATGGAAAACGGAATGGCGATAAGCTGACCCATCTCGATTATTCGGACGCCTGCTAAAGGACCTTGCATGTCTCAGAGGTTCTCCAATGGTAGGTTTGGTTGATCTGGGTTTGAAGGTCGAACCCAGTTATATGATTGAGTCTGCTCGCATTTGGGCCAGTTCTTCGCGGGTGTGCCCCAACTTTTTGCCGATGATTTCTTGGTTGTGCTGACCCAGCGTTGGAGCTGGACTTCGTGCCGCCCATGGTGTTTTGCTCATTTCGAACGGCGCGCCCGGGTACTTGAGCGTTCCCAGTGATGGATGCGCGATATCTACGAAGAAGTTCCGAGCTTCAAACTGTGGGTCCGCCATGACTTCACCGGGAGATTGGACCACACCGAAGATGAATCGCTTTTCGTGGGCGGCGTAGAACCGCTCGTACTTATTCTGTTTGATGAAGTAGTTGTCTAGTATCTGGCCCAGTTCTTCGGCGTTGACCAGTCTGGCTGACGGTGTGTTGAATTTGTCGCCGCCTAGTTCCGGAATGCCCATGAAATCGACCATGACATCCCAATTCAATCCAGCGCCGATGCCAGGGTTAGGGATTAGGTGGCCGTCAGAGCTGGCTCGAAGCCTGCTTAAATCCCCGCTGTGATTCGGCTGCCGCCGCCGGACCGCGCCGGTGTAGGTGAAGTTATTGACCACGTCTCTCAGTCCGGTAGCGACCGCTTCCTGGATTGATACATCAACGTGCTGGCCTTCGCCGGTCAGCCGTTGGTGGTACATAGCCATCAAAGTTGCGGAGGCACCGTCCGTGCCAGCTTTGAACTGTGCTTGGTTGAAAGCGTGTTTTAGAGGCTCTCTGTCATAAGCACCTGAGATGTACATTAAACCACCCATGGCATATTCGATGATGTCTGCAGCCTTGTAGTCGCGGTAAGGGCCGGTCTGCCCAAAGTTAGATATGGAAGTAAGAATAAGACGTGGGTTTATCTGTTGAAGAGTTTCGAAATCTAGGCCCAGAGACGGCATGACCCTGGGTGCGAAATTTTCCACCAGTACGTCTGATTCTTCAATGAGCGACGTCAACATACTGATGCCCTTATCGGACTTGAGGTTCAGGGTGATGCTCTGTTTGTTGGTGTTTAGATATGCGAAGACCAGACTTTTCTCAGGGTCGATATCATCTTCCAGAAACGGCCCGGCTCGCCTGGTGTGGTCACCGGCGGGTTTCTCTACCTTGAGCACGTCGGCCCCGAAGTCGGCCAACAACTTGGTGCAGTATGGTCCGGAAAGGTGGTGGGTGAGGTCTAAGACTTTCATCCCTTCTAGCGCACGATCAGTCAAGGAGATGCTCCTAAAGATTGGGGGCTAAGCGTCCCGATTTAACGGTGTGTCCAGGTTGAATTCAGCTCGGCCAATTAATTCTAGGCACCGGTCAAGGGTCGGCGGCATCAGGGTTGAAGTTCGGATGTCACGGTATATGCGTTCTAGAGGCCAACTCTTATGGACGCTTCGGCCTCCGGTGATCTGGATTGCCTTGGCCGTTACTTCTAATGCTGCAACCGTCGCCATATATTTGGGCCTGGCCGCGATGGCTGTCTTTTCGTTCGCGGATGCTCCCTCCCATCGACTGGCAGCATCGTAAAGAGACATTCGTGCGCTACTGAGCGCCATTGTCATCTCGGCGATGGTACGTTGGGCAACAAGGCCGTCGGCTACCATGCCAGGATCGGGGGCAAACGATTGATTAAGACAGAACTCTCTCGTGAAGTCCAAGGCGGCTTGGGCCGCGCCAATGTAAGCTGCGGCGAAACCGATGCTGAACCCCTGAGTAACTCCTGTGTAAAAACCCTGCCCGGGTTCGCCGAGTACGCCGTCTTTGGTGACAGCGCACTTATCTAACTTCATGCTGGGGCTAACAGTACCCCGCATTCCTAGAGTGTTCCATACGTCTAATTGGGATAGGCCTGCTACATCGTGGGGGATCAAAGCCAGTAATTGAGATCCAATGGGATCGGTGGTGTTCTGGGCGTTGCAGTGAATCATGTATCGATGGGCGCCCCCTGCCATAGTGCAGAAGTGTTTAACGCCGTTCAGCACGTAACCCTCACCGTCGGGAGTTATGGTAGTGTGGCGAAATGCAGATCCACCACGTGTTTCGGGTTCGCTGCCCCAGCTTCCGAAGAGTTTTCCATCGTCGACGATTTCTGGGTAGTACAAAGCCTTTTGTTGGTCTGTGCCAAGGGCGCTGATGAATCGCATGACTGTGGAATGCATGTGTACTGTCATTCCAGTATTGGTGCAGCCTGCAGCGAGCTTTTCGATCACCATGACGTAGGTGAGCATATCCAGCTCATGGCCGCCGTATTTCTTGGGAACGCCAATGGTTAGAAGACCGTTCTGCCAGACATCGTGCCAGCTTTCCCGGGGATTGGTTCCGGAGGCATCGACTTCTGCAGCGCGGGGCGCTAGGCATTCGTGTGCGATCCGCTCCGCTGTATTTACCAACTCTCGTTGGTGTTTGTTAAGACCGGGGTCCATAGGGTCTCCTAGTTATTAGCCTCGGGATAGGTCAGACGCAACAGTGTGTGGCGTCGGTTGCTTGTATGAGGTCTGACCTGTTCAGGCCACCGGCCCAGTTCAACGGCCTCACCCCACTCGGGTGAGCGGAGAATGTCTGGGCTTTCTAGCTCATACATCGCATGAAACCTGGGTTGGCCATCGGTTTGTACAGTTTGCATCTGTCCTCCGATTAGCACCTGAAATGCCTGCGCTTCGAACCGTGTGATCGGTCCTACACCGGAGATTTTGCCTAATTCAGGGCAGTGTTCGGAATTGTATACGTCGTTGAACAAAGCCTCTTTGGCTGGTTCAACGTCCATACTTGCGATGAAGAGATACTTCGATTTTGAGTCCATGGCCAGCCTCCTGCGATTTCTATTTATGACCCTAGAAAGGTCGGCGGTGAGAGAACTCGACTTCCTCGTTGGTGATGAACTCCAATAGGACCGCCTTACCTTCTTCCTCAGTGACCTTGCGAGCCCTGGTGAAGGCTGCACTTATTTGGTTGGGATCTGTGACGCGCTCAGCGTACCCGCCCATTGCCTTGCCCAAGTCTGCGTAGTTGCCGCCTAAGTCACGGGTTCCGTAGAGATTGTGTGAGTCGGCCATCTGCTTGGTTTCAACGGCCATGGACGAGTTGTTCAGCACTACTGTGATAATTGGGATATTGCTTCGAACCGCCGTTTCAAAGTCCAATCCGACCATACCGAAAGCGGCATCACCCATAAAGTTGACGCAGACCTTTTCCGGAGCTGCTAATTTAGCTCCGATGGTCAGCCCAAGACCTGTGCCTAGGCCGTGGGATTTGCCCCATCCTAGGTAGGTGCGAGGGCCGTTTGATCGATAGAATGGAGTCAACTGATCTCGCGGGCTGCCTGAGTCGTGGGTCACGATGGCGTCTTCCGGCGGGATTGTGTGCATGAAATCCCAGATGACACGGTAGGGAGTCATGGGAGTTGAACTGTCTGATAGCTTTGCTCGCCATTGAGCGAGCCAGCCTTCACGCTCGGATTGCACTTCTTTGGCTGTGGACTGGTCGTCCTTCCGGCTGTTACCAACGATCTCCTTGCAGGAGTCGATCAACTGGCGCAGGACCAATTTGGCGTCTCCGACAATCGGTAGGTCGACGTTGTAATCTTTGTTGATATCTGATGCGTCATTGGTAGCTTGCATCAGGGTCTTTCCGGGAGGGATGTTCATCACCATACCGTGCTTGGTAAAGCTGGTTCCGATTCCGAATATGAGGTCCGAACGGCGTATGAAATGGTAGGCGTGGCCGGAGATGGTTGGGCCTGTGCTCCCCAAGGCCAATGGATGGACCTCTGGGAATGCACTTTTACCTAGTAAAGTACTGCACACGGGCACCTGGAGCAGTTCTGCCAATTCTAGTAGTTCATCTGAAGCTTTGGCATAAAGAACACCCTGACCAGCCATGATCACCGGGTAATGTGCGGCGCAAAGTGCCTTGGCAGCTGCTTCGATGTCAGAGGGATTGCCCTGACTGGTGGTTGGCCGGCTGGGAGCGTAGTAGAAACTCTCTTCACGTACTTCTTCCAGCGCAATGTCGGCTGGAATCTCCACTGCCATGGGGCCTCCGCGACCCTGTCGAAGTCCAGCAAACGCCCGACGCATGATGTCTGAGGTGCGGTCTGGCATGTTCACCTGTTCGATGGCTTTGGTTATATCGGCGTAGCCCTTTAATGAGTCGTAGTGGGGGTTGATACCAGCTTTGTCTCTGGGATGTCCTAGGGGTAGCAGCAGTATTGGCACCGAATCTGAATAGGAGGTTGCGATACCGGGATAGGCGTTCTCTGCGCCGGGCCCGTATTGCATTGCAAACACGCCCATGTGGTCACCGTTGCTGACCCGACTGAGCCCGTCGGCAATTCCCACACCAACCCTTTCTTGTCGACAGATGATTGGCCGGATGCCACCTAAGGCTGCGGCCTCAATTACCGGGGTTGTGGGGAAACACGGGAGGTATTGCACACCCTCCCTTTTCAAAATCTCTGTGATGGCTTCAATTGTGTTCAATTGGGCCGCCTCCTGTATTGTTTAGTTATGGAATCTGTCATTGCTAAAGTGAGACCCAGAGGGGCTTACTGCTGATAACACGTACCAATCCGAAGATATGGGTTCGGGATACTTGAGCTCATTCCCTGTCGGGTTTTTAGCCACGGAGAGTATATCATCGCCCAAGGGTCAAGACATTAACATAACATGTCTATTTATCCCTCGTGAAGCGGTATTCGTTTTGGAAACCGGCATTTGGACGGACTGGAACTCTGTAGGTTTGATCTAATGCGGCTATGTGCGTCTATATTGGTGATATGCTTCCTGTCATTCGCAATGGACTTATTGTAATGTGCGCGTAAGTGACGGTTGTAGCAAATAATTTACCGAATCCGGTGCTTAGATCGCCATAGCATGATCGATCGGATAGAAGCTAGTCGGCAGGTGTGCCTTTAACAACTCAACTTGGGGTCCTATGCTATGGGACGGGGACTAGTTGACCGGCACACCGACCTACGCCGTGGACTGGTTGAGTTCTTCGATGCGGACTGCGCTCGGTTTCAGTATGGCGTAAAGAAAGTCATTGGCTGGGGTAGGCACTTCCAATTCCCGGGCCCATCGGACTACGGTTCCTGTTAGTCCTTCTAGTTCAACGGGACGTTGGTCGGTAAAATCTTTGGCCATCGACGCCCGACCCTGCCCTGGGAACCGATCTAGTGAGTCCATGGCCCAGGCCAGGGAATCGGTCATGATGGGTGCTCCGCGAGCTTTACCTACGGCTAGAACCTCTTCGATGGCGTCACTAATTAGCTGTCTTGTTTCTGGCTTTGTGCGCATCTCTTCGTAGACGCAGTTGGCTGCGGCGCAAACCGCGGCTGAACCTGCTATGTAGGCAAACTTTTTCCAGAGCATGCCTGGCATATTCTCATGCAGGTTTACTCGCCAACCAGCTTCTTGAAAACGTTGGAGTAGATTCTCGCCTCGGCGGCTGATGCCCACGTCCATCTCTCCGAAAGCTGCGATGCCTGGGCCGTTTTGAGTAATAACACCAGGCTCCCTGATTCGCCCCTCCATGTAGGCAGATCCAATCATAACGTGTTCGTCACCGACGGCTTCGGATAGTATCTCGCCGTTATCGATGCCGTTTTGCAGAGTTAAGACTATGGTGTCTGGTCCAATCAAAGGTGGTAGGATCTTAATGGCGTTTAAGTTGTGATACATCTTCACGGCGAATATAACTAGGTCTTGCTCCCCAATTTCGGAAGAGTTATCTGTGGCGGCCCCGTGGACGGTGAATGTACCGTCTAATTGGCTTTCTACTCTAAGGCCATTCTCTTTGATGGCATCAAGATGGGATCCTCTGGCGATGAACGTCACCTCATGACCAGCCCGAGCCAAAAGTCCTCCAAAATAACCACCTACGCCACCGGTGCCGACTACCGTCACCTTCATGTCTTCGCCAGATCCTATTCCCATCAGTAAACCAACTCCAACCCTAGTTGATTATTTGCCTTTAGCTGTTTCAGTTAAGAATAATACTCTATTCACGGTTTTCCACCGGGTAACCGAACTCTTCACGGAGGTCGCGCTTTAGTACCTTGCCCATGACGTTGCGAGGCAGCTCCCTAACAAAGATAACGGAACGCGGTCGCTTAAACCCGGCTAACCGGTCTCGGCAGAACTCTATGATCAGTTCTTCGTTTGTGTTTTCGGCATTGCTGACCACCACTGCTCTGACTTCCTCACCCCATTCGACGTCGGGCACTCCGATAACGGCTGCGTCGTCCAACAATGGATGGGAGCGGAGTACCTGTTCCACTTCCTCAGGAGAAACCATCTCTCCTCCGCGCTTGATGAAATCTTTAGCTCGGCCTGATAGATATATGTAACCATCCTCGTCTTGATAACCTAGGTCTCCGGTATATATCCAGCCGCTCCGCATTGTTTCTTGGGTTGCTGATTCTTCGTGCCAATAACCCGCCATCATTCGCGATCCCCTTGCCACGATCTCGCCGTTTTCGCCAACGGCAACAGACTGACCTTCTTCATCCACGATATCGACTTCTACATCTTCGAGCGGTTTTCCGATGGATGTAAGACGTTTCAGTTTGGTCTCTATCTCAGTTTGGCTTCCGTTTAGTACGTGGTCGTCCGGAGGTAACATAGTGATTGTCGATGCGGTCTCAGTCTGACCAAATGCGTTGATGAACCGTACGCCGGGGAATTTCCCAATGGCTTCTCGTATGACTTCCAATGGCATTGGAGCGGCACCATAGGTTATGACTCCAAGAGATGATAGGTCGTAATCCTCGAACTTGGGATGCTCCATCAGGTGCTTCAACATGGTGGGCACCAACATGGCGCGGTTGGCTTGGTTTTCTTGGACCAGATGCAGCCACTCCCCGGCATCGAACTGGCGCATAACCACCAATGTGCGTCCACCGTAAACTGCCGCGAGAGCGGCCTGTAGTCCTGCGATGTGGTAGAAAGGGACTGTTATGAGGTTGCTTTCTTCAATATCCGGATCGGCTGGTTCGACTGTGGCTAACAGGTATGAAGAAAAGCTGGCGTGGGTAAGCATGACACCTTTGGGGACGCCCGTCGTACCTGCAGTGAACATGATTACGGTGGTGTCTTCATCTCCAGCCTCAGGGAAATGTAGTTGATCCGGAGATGACTCAGTAAGAAGGGTTTCATAGTTTGTAGAGCTAGATACTGGGTCGCCGTCTAGGATTATTATTTCCCCCGAGGACTGCATGCTTTCTGGGACCAACGGTAGGTAACGTTCCCCTAGCAAGAGACATGTTGGTTCTGAAATCTTCAGCATCTGGGCCAGTTCTTCCGTCTTGGCACGAAAGTTGATTGGCACATATATGGCGTCAAGCTGTGCAGCTGCGAAATACGTCTCAATGCATTGGTTGGTGTTAACTTGCATGGTGGCTACTCGGTCTCCTTGGCCAACTCCTAAACGAGATAGGCCGTTGGCCAGTCGGTTGACCCGTTCCGCCAAGTCTGCGAATGTTATGGTCTGGCCGTCGAATACCACTGCGGCGCGTTCGGGGACTATGGCGCCTGCGATGGTCAAGAATTCAGATGTGTTCATCAGTTCATTTCCCGTCTATTTCTTTTTGTATCTAGCATGATTATTCAGGTGGATAACCTAGCGGTTACCCTACTCTCTAATTCAAGCGCCTGTGGTAGGTCTAAGTCCATCCCCTGCCTCAGTAACTGTTTCAATGCGGCGACTGGTGCAACTGGTAGATCGGCTAATCTGTTGGCTAGCAGCCAGGCTTCATCCAGAAGTGATTCCGGAGAAACTATACGCGTCACCAGACCCAGTGCGAGGGCCTCTTCGGCTTGGATTCGTCGTCCGGTCAGAAGCAGGTCCATTGACTGGGATGAGCCGATTGTTCTGGGAAGTGATTGGGTGCCGCCTGCCGCTGGAATCATACCCAACTGTATCTCCGGCAGCGCAAATAATGTTCGTGCGGCTGAGATCCTTACGTCGCAGAGAAGGGCTATCTCCAAGCCGGATCCGATGCAATAGCCATGCAGAGCGGCTACTGTAGGCTTGCTCAAGTTTATCAGTTGCCCCCAAACGTCTCTTTCCCAACGCACCTGACGGGCAATCACCTGAGATGGTGCTGAACCAAACTCCGTTAAGTCTGCTCCAGCGCAGAAACCACGGCCTTGCCCGGTTATCAATAGTGCACGCACGTCCGAATCTAACTCAACGGCAAATAATGCTTCTGAGAAATCATCCCGCATTTGGATGTTGTAGGCGTTCACTACTCTAGGACGGTTTAACGAGATATGGGCCAATGCTCCTTTTTTCTCGAACAGGAGCGTTTGGAACCTGCCTTTATCCGACATGAGATGGGCTTAGGCCTCCGGTACAGCCCTGGCGTAAAGTTCGTCTAGATCTATTTCGGTGTAGCGTAGACCGATATTCTCAAGGTTGTGGGCGTCGCTCACTTCCATCAATATCAGGTCGTGCTCTGACGCTATTTCTGAGACTTGGTCTTTGCGGATGTGCCAGTTGTGGATGTAGTTGTCTATCTCAATCGCATGGATGTTTGGTTCGATTAATATCTCAGGTGAGTAATAGCCGGGATGGCAGTAAGTACGGAAAACCCCTCCGCCGTCCGGTAGGTAGAGTTCTGCCACCTGGTACTCGGCGAATGGGTTGGCCTTTGGGCGAATCTCGATCTCCCACCCGGGCAGGATGACGACCTGTCCCGGAAAGTGCTTTTCCACTATTTCCCGGAGTTCCATTCCCCATTCCTTGTTGTGGTGGTCGGTGATACCGATTCCATCTATACCCCGAGATTTGATTTGATTAACAATTTTCTCCGCGATGTCCACTGTTGGAGGTACAAAATTGAAAGCCTCCCAGGGATGGGTATGGAGGTCTAGTTTTAATTTCAAAAGAATTCCTTTTATATCACTTGATAAGTCATCGTCTAAGAGCCGTCAAATTTGGGAGGGCGTTTTTCCAAAAAGGACTTTACCCCTTCAGCCCTATCCGATGTGGATTGCAATATAATGTTCAAATCTGCTTCAAGTCCTAAACCCTGTTCCAAAGAAAGATCCATTCCATGGCCGACCGCTTCTTTGGCATAGCGTGCGCTGATGGGGCTGGCCGTTGATATCTGTTCTGTTATTTCAGAGGCTAATACGGCCAACTGTCCGCGGCTCTCTTCGACTCGATTTACGAGACCGATGGATAATGCCTCTGTGGCGTCCACTATGCGCCCAGTGAGTAACATGTCTTTGGCCCAAGACGGCCCTACGAGTCTGGGCAGCCGTTGTGTGCCGCCGTTTTTGGGGATGACTCCCCTGGACATGTCTGGAAACCCGAACTTAGCGGCGGTAACGCTGATGCGGAGATCTGCTGTCAGCGCCAGCTCTAATCCTAGTCCGGTCGCATCGCCATTTATCACAGCTAATAAGGGAATCTTAAGGCCAGCTACCGCCGTTGCTCCCGCTGTTTGGGGTGGGTCACATCCATCATTGACAGAGAAAACGTCACCATTTGCGCATAGAACGGCTAACCTCAGACCGTCATATTCGGAGATTAACCGGTATGTTTCGGCTAGAGCGCGAGCCATATCGCTGTCGATTCGATTGCCATTCTCGGGTTGGTTCATTGTGACCGTTGCCACGTTTTGAGCCAAAGTTACAGTCACCGGCCCGAGGTCTAGGATGTCTTCAGTAATATTGGTTCCTCTTTAGTCAGAATGGATGGAGCACAGCTAGAAGTGGTGTCGTTTCTAACAAGATAAAATGGATATAAATGTTAATTGAGCGTATAAATAGTTGCCATTAAATACTAGGCCGGGCACGTGAATGTTGACAAGGTGTTGTGCCAAGCCTAACATGGATTGGCACTTCTGAATTGGGAGTGCTATCCCACGTAAGAATAATGCCGGGCTACCAAATTGTCCCGGAGATTTAGAAGGAGGCCGCGGTGGCAAACTTTACGCCATTGGGAGAACGTGTGGTGGTGAAGCCCAGCGAAGGTGAACAGACTACAAAGGGTGGAATCTACCTGCCGGATACCGCCAAGGAAAAACCCCAGGAGGGTGAGGTCATCGCCGTTGGACCCGGCCGGGTCAGCGAGGATGGCAGCAGGATTCCCATGGAACTCGCCAAGGGAGACCGTGTGATTTACTCTAAGTTCGCCGGAACGGAATACAAAGACGGCGACGATGAACTGTTGATTCTTCGGGAAAGTGACATACTAGCGAAGATCGGCTAACTAGCGATATACATTTGGAACAACTCAACAGGGCAGGTAAAAGCCCATTCTTGACCGACCTATAGGAGGATTAGGATGCCAGCAAAGAAGTTGGCCTACGCCGAGGAAGCGCGGAAAGCACTACGTGTTGGAATCGACATTCTGGCTGATTCAGTTAAAGTCACCCTCGGTCCCAAGGGCCGTAACGTGGTGTTGGATAAGTCGTTTGGCCCGCCTCAGGTGTGCAGCGACGGCGTTACCATCGCAAAAGAGATTGAACTTCCCGACCAGTTTGAAAACATGGGCGCACAGCTTTTGAAAGAAGCTGCCACCAAGACCAACGACGCGGCCGGTGACGGCACCACAACCTCAGTTGTTTTGGCCCAGGCCATTATCAACGAAGGGTTTAAAAACGTCACTGCAGGCGCCGATCCCATGGCTATCAAACGGGGAATCGAGAAAGCAGTTGGCGCTGTGGTTTCTGAAGTACAGTCCATGGCCCAGATTGTGGAGACTAGAGAGCGTATCGGCCAGGTCGCCAGCCTCTCAGCCCACGAAGAAGCCATAGGAGAGACCATTGCCGAGGCCATGGAAAAGGTCGGCAAAGACGGTGTTATAACGGTTGAAGAGTCTAAGGGTCTGACTGACGACATCGAGTATGTTGACGGCATGCAGATTGATCGCGGCTACATCTCTCCTTACTTCATCACCAATCCGGATAGAATGGAATCGGTGATGGAAGACCCTACCGTAATCATCACTGACAAGAAGATTTCGGCTGTTGCCGACATGCTTCCAGCTCTGGAGAAACTGCTCCAGGTCGGCAAGAAAAACGTGGTAATCATCGCTGAGGATGTGGACGGAGAAGCGCTGGCCACCTTGGTGGTCAACAAGCTCCGCGGTACCCTCAGTGTCCTAGCTATCAAGGCGCCTGGCTTCGGCGATCGCCGAAAAGCTATGCTTGAAGACATTGCCATCTTAACCGGCGGTACTGTCATTAGCGAGGAGACCGGTCAGAAGTTGGACGCAGCTACTGTGGAAGACTTCGGATCTGCTCGCACGATTACGGCCACCAAGGATGAGGCTACCATCGTAGAGGGTAAGGGTGCTGATGACGCCATCCAGGGACGCATCACCCAGATTAAAGCCCAGATTGAAGATACGACCTCAGAGTTCGATAGGGAAAAACTCCAGGAACGGATGGCCAAGCTGTCCGGCGGCGTCGCCGTGATCAAGGTGGGAGCTGCCACCGAGATTGAACTTAAAGAGCGGAAAGCCAGAGTAGAAGATGCCCTTTCAGCGACTCGATCTGCGGTCGAAGAAGGCATTGTACCTGGAGGCGGAGTTGCTCTGGTCCGTGCCAGTCGCGGAGTGGAAGGCCTCTCAGGAGTTCCTTCTGATGAACAGGTTGGCGTGAATATCATTCGTCACGCTCTTGATCAGCCCCTAAAGCTGATTGTGGAGAATGCCGGATTCGAGGGAGCAGTTGTTCTCAACCAAGTCAAGCAACAAGCAGACGACTACGGTTATGACGCCGACATCGGTGAATACGGCCCCATGATGGAACGTGGGATCGTCGATCCGGTCAAAGTGACCCGGTCTGCTCTCCAAAATGCTGCTAGCGTCGCGGCCATGGTACTTACTACTGAGTCCGTGATTAGCGAGATACCACAGGCAGCTCCGGCAATGCCGGCAATGCCTCCTGGTGGCGGTATGGATTTCTAGGAATTTCATTCCAGGATCTCCTGCAACAATCACAAAAAAGCCGCCCTTCTTTACGAAGGGCGGCTTTTTTGTGATAAAAATCTATCGAATTACACTCGGTGGGTTCCCCGTGGAACATTTGCCTTTGTCCAGCTATAATGCGTTGCTGCCGAGAAACTCAGCATGACCACACCTACACCTGAAACTCAAGGGCGAAACAGGATTCTCTATGATCAGTGTCCCAGATAATCCGTCAAGAAATGGCAAACTCTATCCGTCGGGGAAAGACGCTCTGGAGGGAATTTCCATTGGAGATACAGTACTGGTAGCTGGGTTTGCTAGATGTGGGATACCGCAGAAACTCCTACAAGCACTGTCAGAAATTGAGGTATCAGAACTGACATTGATTTGCCAGGGGGCGTGGGTTCAAGAATCTACCGACTTTACTGTTGCAGACCTGGTTGCGACCGGAAAAATCAAGAAGATTATCTCTCCGATGCCGTTTCATCCCGTGTACGGTGGTTTGGTAAAAAAGGCCTGGGAGTCGGGCAACTTGGAACTTGAAATTGTCCCACAAGGTGTTTTGGCAGAGAGGCTCCGCGCCGGAGGCGCGGGGATCGGCGGGGTATTTCTTCCCAGTGGTGCTGGTACAAGGTTTGCAGAAGATAAAGAAAAGC
>Ga0310344_10002947_pt1 | contig 12744 bp, 13 predicted proteins | sample HC15DNA20200_MG_FD_203801 | JGI IMG/M metagenome (GOLD analysis project Ga0310344, IMG submission 203801) | Marine microbial communities from station ALOHA, North Pacific Subtropical Gyre - HC15-DNA-20-200_MG | ecosystem: Environmental > Aquatic > Marine > Oceanic | place: Pacific Ocean: North... | reverse complement strand
AAATTGGTGTGGCGCCAATGCAAATTATATCATTTACATTCATAGCAACGCAATCAATTCCAATAGTATCAAACTTTTTCATCATATTTGCAATGATAACCTTGGTTCCCACCCCATCAGTGTGTGTGGCTAGTAATTTTCCACCAGGAATTTCAACAATCCCAGCATAATGACCAAATCCATGTGTCATTTTGGCCTTTTTCTGTAGTTTGTGTGTGGATGAGATTAGTCTCCCAATAGCCTTTTGACTCTTTTTGATTTCAGATATATCAATTCCAACTTTTTTGTATGTGACCGCCATATTGTTCTCATTACATGTACATATTTGAATCAATTTTTTTATGTTCAGTGTATTTAGTTGACAATTCTTTTAATTCATTCCCAATCTGATTTTTTTGCTTTTTTAGATCTTTTGTGTCTATATCTATTCCATAAAGTTTGGTTACTGCATCTATCAGTGTCACAGCTGCAAGTGTGTCTGGCATTTTTTCATCCGCTTTTGCCAGAAGTGTCACTCCTCTAATTTTTCTTATTAAACATTCGTTTAATATTCCACCAGATATCCCAGTGATGAATCCTTGTGGTATCATTTGAATTCCATGTTCCTCCATAACTCTACAGAGGTCAACCTCTGCAGCACAGAATGCCTTTTTATCATGTTTATTACTTGCAACTCCATCTAATATGACAATTTCATTAGAGCCATGCTTTTCAGCCCAATCTAAAATTGATGATGCAATTGTATATAGACCCTCTCTGTTAATTATTATCTCGCAAATAATTGCACAAATACTTCCATCTTTATTCGCATACAATCGAAAAGGATGTCTTAGACGTCCTTGCATGAATACGGTCGAAGGCGGAAGATGTTTTGAGCGCAAAAAACCAATTTCTTCCATATCTAGTTTATTTATGATATAATCTACTGATATTGTCCCAACTAATCCAGCACCTACAAACCCTGCAAAAATCACTGGGTTTTTCAATTCAATTTCATTTGCTTCATAGATCTCTGCATCAGGAAATCCATCTACCATATCTGAATGATTTTGTTTTGTTTAATTACTTTATCTTAGCTATTTCTTAATTTTAGTTTTTTTCAGTTCTGGTAAATAATTTCAACATTATTTGGCCTTTTTCTGTTATGGAGTAGATCACGTTTTGTCCAATTGGTTTTTTTCTGATAAAATCATATGTAATACAAAGATCCAGATAGTTTAGAAACGATCTTTTCATCCTTATGTTTGATTTTGAATATAATTCAGAAAATGTCATCGAATTAGTTCTAATTTGATATAACAATTTTAGGAGTGAGAGTGTGCTAAAATCTTTGGTTCGTGCTTTTACTGCATCTAGTATCTGTTCGTCTCTATGAATGATAAAATCATTGAACTGATCTGCTACTTCTACAGGTACATAGGTCAATCTTGCTCTCATATACGGTATAGTACGGTACATTACTTTATTAATCTTAACTCTAGATTTATTGAGCTAACTGATCAGTTTTACTCAACGTTTCCACAGCCAATGAAAATGATTCACTTTGGTTGTTATGTTTGTAAATTTTGAAAAAGGTATCTGGTTTAAACAAGACATCTTCAGATATTCGATATGGAAATCATTGATATTGGATCAGTGATCATTGGTTTAATCATATTGTGTATCGGAGGTTATGCTATAGTTTCTGGTGGTGTCTCTCTTGCTAAGAGACTTAAGATTAGTAGTATGATCATTGGTTTGACAGTAGTGGCTTATGGTACGTCAACTCCAGAATTGGCAGCAGCAATACTTGCCGCATTTAACTCACATACAGAATTGATTTTGGGAAATGTAATTGGAAGTAATATTAGTAATGTTGGTATGGTGATTGGTATTTCTGCAATATTTGCACCACTTTTGATAAATAAGATCACTGTCAGAAAATGGCTTCCGATAATGATTGGGGTATCATTACTAATTATAGCAATGTCATATGATGGTGAAGTTTCACAGATCGATGGTGTAATATTAATAGCCGCATTAATTGGATTTACAATTTTTACAATAAAGAGTGTCAAAAAACAAGGAAGTCCAGAAACTCAAAATATTGAAAACACACAGGTAGAAGGAGAATTATTTCTATCAAGATATAAAATAGAAACACTTCCCAAGGCATTTGCTCTAGTAGGACTTGGAATTGTTTTACTGTTTATTGGCGGTCACTTTACAGTTGATGGTGCGGTTGCAATTGCTGAGAGTTTGGGTCTTTCTCAGCTGGTCATAGGAGTTATAATAGTTGGAATTGGAACATCACTTCCTGAATTAATTACATCAGTAATTGCTATAGCTAGAAAACAAACAGACATAGGTGTAGGTAACATTGTTGGTAGTAATATTTACAATATTTTACTCATACTAGGTGTTACTGCAACAGTTGTTGGAATTCCTGTTTCGGCAGATGTATTCTCAAGTTACTATATAATGATAGCATTTAGTTTGGTTTTATTTGTGGGATTCAGAAGATATATCCCAAGACCAATTGGATTTGGGCTTGTAGGCGCATTTGCCATATATTTAGGAAGTCTAGTACTCTAAAACACTCATCTTGGATTCTTAAACTTGAATTTATTTATCTTGATTAATTCAAAGTATGAACCGAATTTTGTAGTGTCTGATACCTGATCTAGTGATTCAATAGTTTCTGGTTCTTTCTCAAATGTTTTCAAAATTTTATATGTAGTGTTTCTTTCAGCTGGTATACGACCCATATCGCGAATTAAATGTCTAATTTCTTTTGGTTTTAATAATTGTCCATGTTGTGAGCCTGCAGCTGTTGAAATGCTTTCATTGATCAATGTACCTCCAAAATCGTTTGCACCCCATTTTAGCAATAACTGTGAGAATTTATGACCTTCTTTGACCCACGACATTTGGATATTATCAATTACGTTATTTAGCATAATTCTTGCAATAGCATGAACTAGAAGCGCATCGTTCCCATTTGCACCGCTTCTTATACCTTCATGTAATTGATGCTTGTACATTGGTGCCTCCGATGGTATGAAGTTTAATGGCACAAACTCGGTGAATCCACCAGTCTCTTTTTGAATTTCTCTAATAGTTGCAATGTGGTTTACTCGATCTTCATATGTTTCCAAGTGACCAAACATCATTGTTGACGTAGATTTCATTCCTTGTTTATGAGCAGTTTTGATTATATCTATCCAGTCCTTTACAGTAATTCTACCAGGTGAAATCTTATCTCTTAGATCTTGGTTTAAAATCTCGGCAGCAGTACCAGGAATAGTATCAACTCCAGCTTTTTTTAGTTTAATCAGGTATTCTTCTGGAGAAATTTCTTGTCTAGTTGCACCATATAGAATTTCTTCAGGTGAAAATCCATGTATGTGAATATTTGGAATTTCATTTTTTATTCCTCTGCAAATATTTTCATAAAGATCCTTATCCATGTCTGGTGGCAGTCCAGCCTGAATACAGACTTCTGTTGCACCATAATGGTATGCTTCTTTTGCCCTTCTTAGAATCTCTTCAATTGGTAGGAAATAACCCTCCTCCTCTCTAAAGTCTCTACTAAATGCACAAAAACCGCATTGCTTTATGCATACATTTGTGAAATTGATATTTCTGTTTACTACATAGGTCACTGTATCACCAACACGCCTTTTTCTTAGAATATCAGCTACCATTCCAACCAAATGAAAATCGATTCCTTTTGCATCAAAAAGTAATAATGCTTCTTTTGCTGAGATTTCTTTTTCTGATATTGCCTTATCTAAAATATTTGCAATAACTGGATCGGCAATTTTTAGAAGACTGTCTATTTTTTCATTTTGTAAAGTCATTTCCAATAATCCTCTTTCACATAATTATCAGTGTCCGCAATTAAAGATAGTTTTTGTTTTAGATCATTATTCACTAATGGTATGAATTCTGGGTAGACAGGGAATCTTGCTTTTAGTTCAAAATTTAATTTCTTACAATTCTCTTTCACAGTATTAATCTTAGGCCAGTTAAATTCCGGATTAACATAATCAGAAGTGATTGGTGATATTCCGCCCCAATCATTTATGCCAGCTGTTAGAAATTTTTGATATGAATAAGGCGAAAGATTTGGCGGAATCTGAATGTTAGCCTTTGGAATTATAATTCTACATAACGCAACAACCATTTTGAAGTATAATTCTGATGGTGTTTGATAATTACTCATTATTGTATCAGGCTTTGGATGAAAGTTTTGTAAGATAATTTCTTGTATGTTACTAAATTTCTCATGAATTTGTTTTATGGTAAAAATTGAATCGATTATCTCTTCAAAAGTTTCTCCAATGCCTACTAAAATTCCAGTAGTCATTGGAATTTTCAGCATACCTGCGTTGTTCAATATCTCAAGTCTTGCTAGAGGTTCTTTACTTGGTGCATTCTCATGAGGCATTCCTTTTCTTCTTAGTCTTTCACTGACATTTTCTAACATAACACCCATACTGACATTTGTTTTCTTTAACTCCCGCATCTCATCATGTGTCAGGTTTCCAGCATTAGTATGTGGAAAAATACCTTCGTCAAGTACAAGTTCAGAACAATGTATCAAATATTCAGCAGTAGATGTAAAATTATTTTTTTTAAGCCAATCTCTGGCTAGTTGGTATTTTTGTTCAGGTCTCTCACCTGTTACAAATAATGCCTCTGTACAATGAAATTTTTTTGCAAGCTTTGCTAACTCAACTACATTTTTCGGTTCCATCAGAGAAATCTTTGATTCACCCGGCTCTGATTTGTATGTACAATATGAGCATGTGTCTCTACAGAGATTTATAATATTGAAAAATGACTTTTTTGAAAAACTTATTACATTACCTTTGTGAAAGTTTCGCAATTTCTGAGATGTCTTAAAAACAAATGGTGCGGTGTTTTTGAAATTTGCCGCAATCTCTAGGGCATCATGTTTTTCAATACTATGACCATCCAAAACTCTATACAGTGATTCTGGGTCATATTGTAATTTGCTCAATATAAAAAAAATCTGCCACGACTATTTAATTTTGTAGAATTTACTCATTTTGAGGTCGCTCCCCAAGCACTAATGTTGCTTCAATAATAGCCCCATCTCTATTAATAGTCATTATCATCTCATCCCCCACGGATTTTTCTCTTTGCAAATGAATCAAAATATCTGAGATCTTTCTGACTACCACATCATCTATTTTTATTATTATGTCCCCATCTAGTGGATATTCTCTACCATCGATTTCTTTTGTATCCGTAACTCCTAACAAGCCAGCCTCTTCAGCAGGACTTCCTTCAATCACTGTAGCAACAAGAAATCCTTTAGAACTAGCAAGTCCTCTAACTTTAGCCAATTCTGGATCAACATCTGAACCTGATATACCCATCCATGGATGATGAAAAATTCCATCTCTGATTAAAACTGGAATAACCTTCTTTACAGTGTTTGAAGGAACTGCAAAACCTACTCCCGTAAATTCACCCGTAGCTGACTGTATTGCAGTATTTATTCCAACAACCTCACCTTTCATATTAAGAAGTGGACCACCTGAATTTCCAGGATTAATTGCAGCATCGGTTTGAATTACATCAGGTATCGAGTAGCCAGAATCCTGTGGTAGTAGCCGTCCCATCTGACTAATTATTCCTGATGTCATTGAACCTGAAAGACCAAATGGGTTACCTATAGCTGTTATTTGCTCTCCAACTTTAAGTTGTGATGAATCACCAATTGGAATTGGCTGTATATACCTTGATTCCATTTCCACTTTTAAAACTGCTAAATCCAAATCTGGATCCGTCCCAATTATTTTTGCAGTATATGATTCACCGTCAAGAAATGTAATATTTACAATTCCTGCATCATCTACAACATGATTGTTAGTAATTATATAACCATCTTCACTATATACAAATCCTGAACCCATGTTTCCAGGATTATTACGACCATCAGTAGTTCTCACATTCACTTGAACTACACTTTCCTCAGTTTGCTCAAAAATTTCTATTAAAGAGAGTTCTGCACTTTTAATTGATGTTATCTCACCAACTGTTTCTAAATGATTCCCATTACTCACAATCAATCCATCATTTGGAATATCTAATACTGGAGTTAGTAAAACAAAAACTGCAAAAACAATCCCGATTGTTCCTATAGTTCCACCAATAGCAAGTGCGGTATTGACCATAGGAAAAAAAGTGCTTGAAGTTAGTATAACCTTTACTGATTTGTTATAATATAGAATCAGAGTTTGATATAGTTTTGAGAAAATTCCTTAACACTGTATTTTCTTCCTCTCCAGGAAACTGCTGAGGATTTGTTTGCTTGCAGAATCCCAGAGAGAAATCCACATGTTACAATTAAACCACCAACTGGTGCAAGTGCACCATAACCAGAGTTTAAGTTCAAACCCATTTTAGTCTCCATAAATGCCGCTATGAAAATAGTACATGTTGAAAAAATTGCGGCTATTACTAGTGGAATAAACGATATGCTAGTTTCTATGAATATTAGAGAGTATATCAAGAATGGAACTGGAATGAATAATATGAATAAAACTGCAAAAAATACTCCTACAGCATATGATCTATTCTGATGATATAATGGAACCATTAATCTTTCTAGTCCATTCCACATTTCTTTAGGACTTCTTGAATAAACTGCGTCAAGTAGGTGTTCACCTCTAACCATTTTTAGGCAGAAACCTGATTCTTTTGTAATCTTACCTAATGCGCCATCTTCAATTATTTCATGTTTAACTTTTTCATGCGTACCAATTTTTTCATAAATTTCTTTTTTTATGATAAAAAAACTTCCAAAAAAATATCCAATTCCTTTTTTTGGATTATTCACGTTTAGTGCAGAGTAACGTGAATGCAAAAATGTTGATAACATTGGTAATGTAATTTTTGTAATACTATCTAGGCAAAGTAATCTAGGAATTACTGTTAGTACATCTAATTTTTCTGATAGCAAGTGCGCAACCGCTAATGAAAGAACTTTTTTTGAATATGTTGTATCAGCATCAGTAAATAATAACAAATCACCGCTTGCACGTTTAAAACCCTCGACACATGCCCAGTTTTTACCCATCCAACCATCAGGCTTTGGTGCTGCCTTTATTGGTACAACTTTATCGCTATTTTTTGCATATTTTTCAATTATTTCCCAAGTTTTATCATTTGAGGAATCATCAATTGCCATTATTTCATAATTCTTGTAATCTTGATTCACAAATGATTCAAGACATTTTCCAATAAACTTCTCTTCATTACGAGCAGGTAAAATTATTGAAACTTTGGGAGTTTGATTTGACGAATCTTCAAATTTATCAAGATATGGTGTTTTTGTAAAAGATTTGTACATTGAGAAAATAAGAGAAATCCAGGCTAGAAAAACTCCAATTAGGATTATAGTAAAAATATAATTAAAGACATCAATTGTGATATCGAGCATTAATTCTCCACTTCTCTTTTTATTTCTACTAGAGCTTGTTCAGTTCCACTCTGAATGTGCTTTTTTACCATCCCGGTAAACATTCCCATCATTCCAGAAAGTTTTATGTCCCAAACAGCTTCGAGTGTACAAGCCCCATCAATATGTTGTATTGTAACAGTTTTTCTGCCATTGATGATTCCTTTAGTAAAAATAGCCTCAACTTTCTCTTTAGGATATAGTGTTACGTCCTGTAAACATTTTTTATCTTTAAAGGCAATTGTGATCTCTCTCTTAGTCGTATTACCTTTCTGTGAAATGTTTCTAATAGATTTTGTACCTTTCCAGAATTCTGGCTCGTTATTTATATCAGAAATTATTTCCCATATTTTGTCTACTGTTGCATTAATTATTACAGATGCTTTTATTTCAGCCACACAAAATATTTCATAATCGAAAATATTAGTCTTGATTTAGAAATTCATTTTAAACCGACTATAAGAATACACTCATGGATGAAATATCATACGATGATTTTTTAAAACTAGATCTACGAATTGCAATAATTGAATCCACTGAAAGTATCCCAGGTAAGACTAGAATTATGAAAGGAATAATTTCATTAGGAGATGAAAAACGTGATGTTATTATCGGTGGAGCAAATTTTTATGATCCTGACGAATTAGTTGGTAGACTGGTAGTTGTAGTAGCAAATCTTGAAACGAAAAAAATGGCAGGTGTGGAATCTAATGCTATGCTGTTAGCTGCAGATCTTGATGATAAACCATTTTGGCTTTCAGTTGACAGTTCAGTACCACCCGGAACAAAAATTAAATAATAATTTATTCATACATCATTAGTTCTTTTTCTTCTAATAATGCATGAAGATTATTAACTGAACGATAAACATCTGGTTCTTTTTTGGCACCAGTACAAACTAGTTTCCCAGATGAAAATAATAGAATTACAGTTTTTGGATCTAACATTCGGTGAATTAATCCCGGAAACTGTTCTGGCTCATACATACTTCGAGGTAGTGTTCTAGCAGCTTGTTCCAGATGAATTCGACCACCTAGATTAATTGAAGCAACAATATTTTGTATTGTTACAACTGCATTCTTCTTTACTTTTACATCACCTTTACGTAATCTATCCACCACCGTTTTGACAGCAGTTCTTGACATTGCTTCTGACTTTGCTCCAGTACATACCATCTTACCTGAACTAAAAATCAACGTTGCTGTTTTTGGACTACGAATTCTAAATACTAATCCAGGAAATTGTTCAGGATGATATTCAACATCTGGGAATTTTTTTGTTATTTCATTCAAGTCCATTTTTTGCTCAACTGTAGCAGACGCTACAACGTTTTCAATACTTACAATGGGTTTAGTTTGAGGCATAATGTTCAGTCAAAATAGTTCATTAATAAAAATACTCATTAATTCACAGTCATCGATGTATTAAGAATAACCGAGAATAAAGATACGAATGCTTTAATTTAGAAAATTATTATTTCTGATCATTGGATTTCACAAATTTTGATTTAGACGAATTTTTTGGTATGGGAGACGAATCTAACCCACTTATGATGCTACTCTGGATTATACCCATAATCATCTTTGTTTTTTATGGACAGCGAATCCAATTATATATTTCAGGAAATCAGATCAAAAAAGACATAACAAAGTTAGAGGAATTCAAAAATGAATCAAGACAGAAATTAATTAGTTATATCAAAAATAATTTAAACCCAAAAGATGATCCTGTAAAAAAAATTGATAGTTTTCTTGAGTACTTTACAATAATGCCTGTTGATCTAGATCCTAATGGGATTATACCAAAGATTAATCACTTGGTCCATTCAAGAGAAGACTTCACAAGATTGCAGGTAAGGGGTTTATTTAATGAAATATCTGATTTTGAAATAACAAAAGTTCAGAATCTATTAGAGATTGTTACATCACTACAGATGTTTCATAAGGTTACACGACATTTGTATCTTACCGCAAAAAAACAAAAAAACTTTCCGCTAATATTACCATTACAGATGATGATTCCCTTTGTTATGGAAGAGGCTGATGCATTAAAAGATGCTGTAGAATCACTGAAATCTGGTCAACCAATTGGGGATAGTATAGGTCCAATGGTTGTTGGAGAAATGATGCTCAATACATCTAAGCATAATGCTGCATTTGAAACAGTGTGGTCAGAATCTGAGTTCGAAGGTAGAGAATTACTTTTAGTTAAAGCAGAGGGTCCAAATGCCACAGTTGGTAGACCTGGGGAAGCAATCCAAAATATAATTCCCAAAAAGAAACCAAATCTTATCATAATGGTTGATGCAGCATTAAAATTAGAAGGAGAGGATTCTGCATCTATTGCTAAAGGTTTCGGCGCCGCAATTGGTGGAATAGGAACCGAGAGATTTAAGATCGAGCAAGTTGCGACAACAAATGCTATTCCTATATTAGCTATAGTAATCAAGCAAACTATTCATGAAGCCATCACGCTCATGTCAGAAGATATAGCCAATCAAGCAAAGTCTGTTAGAAGCCAAGTTTACGAAATGATTACAGAGAATTCCAAATCTGGTGAAACTGTAATGATTGTAGGTGTTGGTAATACTTTAGGTGTGGGGCAATGAGTAATTCTGAAAAATTAATCAAATGTTATACTTTATTGGAATGCAAATCCTGTAAGAACATAACAAAAAGAAAATTCACATCAACTGATTTTGTCTTTAAAAATGAAGGTGATTGTAGTAATTGTGATGGTAGTTTGTTAATAACAATGATTTATGGAAAAACTATTGAATAGTTGTTATTGTAACTCCATTCTCGTTTGGAATGAATGTGTGTTCTGCCTGTGTCACTCTTTTACCATTTCCCTCAACTAAAACAGGATATGCATGTACAGCCTTTTTTTTAACTAGAATGTCTAACAAAGTTCTAGCCTCTTTTTCATCCCATTCTTTAGTAAGCCATCTTAAAGCAAATGGTAATAGGTTAAAATTTTGCCATATGAAATCAAGCATCTTATCTGCTTCTTTATCTTTTGTTTTCTTCCTAGATGATAGCGCAAAAATATTCTTGACTTTTCCTTCATGAACAAAGCCTAGTCCTTCACCTGTTGTGACAAATGGTTCACACGCAAATGCTTGATTTCCATCAAAAGTAAATGATCCAATTGACCAAATATTTGGAACTGATTTACCTGCATGTATTGTATATTGATCTAATGAATGACCGCTAAGATTTGCAATGGGCAAAAAACCCATCTGCTTTATTGTTTTTTCAATTGTTCTTCCAACATCACTAGATTTTACGCCAATTTTGATCATTGACATTGCATTATCTAATGATTGTTGAGCTGCATCAACTAGATTATCATATTCTGGATTGTAACAGACTGTTACTGCCGTATCAGCAATGTAACCATTAATCTGAGCACCTAGATCAATCTTTACTAAATCATCATCCTTTATTGTAAGCTCATCATTTGGTTCTGCTGTATAATGAGCAGCAACTTCATTGATACTTGTATTGACAGGAAATGCACATTTTGCACCACGTTTTCTAATTTCATCCTCAACATGTTCACAAATTTCAAAAACTGTTTTTCCTATCCAATCTTTTTTTCTTGTGTTTTCTCTTACTTCCCCAGCGATTTTTCCTGCTCTAATATATTCATCCATTTCCATACGCAATGTTTTTTGACCTTATTTAAAATTCATTTGTGTAGCTTAAATTGGGCTTTTGTTTTTGTTCGCTGGGAGCGTGGTCTAGCTTGGTATGATTCTGCGTTTGGGACGCAGAGGTCGCGCGTTCAAATCTCGCCGCTCCCATTTAATTTTAATATTAGAAAATTTTCTACCAATTGCCAGACAATGAAGAAGAGTTAGAGTGATGACTTTAGTATGAAGTAATCTTATTGGCTCTGAGTCTTGGCATAACTTTTTAACGAATTCTATTAGAATTATCATAAATTGAGTTTTGACAGACGCGAAATACTTCTAATTGCTGGAATTTTGTTTTTTCTGATTGGCTTGATTGGGGTTGGGTTACAACCAATTTATGCAATTATTATCTCAATTACTATTTACATTGGAATAAGAGTGATTGTCGGTCGTAGGAAAAAAATGATTACTAAATCTGTTGGCGAAGGCATATGTGTGACATGTGGTGAAAAAGTTATTAACAAAAAGTGCCCTAATTGTGATTCCAATCCAACTAAAAATTAGACAAATTCTACGTTTTCCTTAAACATTATTACGCATAATTTCAATCATTGTGGCTAATAACATATACGACTTTGACTAAGAGATCAACTTTTTCTCTATTTGATTCTATTATTACGAATTTTGGGAAAATATGACGTAGTATGAAAATGAGAAACCATGCAATATTTGGACTAATGACAATTTTACTTATTGGTGGTACTGTCTTACCTGCAATGAGTCAAACTGAACCTGAAGAACAAATCGCATACATTGATCTAAATCTCGATAAATCGATTTATGATCTAAACAAATCAATATCAATTTCCGGTCAAATCGTAAACTTTGTACCAAATAGAGATAAAGTACTTAATCCTGTTGAAATCACTTTCGTAGATCCTATGGGTAGAACTGTTACAACATCAGGATATGATAGGGTACAAGGTGGCGCTGGAGACAAAGACAGTAGCGTTGTAATCCCAATTAAATTCAAAGCAAATCCAGATCAATCTGGTAATTTTTCACTATCTACAGTTTTGAATCTTATGATATTTGACTATGGTAGTTATGCAGTTAAAGCCAGTACTTATCAAAGTGGAGACATCATTGTTGCAACATCTGACTTTGAAATTTCTTCTGTTGCAGAGGATGAATCAATTATAGAAGAAGAGCAAGTACCAATTGAATTTGATGTTTGTAAAAGCCTTAGGGAAGTTGTTAATGAAGATAATGTCTCACGTGATTTAAGAGAAAATTCTAATGTAATTGAGTGTTCAGGCGATAATTATTTTACAACTGGAAAAACAAATATTATGATTATAAAAGGCAAAATCGATCCTAATCTTACAACAGCAGTATCTCAAGTTTTCGTTTCAGTTCCTTTCTCAAAACCAATGAAAGCCCAAAACTTTGTAGGTTGGGTGACGACAGATGGAACTCCAGTAAAGAATGAGAACACAGAACTTATACGTGATATGACTCTCAACGCACTTCCTGATAAAGATGGTAATTTTAGTGGGTACTTCGAGATACGCCCAGGAAGTTTTCTAAGTGCTGATTACAAAATTACCGCAAATTACTTGGGACA
>Ga0310344_10002946_pt1 | contig 12744 bp, 11 predicted proteins | sample HC15DNA20200_MG_FD_203801 | JGI IMG/M metagenome (GOLD analysis project Ga0310344, IMG submission 203801) | Marine microbial communities from station ALOHA, North Pacific Subtropical Gyre - HC15-DNA-20-200_MG | ecosystem: Environmental > Aquatic > Marine > Oceanic | place: Pacific Ocean: North... | reverse complement strand
ACCATTACCTCTAAACTGTTCGTTCAGAACACTATTTCAATCCAATCGTGACACGCCCGTGACAAAAGACCTTACAGAAAGGTTAATCTCAAATACAGGTAATTGACTCGTAGGCCGAGCATGCTCGAAGATCTTAGCGTCGTCGGAATCTCCTGGCGCCATAAGGGTAGCGAAGGACTACATCGCTATATGCTGTCGGAAGACACGCTGACCGAAGCGCTGCGTGAATTTGCCGACCGCGCCAACCTTGCCGAGGTCGCCTATCTCGCTACCTGTAATCGCGTCGAATTATTTTTTGCGCGTACTGTAGCAACACCATCGCGGGATCTCCGTCCGCTCATCTATGAATTTCTAACCGGTAGCCCCGCAGAACCAGGCTTCGCAGAACGCACGCTCAAAGCTTGGCAGGGCGAAGGCGCATGCGAGCATCTTTTCCTCGTGGCGGCTGGACTCGACTCCGCGGCAATCGGCGAAGTCGAGATCGCGGGCCAGGTGCGTCAATGTTACGAAACCGCACTCGATTCTGGGCTTTGTGGGCCGCGACTCGAACTGCTTTTCAAGGAGTCGCTGAAAATCGCCGCGGTCGTCCGCGGCGAAACTGATATCGGCACGGGCCGCGTATCGCTGGCGGAGATAGCGGTTAAACATATTCGCGCACGTATGGCGCACACGCCCGGCACCACGGCCCTTATCGGCATCTCACCGATGACCGAGCGCGCAGCACAATCACTGAGTAAAGCGAGGATCCCATTACTTTTCGTCAACCGCTCGGCTAGTAAGGCCGCCGAGCGGGCAGTAGATTATGATGCCGAATTTATTTCGCTCGCCGATTTTCAGACGGACCCGCCGGCTATTGAAGCCCTAATGTCATCGACCAGCGCTCGCGGGACGCTCATCGGTTCTTCGGTACTCGAGCGACTCGCAACCAGAACTCCCTCGGGCCAGGCGCCGTTGCTAATTGACATGGCTATACCAGCCGATATCGACCCGACAGCCTGCGCCCAGCTTGGCATAAAACGGATCGGCATGGACGAAATGACAGCCGAAGCGGAAAGAAACCGTGAGGCACGTCTTATCGAAGCCGCACAAGCGCGCGAACTCGTCGATGACGCACTGCTCAGACTCCATGACCGCTTTGCCGAACGCGTTTATGGCCCGTTATTCGGCGTGCTACAGCAACGCTACCAACACACAGCACAGGTAGGCGTAAAGCGTCTACTAAAGAAAGAGCTCAGCGGCCTCGGCGACGAAGAGCGCGCCGCGATCGAGACCTGGTCAGAAGTGCTCGCGCGCCGCTTCGCGCACATCCCTTGTCTCGGCCTGCGCGGCCTACTTTATAACGGCCCCGATGGCGCCCTTGATGCGTTCCTCAACGGTCTCGATCCAGAATTTGCGGACGAGTTACGCCAGGCGCTCAAACAGGCCGTAACACCAAAACGGGCGATAGGCCGATGATGATCCGTATCGGCACGCGTGGGTCGCACCTAGCTCGAACACAGGCTACCACCGTTGCCAGCGAGCTCATCGAGCTCGGCCACCAGACCGAGCTCGTCATCATCAAGACGGTTGGTGATCAATCCGACGCGTCGAGTTTCGGCGCGATAGGCCCAACCGGCGTATTCGTGCGGGAGATCGAACAGGCACTGCTAAACGAATTGGTTGACGTAGCAGTGCACTCGTTCAAAGATCTCCCAACTGAATCGCCAAAAGAACTCAAACTCGCCGCAATACCGCAACGCGAAGATGTAGCGGATGCTCTGATCATGAGAAGCGAAGCCGGATGCGAGGCCACTGGAAGTATTCCAATAAAAGAAGGGGCCCGGGTCGGTACGGCTTCAGCACGACGCCAAGCCTGGCTAAAACATTTACGACCTGATCTCATCGTAGAGCCTATACGCGGCAACGTGCCTACTCGCATTGGTCGCCTGAACAAAGACTTTGACGGGGTCGTACTTGCAGCAGCGGGCCTCAACAGGCTGCAGGCTTCGACGTTAGACGACCGCCCAATGCTAGCTCTCGACGATCGCATAGTCGCACGACTCGACCCTACCGTGTTTATCCCCGCTCCGGCACAAGGCGCACTAGCACTGCAATGCCGTGATAGCGACACTGAACTCATGAGCTCGCTCAGCATCCTGGCCCATAGCTCAACACAGCTTAGCGTTGCCGTCGAGCGCGCGCTGCTGGCCCGTGTAGAAGGTGGCTGCGACCTAGCTTTCGGTGCATACTGCCGTGAAAATGGTCACCTCGACGGCCTGGAACTTATCGCCCAGATCGAACACGATGGCGAACTCATCGCGACTAAGTCCTACGGCAAAGAACCACGCGCTCTAGTCGACATGGCATGGGAAGGCTTGCAGAACTCATGAGCTCGCTCGCTGGACAAAGTGTACTAATTACACGTAGCGCCGAGGATTGCCACGAATGGGCTCTCTCTCTCGAAGCCGAGGGTGCAAATGTCGTCGTTCTGCCCTGTATTCATATCGAGCTACTCAACAGCGACGAACTCCAGGAAACTATCGAAACCGAACTACCACAAACGGACTGGCTCGTTTTTACATCGCAACGCGGTGTCGATGCGTTCGTCTCATTAAACGGCGAAACACTTCCTGATCTTGTAAAAATAGCTGTTGTCGGCCCGAGAACCGCAGATGCGGCCATCGTCGCATTCGGCCGCGCCGACCTCATGAGCGAAATGGGCACTGCAGCCTCGCTCGCACAGGCACTCAAGGCGCAAATTACCGAGCATCCTTCACGGCTTTTGATCGCCGTTGCCGAGAATGCCGGGGATACAATTGAGGAAACGCTGCGAGATACCGGTGCGACCTGTACGCGGATCAATGTATATCGTACCGTTCCCGCGGCCGAACTAAGGCAAAAGGAAGTGCTGTCGTCATTCGACGCGGATAACATCTTCTTCGCGAGCCCTTCTGCCGTTGAGGGTTTTATCAACCAGGTTGAGGTTGATACTGAGGCCGCAATATTCACGATCGGCCCCTCCACGACTGATGCTGTAATGGAAGAAGACTTGGATGTGACGGGCCAAGCTACTAGCCCGGGGCTCGATGGATTGATGGAGGCACTGAGATGCGTAAATTGAATATTACAACGCCGGGGCGCATACGACCACGGCGGCTACGCCAGACACAAGCCATGCGCGACCTCGTCGCGGAAACTCATATTGCACCATCACAGTTTATCGTACCGCGCTTCGTCCTTCCCGCCGATAAGGCCGAAGAACCTATTCCATCGCTGCCCGGTTTATCACAGCTTGGTCTCAATAATCTCATCGCAGAGGTCAACACCGATCTAGAACTCGGTATTCGCGCAGCGCTCTTATTCGGTCATCCCGAAAACGATGCGACAAAGACACCCGACGGCAAGCTCGCCTGGGATCCAAACGGTATAGTGCAAAGGGCCGTCGCACGACTAAAAGCCGAGTTTGGCGACGACCTCATCGTCATAACAGACGTCTGCCTTTGCGCCTATACCGATCACGGCCACTGTGGACTCGTAAAAGGAAAACGTATCCTCAACGACGAATCGTTGGATCCGATAGTACGCACCGCGCTAAGCCATGCGGATGCTGGCGCTGACATCGTCGCACCATCCGACATGATGGATGGCCGCATCGCCGCGATACGCGACGCACTCGACGATCATAATCACGGTAACGTCGCTCTACTTGCCTATGCTGTGAAATACGCGTCCGCCTACTACGGGCCATTCCGTGGCGCCGCAGACTCCTCTCCGCAACACGGCGACCGACAAAGTTATCAAATGGATCCGCGTAACGCGCTCGAAGCGCTAAGCGAAGTAAAACTCGACGAAACCGAAGGCGCCGATATGATAATGGTGAAACCCGCGCTTGCTTACCTTGACGTCATCCAAGCCGTTCGCGAGAAAACCTTATTACCACTATCAGCCTACAACGTATCGGGCGAATACGCGATGGTGAAATCTGCGGCCGCCAACGGCTGGATCGACGAGGCGCGTGTGGTACGCGAAAACCTGCACGCGATTAGCCGCGCGGGCGCCGACCAGATCATCACCTACCATGCACGCGACGCACTACGGGGTGGCTGGTTATGAGTAAAAGTTCCGAAGACTGGTTCGCAAAGGCACAATGCGTTCTGCCGGGCGGCGTTAGCTCACCGGTACGGGCATTCGGTGCGGTCGGCGGCTCCCCCCCCGTGATAGCGTCTGCCAGCGGCGCAGAAATAACCGACGTCGACGGCCGTAGCTATCTCGACTTTGTAGGGTCTTGGGGACCACTGATTCTCGGCCACTCCCATCCAAACGTTACAAAGGCTGTCACGAAAGCCGCAAAACAAGGTATGTCTTACGGTGCCCCCTGCCGAGCCGAAATCGAACTCGCAGAATTAGTCGTCGATGCTTATCCGGGTATTGAGCAGGTACGCTTCGTTTCCTCGGGAACCGAAGCGGTCATGAGTGCCGTACGACTGGCACGCGGAGCGACCGGACGAGACCTCATTGTAAAGTTCTCAGGGTGCTACCACGGCCACATAGACTCCCTACTCGTCGCGGCAGGCTCGGGTCTCGCAACCTTCGGCCGACCCTCTTCCGAAGGAGTGCCCGAAAATTTTACCAATCTTACACGCGTGCTCGAGTTAGACGACGACAAAGGACTCGTCGATCTGTTCCGAACAGAAGGAGCGCGTATCGCAGCTGTCATCATCGAACCAGTACCCGCCAACAACGGTCTACTGATACAGCGGGCAGATTTTCTGCAACTGTTGCGTGACCAATGTAGTAGCCATGGCGCGCTACTGATCTTCGACGAAGTAATTTCCGGTTTTCGTCTCGGCAAGGGTGGCGCTGCTGAGCATTACCGAATAACGCCCGACATCGCAACGTTTGGAAAAGTTATCGGCGGCGGCATGCCTGTTGGCGCGTTTGCATCGACGACCGAGATCATGCGACACCTCGCACCGGTGGGTGGCGTCTACCAAGCTGGCACTCTCTCCGGCAATCCGGTCGCAATGACAGCTGGTTTAACAACACTGAAAACCCTCGAAAAAAATGACGGCTGGCGACAACTGGATGCACTCGGCCAATATCTTGAGATCCTATTGAATCCCGTTCTTGAGAACGCGAATATCAACGCCAAACTTGCCCGGCTGGGCTCGATGTTTTGGATTGCCTGGGACACACAATCACTACCACGTAGCGCCGAGGCTATCGCCTCGCAGGCGCGTAAAACTTACGCAGAAGTTTTCCACGCACTACTAGCACGTAGCATTGCGCTCGCACCATCAGCGTACGAAATCGGTTTTATCTCTATGGCCCATAGCCGCGATGATATCGACCTGTTCGCTGCCACACTCGGGCACGTACTCAACGACGTCAGCCCACAAAATACTGGAGAGACCTATGATTCTCAGGCGTGATCCTGTTAAGGCGCTGCAGATCGGCTTTCTCACGTTGCTCGTTATCTCGATCGCGCAGGTAGCATGGTGGACTATAGAGTCCGTGAGCTATACCCGAAACATGCACGAGCGACTCGCTATGCTGTACGAGGCAGATGCACAAGCCGTTGTTTCCGTCTTTTCGAACGCCCCCGAAACCCTCGAGACACTACTACCACATCTCGATATCTCGCCAGCGAACGGCACAGCATCAGTCAATGAAGGCGTCTCAGCCATGCTCGCAGAAGAAGCCTCTTCCCGAATCAATCGCCACGTCTGGGAGGGCGGATTTTTTTTGTTGGTGCTGCTATCCGGCCTGACCGTCCTAACACGAACAATTCGTCACGACGCCGAATTGCGAGTGCGGCAGCAGAATTTTCTTGCGGCAGTATCACATGAGTTCAAGAGCCCGCTCGCAAGTATGCGGCTTTCAGCTGAAACGCTACTGGTACGCGTGAACGATGACGACAGTCAGCGCCTAGGCCTTCGAATACTCGACGACGGCGAACGGTTACTACGTATGGTAGATAATCTGCTCGACACGACCCGTCTCGAGGAGGGCCGCGTTCAGCTCTCACCCGAAACCATACAACTTCATCCGCTCGCCGAGTCTTGTGTAAAGGAGTTGGAAGTTCGTGCCGCACACAACAATATCGAGCTTCAGCTAGACATGCAGAAGGACCTAGTAATTTATGCCGATCGAACAATACTGGAAACCGTGTTACGAAATCTGCTAGATAATGCCGTCAAAGCCTGCATCGCGGGGAAGGGAAGGCGGATCGAGTTACACGCGGGTCTGAGTGGCAACCATGTTGAATTCTCGATCAGGGACGACGGCCTTGGATTCCCACCCGAGGACGCTGCCATGATCTTTGAGAAATTTTACAGACTCGGCGACGAGTTACGCCGCTCTACCCCAGGCACGGGCCTTGGGCTCTACATCGTGCAACGTCTCATCAAACTTTCAAATGCAAGTATCTCAGCTGAGAGCGAAGGCCCAAATCGTGGTGCCAAACTCACTGTATCGTGGCCTGAGGCTAAAAGCGGATGAGTCCTACTCCTTCACACATACTCGTTGTCGATGACGAGGAGCACCTAGCGGCGGGGATCTCTGAGAACCTCGTGGCCGAAGGCTACAAAACTGACGTCGCGCACGACGGTGAACAGGCCCTTGCTAAGATTCGCGCTAACACGTTCGACTTGATTGTACTCGACGTCATGATGCCAAAAATCGACGGCCTTAAGGTCTGCGAGGAAATACGTGCCGATGGACTGCAAACACCCGTTCTGTTCCTGACCGTCAAGGGCGATCCGGCCGATCGTATCCGCGGGCTGGAAGCCGGTGGTGACGACTATCTCAGTAAACCATTCCATCTCAAGGAGCTATTACTTCGCGTCGAAGCAATCCTACGCCGTACCGATTGGTACAAAGAGAGTAATGCGAGTTTAAGTTTTGGCGGTAACGAAATTAACTTTAAAACTTATCACGCGCGTGCCTGGGACGGTAGCGAACACGAGCTAACACACAAGGAAGCCATGATCTTGAAGGTACTAGCCGGACAACTCGGCGCGATTGTGCCACGCGAAGTCATACTCGATAAGGTCTGGGGTTACGAAGTCTTTCCGTCTACTCGAACCATCGACAACTTCATTGTCCGCCTTCGCCGTCGCTTCGAACGCAACCTCGAAACACCCGAATACTTTCACACTATCCGAGGTGTTGGTTATCGCTTTACCCAGGAACCGGAACCCCCAACCAAATGAGTACATACACTTGAAGAAATTATTACTACAGGCAATCCGACGCGAATCAACCTCGCGGCGCCCTCTATGGATCATGCGTCAAGCTGGCCGCTATCTACCCGAGTACCGCAACCTGCGGAAAAAGCACTCTTTCAAAGAGCTTTCGCAGTCCGCAGACCTTGCAACCGAAGTTACGATGATGCCCATTAAGCGTTTTCCACTCGATGCAGCAATCATTTTTGCCGACATTATGAGTCCGTTGCCCGCAATCGGCGTCGAGTTTGACTTCAATCCCGGTCCTGTCGTCGAGGATCCGATTCGAGATCAGGCTGGTGTGGACGCACTGCTGCAGGCCGATCCCGAAAATATCGCACCAGAAGTCATGACAGCATTGAAGCAGGTCCGCAAGGAGCTTCCCAATGAAACCACCCTACTCGGTTTCTGTGGCGCGCCCTGGACGTTGGCAGCCTATCTCGTCGAAGGTCGAGGTTTGAAGGACTTCCCAACATTACGCGCGTTCGCTGCCGCCCAGCCAGAGGCACTCGACAATCTGCTCGGGCGACTTTCCAGTCTTATGGTTCACTATCTAATTAATCAAGCGCGTGCCGGCGCAGAAGCTGTGCAAATCTTCGATTCCTGGGCAGGTGTATTGTCGCTCAATGACTGGGAAAGACTCATTCGACCGCATCTACATGCATTGCTCGAAGCCGTAGGCAACGCCGGCATACCACGAATTTTGTTCCTGCAGAATGCGCCACACCTTGTAGACGCCTACGCGAGCCTACCCGCCGAGGTACTGGCCGTTGACTGGCGCGTCGACCTACCGGAACTGCAAAACCGTTACCAGAATAGGCTCGCCGTACAGGGTAATATCGATCCCGCGACCCTGCTGGGCGGCGCTAAGCCTACGCAGTCTGCTGCACGCGATCTGTTAACGCGTGTCGATCCGGTCGGCCACATCGTTAACCTCGGTCATGGCATCCTACCGGGCACACCGCTAGCGAGCGTGGAAGCACTTGTCGAAGCTGTACACAACGAGACGGAACTGTCTCAGTATCAACCCGCACTCACTGGAGAATGAGATGAGCGAAGCACAATCGGAAAGCTTGGATCTCAGCGAAAAAGGGCTCAAAGACGGTAAACCGATCTCGCTCGACCGACGACTTTTCATGAAGTTCACAGCGTACACAGGCTGCACCGATAACGGTGCGGCTGCTGCAGTAGCCCTAGCGGCGGCAGGTATAGAGGGAGCTATCTACCTCGACGCGAACGACCCCGAAGGCATCGGCCTTACCGTGTTAAGCGAGGATCCAGAGCTCTTCGTTGGAACCTTGCGTTCAGTTCTCAATACAGCGCCGTTTTCCGACCTCAGGCATAAGCCCGAATTCGACATGCTTGGTCGCACCTACTCAATTGGCTACGAGCCCGATCTCGAAGACTCGTTGTTCATTAAACCACGCAGCAAGACATTGAACCCCCAGTTTCCCTGGGCAATTTGGTATCCCTTACAACGCGCAAAGTCATTTCAGCAATTACCCGAGGCTAAGCAACGTCAGATTCTAGGCGAGCACGGTACGCTAGCGAAGCGTTATGGATTCGCCGGTCTCGCGGCGGACGTACGACTCGCCTGTCATGGTCTCGATAAGAATGACAACGACTTCATCATCGGACTCTTGGGTCCGGATCTATTTCCGCTCTCGGCGGTAGTACAGGAGATGCGCAAAACTGAACAAACCTCACAGTACCTCGATAGCCTCGGGCCGTTCTTCGTCGGTAAGGTCGCCTGGCAAAGCCAGGAATAGACCACAGCATGGCCGACAACATCACAGACGATCACAGATCGCACAGCTACGATGCAATACTCATCGTCTCTTTCGGCGGGCCGGAAGGGCCGAACGACGTTATGCCATTTCTAGATAACGTCCTCGCCGGATTGAAAGTTCCGACACCAGTTAAGAAACAGATCGCTAAGCGTTATGCTAACTTCGGCGGCGTCAGTCCTATCAACGGTGAAACGCGCGCGTTCATCTCAGCGCTTGAAACCGAATTACGCGAGCGCGGCATCACGCTTCCTATCTATTGGGGCAACCGTAACTGGCATCCATTGCTGTCGGACACATTTAAAAACATGGAGACTGACCGTGTACACCGCGCCATCGTTCATGTGACCAGCATGTTTAGCTCTTACAGTGGTTGTAGGAAGTATCGTGAAGACCTCTACGCAGCGACGGCGAATCTTGAGAACGCAACGATTGTCGATAAACTCAGACTCGGGTTTAACCATCCAAATTTTATCGCTGCGGTAATGGATAGAACGAAATCGGCACTGAATGAGTTACCAACCGGCCGGCGAGACAATGCAACGCTACTATTCACTGCACACAGCCTACCTCAGACGATGGCGGATAACTCGGACTATGTAGCACAGCTTCGAGAAGCTTGTTCGCTCGTCGTCGAAGGTTTGGGACAAACGCAATGGGATCTCGTCTACCAGAGCAATAACGCTTCATACGGTAACTCCTGGCTCGAGCCCGATATTGGTAACGCGTTGCTACAACTCGGGGAAGATGGTGTAGAAGATATTGTCATCGTCCCAATCGGTTTCGTCTGCGATCACATGGAAGTCGTGTTCGATCTCGATATAGAGGCACGGGAAATTGCTGAGAAAGCAGGTGTGAATATGGTCCGGGCCGCTACAGTTGGTTCCCATCCAGCCTATATCAGTATGGTCTGCGAACTCATAGAAGAACGTTTGTACCCTGATAGGGACCGCCTGAGCCTCGGTGGTCTCGGACCGAGCCACGACGTCTGTCCCCCTAACTGCTGCCTTTCAGGCCGGCCCGGCAAACAGAAGCCCGCGCTGTGCGGAGCCGACGGCACATAGCATTGACCGAAAAACACAAACACGACGTGATTGTTATCGGCGCTGGGCTTGCGGGCCTAAACGCAGCGCTAAAACTACAGGCAGCCGGCGCAGACGTGCAAGTCATCGAAGCACAGGACCGGGTTGGCGGACGTGTTCATTCCATGCGCCAGCTGGGGAGCAACACAGAAGCCGGCGGCACCTATATCGGCGCCGGCTATACACGTGTTATCGACGCGGCCGAGAGTTACAACATCAAACTTATCGACGTGACGCCCATGCTGAAATTTTTCCGTGAGCAGGAACTAGTACTTGGTAACGAGATCATCCGCCAGGCTGAGTGGCCGGATCATTCTGCTAACCTGTTCACTGGTGACGATAGATCCGTCATGCCCTGGGCCTATCACCGCCTTCTGTCAACAAGAGAGAACCCGCTCGCCAAACCCGGTGACTGGCTCAATGCGGAGGTTGCTACTCACGACATCTCGGTACACGAGTGGATGAAGAGTCTCGACTTTAGCGACGAAGCAATCGGACTCGCTTACGGTATGAATTTAAGCTTCGGTGAGCACGCGCGGGACGTATCGGCGCTGCTACTGTTCTTCCGCGCAGCATTCTCGGTCGCGCAGCGCACACTAGCGCCCGAAAATATTCTCGGTTACACCGCTAAGAACGGAGTATCGCGTATTCCCGAAGCCATGGCCGAAGCGCTACTGCTGCCTGTGCGACTCAACAAGACCGCCATCGCGATCAACAGCCAGCCGACCGATGCTGAAATACATTGCGCCGACGGAAGCGTCTTTCGTGCACCGCAAATCGTTTGCTCGCTACCTTTCAGCGTACTACGTAATATCAATATTAATCCCGCGTTGAGCGGACTACAGGCCGAGGCCGTCAACACACTACCAGCCCAAGCGATGACCCAGATTTATCTTGCGCACAAATCGAGCTTTTGGGAAACCGACGGCTATACACCGAGTCTCTTTACCGACGGTATCCCTGGCATGTTCGCAGCTTCGCGCAACGGCGAAGACCCTGAAGAAGTCATGGGCTTCACTTCATGGACACTTGGCCCCAACGCGACTTTTCTAGACACACTTCCGCCTGAGGAAGCGGGACGGCGAGTGATCGAGGCCCTCGAGAAAATACGGCCAGCGGCAACTGGGCAACTCGAGTTCCTAGGAATAAAATCCTGGGGAAAAGACCTCTGTGCACAAGGCGGGTGGGCATATTTCCGTCCCGGTCAAATCCGCCGCTTCGCGAAGACGATGGGCAAGCCACATGGCCAGATCCGTTTCTGCGGAGAGCACCTCGCCCAGAATAATCGCGGCATGGAAGGCGCAATGGAATCGGGCGAGCGGGTCGCCAACGAAATCTTGGAAATTTAAGCTCCGCGTCCTTTGTGGGAAAAAGCTGTGCATACTCGGGCCAGTCCTTTACTGCTGCGGACAAAAACCGAAGGGGCCAAACAGTTTGCTTGTCTGCGCCTCATTCAATCGCAATTCTTAACCATCGCTCGCAGCGACCTCTATGACAGCATGCCACAAAAACTGAATCAGACTCAGTAGCGACCCTTCTATGATGCGCTCATCATCACCGTGCGCCCCACCACCACCAGTGATGTCCTCCTCTGAACGGATCGGGCCGAAGCCGTAGCATTGTGTCCCCTGAGCGCGAATCTGTGCCATATCGGTCGCGCCCGTTAGCATCGTCGGCAGAGTGACGGCATCGGGATAGAGGCGGCTAGTGACACTCTCCAAAACCTGAAACATTTCATTATCTAAAGCCGATGGCGGACTTGCGGGGCGATAAACACCTTCAGGAATCATCTCCACGTTTGGATCATTTATTACTCCTGCAATGTGTCGATAGAAATCCTCTGGGTTCTCATCCGGCAGTCCACGGATGTCAAGAGTTGCCTCAGCCTCTGAAGGGATTACGTTTCGACGAAAGCCCGCGTTCATAATCGTCGGCACAACTGAAGTACGTAGCAACGCATAATGCTGCGGTTCATTTTCTGCGAAGTAATGCTCGATACGCGCTTGCTGAGCTGGATCCAGAATGCCTTCGTAACGCGCGGCTTGTTCTGGTGGGCTGATATCAGCGAGGCGATTGAAGTAGGCGATAGTTGTTTCATTCAGCCGCAGCGGCGTCTGCCACGCCGCCAGTCGACCGATAGCCGTGGCTAACGCGGACACAGCATTATCCACTCGCGGAATCGACCCATGGCCTGCAGTTCCATGTGCGACAAGGCGTACACGCATCGGAAATTTCTCGGTGGTCGCAATGGCCATAACCTTAACCTCACCATCACGCGCTACGGCACCGCCACCTTCTGCGAGGCAGTACTCTGCAGCGATCTCGCCCCAATGATTCTCAACCATATAATCAACACCGAAGGCCGTAGTGCCCTCCTCGCCTGCTTCGGCAAGGAAAATAACATCGCGATCGAGATCGACTTCGGTACGCTTTAGTAACAGCATTACCATGAGTGCCGCGGTTACATTATCTTTGTCATCAAGCGCCCCGCGACCGTAGATGTATCCGTCTTTTATTACGGCACCGAACGGATCAACAGACCAATTCTCGCGTTGCACTCCTACAACATCGGTGTGCCCCATTACTAGTAAAGGTTGTTTACTACCATTACCACGGATGCGTGCAACTAGATTCGCGCGCGAGGGTTCGAGAGCGTAGAGATCCGCAGTG
>Ga0310344_10002945_pt1 | contig 12747 bp, 3 predicted proteins | sample HC15DNA20200_MG_FD_203801 | JGI IMG/M metagenome (GOLD analysis project Ga0310344, IMG submission 203801) | Marine microbial communities from station ALOHA, North Pacific Subtropical Gyre - HC15-DNA-20-200_MG | ecosystem: Environmental > Aquatic > Marine > Oceanic | place: Pacific Ocean: North... | reverse complement strand
GCTCTCCTGGTTCTAATGGTTCAGATGGTCATGTATACAAACAATTCTATGTATATAAGAATGGTAGTTCAGCTCCATCTACTCCTTCAGGTGGCTCAGTTAATAGTAGTGCAGTAATGACTCCCCCTAGTGGATGGGCTAATGCTCCATCTACACCATCTTCTGGACAATTTACATATACTAGTACATCAGTATGGAAGCAAACAAATGGTTCAGGAAGCTATGCAATAGATACTGCTTGGGCATCTCCAAGTAAATTTAGTGGAGACACGGGAGCTCAGGGAGAGACCGGAGAAACTGGGGAAACTGGTCAAAATGGGCAAAACGGAGCAGATGGAGCACAAGGACCTGCGGGTAATGATGGGGCACCTGGCTCAAATGGGGCTGCGGGAACTCGTGGAAGTCGTCATTATTATTATACAGTAACTGGTAGTTCATGGTCAGATAGTGATGCAAATACTGCAATATCTAACGCAGGTGACACTAAGGTTGATAGAGATACAGTTACATTGTCTAAAGCAAATACTTTTTCTACTACTAAATATTGGGATGGAGATTCTTGGGAAGCTATTTCTCAAGTTGTAGATGGTAATTTAATAGTTCATGGAACAGTTGGTGCTAATCAAGTAGATGCTGATGATATATTTACCGAAAGCATTACTGTTACAAACAATATAAAATTAGGCTCTGGTGGAAAATTACATACAAATGGTAAGGATAGTATAACTGATAACACAACAGGAATATTCATAGGTCATGATGGTGGTAGTAATTATGATTTAGCTATTGGAGATGGTACTAATCATGTAAAATGGGATGGCTCAGCTGGTACAATGACAATTAGAGGCACTCTTAATGCCAATGATATTACTGCTGGTATACTAACAGGTAGAACTGTGAGAACTGCAGCTAGTGGAGATAGGATTGTAATGGATGGTACTGCTAATTCTATTTCTCTAATTGATGCAAATGATTACTCAAGAGTTGTTATAGATGATAACGATAATGCTCCTGATGATAACCCTGGTTACAATCAAATAATTAGTCATGCAACAGACCAAAACCATACAGGCTCTTGGACTGATGGTAATTATGGGACATGGACTCATCCTAAAGGTAGACAATGTCAAGTTAGAATTGAATTATATTCAGTACAATCCGATGTTACGGCATATGTTAAGGTTATGGGCTATGCTGGTAGTTCATGGTATCAATTAGCATACGATTCACATAGCTTTAGTCAGTCAGGGACGACCGTATCTAAATATTTACATTATTCTAGTGGAACCGCTACATCATTTAAAATACAAGTATATGGTGAACATGATGAGGGAGGCGTTGGAACTCCAAGTGCAACTTTACATATGTATGTTAGAGAATATAAACAAGCAAGTTATTTAAATCACACAGGTATGCATTGGGTAGGAAATGGAATGTATGCTAGACTAGGACCGAACACAGAGCAATTGCCTACAGCTATGGCAAGTAATTCAGATATTGACGGAGATGATGCGTTTGTATGTACTGGAAATGCTCATTTATATAAAAAACTTATATTTTCTAATGCAGTTGGTACTTCTGAAACTAGCAGATGGACAATGAGGAATGAAACTGGTAATCTATACTTTAGAAAGTATGGTTCTGTAGGTAATGCGGTAACGGGTTTAGGATATTTGGGGTCAAGTAATATTTCACAAATAGACTTTACAGGTCAACATAGATGTATAGGTAATAGTGGAATGACAGCATCTCAATATGGTGCTATGATAGGTTATATTGTAAGAGCTGATGGTAAATATAATAATATATCTGATAATGGAACATCTGCTAGTATAAACGAATCTCTACCTGTAATTGAATTATCTGATTCTAATAATGATAAAAGGGTATTTGGAGTTATTTCATCTCATGAAGATAATAATAGAGAATATCAACAAGGCACATTTGTAACAGTGTATGATATACCAGAAAATGATGAGAGAGTTATTATTAACTCACTTGGTGAGGGTGGAATATGGGTAACAAATCTTAATGGAAACTTAGAAAATGGAGATTATATTACTACCAGCACGGCAGCTGGCTTAGGTCAAAAGCAAGATGATGACTTACTTCATAACTATACAGTTGCTAAAATAACGCAAGATTGTGACTTTAGTGGAGGAACAGATTTTGAACATAATGGTCAAACCTATAAGAAACAGTTTGTAGGATGTACATATCATTGTGGGTAAATATGTTTTGTATAATATAGTGAAAAATGTTAATATTCAAAGTGAAATTGTAAGGATGTACAGTTAATGGCTCGTAAGAAATATAGTAGCTCAAAGTATATGAAGGCAGCTCAATCGTTTGGAGACTACCAAAAAAGTGTATTTGAAGCTATTTCCCACACTGATTATGGCAAAGAAAGAGCAACTGCTATAACAGATACAACAAATAGACAACAACAAATATTCGGTGCTGTGGCTGAGGGTGTGAATGTCCTTGATTCATTAAATGAAATTAAAAGAACAGAGTCCACAGTGGAAGATTCCGTAGCAAAGTATGAAGAGTTTACTGGGGATGATGTAGATTATTCTAAAGTAAATTTAATGGATGTTGTAAAAGGGGATGCCAAACTTGCTGATTATGGTAAAGAATCGTTTAAGTTTGGAAGCGATACATATACAAAAGAAGAAATGATTGCTTTTGGCAAAAAGGCAGATACAAATAAATTTAATAAGATGCTTGGTATTGAAGCAGATGATTTAAAAGCTCCATCTCACGAAAGCAGTGGATGGAAGTATGGTCAAACGAAAGAAGATATAGCAAAAGCTAAAAAAGAAAGTGCTCCAGTTACTAATGTTGTAGAGGAAGATGATTCTAAGTGGGTTAAAAGAGGCTCTAAGCCTGATAAACAGATAGAAATTGGAGAAGAGATAGCTGCAGATGAGGTAGATTGGGATAAGGGAAGTAAGGCTCCAGTCGTAGAATCAGAAAGAGTAGAACCTCCAAAGGCAGTGGAACAAGGGGATGAGTCTGGTTCATATATGGGTAATAGAAAAGGTCTTGACTTTGGTGATATATATGGTGAGAATAGTATGTGGTCTAAAATAGGTAGCTTACTTAAAAAACCTAAAGAAGAAAGATTAACAGAGGAAGCAATAAGGGACGCTGGATTAGATGAGACAAGCATAGCTGAAGCTGAGGTTGAAGCTGAGACTCCTAAGTATGGGGATGAGATGGAGAAATATCTTGACAAAGATTGGAAATTTGGAGAAGATATGGATGCAAGTGACTATACTCTTGGTTTCTCAGGTAAAGATGATGAAAGTGGGACTACATCCTTTAATTTATATGATAAACAAACTGGTAAAGATTATGGCAAAATGTTTGATATAATGGCAAGTGATGACTCTAAATTAGGGTACGCTTTAAAAAATAAGAATCAATCATTTTTTGGAAGTCAGAAAGTTGGAGAATGGGGAGGATTGTTTGAAAATGAAAGTCTACAACATATATTAAAAGGATACAGGTCTTGAGATATAGAATTATAAGACAAAAAAGGCAACATAAAGAAAAAAAGAGCTCGTCAGATGATGACGAGAGTGATTTCTTACAGGCAGCTATGTTCGGTCTCCAAGTCGGGAGTATGATTACTGGCGCAAGGGGAAAAGCAAGGGCATCTAGGGCTCAATTACAAGCAAACCAAGCAGCTATAGGTGATATAAATAAAGCTTTAGGTGGCTTAGAGGAAACTGCGTTAGCTAGACAGGAGACAGCTGAAGAGGAAACTAATGTTGCATTTGAAGAATCTGCACGTCAGAGTTCTACAATGTTTGATGACCTTCAGAAATCAACAGAAGATGCTTCTGGTAAGCAAGGTTTTGCGTTTAGTGGAGAAGTTTCAGAGAATTTTGAAGTTATGCAGAAAAGGATGCAAGACCAATTCGGAGTAACAAAGGAGAATTTAGATAGGAATTTGGAAAAAACAGTTGCAAGTATAGAAGAATGGAAATTGGGAGAAACTGAAAGACTCTCAGCTGAAAAAAGAAAGCTTGAGTATCAGAATCAAACATTAGGAGCTACTTCTAGTACTTGGGGCGCATTATTTGGGTGATATTATGGCTATTGAAATGGCAAATATATTTAGAAGTTTAAATGCAATGCTTGAATCTAAGGAGAGAAGGCAACAGTTTGATGTTCAAGCTGCTCTATCAGGAATGGAGGTTGCATTAAAAAGAGAACAACAGAGAATTGGTGAAAGACAATTTGCTGAAGAAATGAAATTTGGCAGAGAGAAGCTACAATTTGAGAGAGATAAATTTAAAGAAACTAAAGATGCTAATTTCCTAAAAGAAGTTTCTTTATTATCATCAACTGTACAAATGGAGAAAATGAAGAAGTCTAAACAGCTATTTGGTTCTTACTTTAAGACTATTTATGACAGTTATTTTACATCCGTAAAGAATGGAGCAAGGCAACATACATCAAGTGAGAAGAAAAAACTTATTAAAGATTTAAAAAGAAACGGATTATCTGTTACTGATTCAAATTCTATTGCCAATTTAATGATAAAATATCAAACATCTGGTGAAGACTCAGTCTATATGCTTGAATTAGCTCAAATATATGGAGATAGATTACAAATCAACCCAGAAACAGGCGCAGTTATGGATGCAAATTTTGCAAAAGGAATGATGGCTATGGGTATGTTACCATCTGATGAGTATTCATATAGGAATGTGAGGCAAGATTTTAATGATTTAATAGAATATGAAACAACTCATCAAAAATTAACTCAAGAAATATTTGATATTACTTCAGGTGATTATGCGTTTGAGAAGGGTGCTTATGATGATTTAGCACATGATTGGGATGGAAGTAGAAAGCTTACTGAGAAGCAAGTCCAAGAGATGGAGGTTGAGCAATCTCTTCAGAATCTTGAAACTGATGCAGATAAATCTGATTATCATATGTTTGGTCAAGAAGTAGCTGATTTATCATTAGAAATAGAAGGATATGAGAAAGACTTAGAATCCAAACAGTCCGTATTGGGAACTTTAGATGATGAAGTTAGAAAAGCAAATCTTATGTTAGAAAAAGGATATGGTTTGAATGCATTACAACAATCTTTATTGAAAGACGAAGATGCTGTTAGACAACAGTTTGAGCAAGATATTACTAATTTAAATAGATTAATATCAGATAGTGATAAGAAAGCTAGAGACTTAACTAAGGTTGGAAAAGAGGAATATATTAAAAGTGGACAGTATAAACCACCTGGTGCCTTACACTTTGGCGTAGATGCTTTAGAAAAATTTTGGATTTATAATAGGACTGGTGTATACCCAACTGATGAAGTATTTGAAGAGTATACAAAATCAAGAAAAGCAAAAAAGAATCCAAGTCAGATATATTAATATATGCCAATAAGTAAATTAACTCAAGATTTTCTAGATAATTTAGAAAAACCAACGATAGAAGACAATCTTCTAGAAAGAATGCAAAATTCTTTAGATGATGTTGTATCTCAAACATCTTTTAATCCCAATCTTGAATATAGTAGAAAGGTATCTTCCTATGAAGATGTAATGAGGTCTATTGGAGGTGCTCCTGACCAAGCTCCAGATAGGAGTATGTTACAAGGATTAGGTAGGTCATTGTGGATGGCAGGTACTCATGGAGCTGAAATGGCTACTTTTGGGGTTGGTAAACTTGTTGGATTGAAAGCACCTGAACCTGAGACAACTGGTGAAAAAGTTGGAGCAGCTATTGGTGGCGCAGCTGGATTCCTTATTCCATTTAGAGTGGGTGCAACAGTTTCTGGTAAAGTTGCTCAAATGATGGCTAAAGAAAAGAGTGCTTCTTCCGTTGCTCAGACAATGCAAGGTGGTATACGAAAGATATTAAAAGACAAAGGAGTTGACTATAAAGGACCTGTTCCATTAAAAGAAAGTGAATATGTTGAAGGATTTATAAAGGCAGTCGCTGATGATGTTATTGTTAAGCCTATAAAGGGATTTGATAAAGCAATAAAAACTGCAACTGGTCGTCAGAAATTCTCAGACCAAATGAGAGACCAAGCAGGTCAGATTCTAGATGATGTGGGTGTTTCTAGGGGATTTAGACTTGGAGAAGGAGCAGCTGATGATATAACTGCTTTTGTTGCAAAAGAATGGCAGAAAGCTGGTGGAGCTCCAATATCAAGTATACAACAATTATTAGCTAGAAAGCTTGGAGATACTAAATCAGCTAATTTTTATTCTCATTTATTTGAAGAAGGTTTGATATTCGCAGGTGTTGAAAATGTTATTCATGGTATAAATATAGCTGCTGGAGAACAAGAAGCAGACTTCTTAGGCACAACAGCTCATGCATTTGCATTAGGACATTTACTTGGAGCAGTAAGATTTGTTCCTGGTGGAGTTAGAGGTGGAACAATAGGATTGTTTAATAAGCCAGGAAGGGAAAGATTTGGTGCTCTTGTAAGCAAGTCTAGAACATGGGCGAGTACTGCTAAAACCAACACCCCTGAAGGTCAAACAGCTCTTCGTGCTCAATATGGTGTATTTGCCAAGCTAAAAGAGACAGGATTATCAGGAGGACCGATAGCAGCTAGATTAAAAGATAGAGCTATGGAGAGTAAATGGGCTGAAAAATTAAAAACTAGTAATTTTGATTTTAGTAATTTAGATAAAATATCAAGAACTGGCTCAGCTGAAGAGAAAAAAGCAGTTGCTGAGATAATGAGAGATGGATTGGGTTATATTTCTTCTCAGATACAAAGAGAATGGAGAGGAGATTTTATTAGATTATGGGCTGAAGACATAGCAAAGAGTACTCCTCGTATGTTATTAGGTGGACTTGCTATGGGTAACGCTGCTTTATTTAGTGAAGATATACCATTTGAAGATAAATTGATAACATTTGCGACTGGTGCATTTTTAATGAAACATGGTAAGGAAATTAATTATAGAGGTTCTGATGGTTCTTATCAAATGAGAGAAAGCTTGATGGCTTTTCCAGAAAAATTAAAGAATACTAAAGAATTATTTGATACTCTAGGAGCTGATATAACTGACCCATTGTGGTTTAAGATGATTGGAAAAGTAGAAGACCAATCTAGAATTAGCAATCTAGGTATGGGTATTGCAGACCAAAATCCTGAATCAATACAAGACATAATTAATATATCAAACTATCAGCATCCAAAATCAGATAGACCGATGTTCACTAAGAAGAATGATGCTCCGTATAAAGAATCTAAGAAAAAAGGTGAAAAGCCAACATCTGATTATGAAAGGATATATAGAGACTTTGTTGAGATGAATAGTAAAGAAAATATTCTTCCAGAAGGTCAGAAGTTTAAAGAGTGGTCAGAGCTTCATCCAAAAGAAAAAATGAAGTTTAAAGAACTTCTTGATAGAGCTGATATATGGGATACAATGGATGTCTACGATATGTATGTTGAGGCGAACACTGCAAGATTTACAAAACTAAGGGTAGATGGAGTAACCACTTTAAGTGAAGCTGCTAATGAATTAAAAACTGGAGAAATGAATTATGCTTCTCCTATTGAAGTTCAAAAATCAAATGGTACAGTTGCTTATAAATTTAAAAGAATATCAGCAGCTGGTGCTAATTTAACAGATGCTCAAAAACACGCAGTCCATGAATATAATGCACTTGTAGAGTTAATGGCAAGGACTAGTGTGCATGAAATAGATGGTAATAAACCTGTTGTTATTAGGAGAGGCGATAAAGGAATAGATTTATTTACAAATAGGATTGAAAGAGGAATACAAGAATTAAATGAAACTTTAGGTTTCGAGGGAATGGAAAGAGGAGTTGAGTTTTCAGATGGATGGCTAAATGATGGATTAAGGTTACTAGATTTAAGAACATCAATCAATGCAGCTGCTAAGAAAATACCTAAGTGGTTTGAGAGCCCAAGTAGCAGAGAGGGAGAGCTTTTAAGAAAGATTTTTTATAATAAAGAAGGGTTAGAAATTACTGATGAGATACTTGTAGATAATAAAAAGGCTTATAGATTTGCCAATGCATTGTTACCAGTTGTTAGATTATTAGATATTAGTAGAGATAGTAGAGTAACTGGTGTTAGCAAACAGAAACAACAAGTATCATCTAAAGACGTTAATGAGCTTATGGACTTATTCCACGCTGAAGGCATTACAGAATTTAATGTTAAAAGTGGAAGAGGAAGAGCTATGTTTTCTAAACAGGTTAAGCATCATCTTCTTAGGCAAGTATTAAAAGAAGCTAGACTTGATGATGGAAAAGGTGGAGTTAGAAGACTTGATGCTACTGATATAGCTATTGTTCAAAGATTTATTGACTGGGGATTGCAAAATGATGCATTAACATTAAAGCCTATTCAAAACATTATGTTTGACATCGAGAGTAAGGGTGTCTTTGAAATAATTGAAAGAGATGGTATTGAAGGTCTTAAAAGACAACTTGAAAACGATGGTATTACAGACCCAGTTTACATTAGCAATATGAAAACTATCTATGAATGGATTAAATCGTCAGTTGGTGATAAAAATATAACGTCTATTGGAAATCAGATGATTAAAGACTTAAATAGCGTTATAAGACCTTTCTTAAGGAGAGAAATAGAGATTGAGGTTGATGGAGTAAAGACAAAGAAAACAGTTGGATTCCTAAGAGAAAGTAGAGACCAACAAGTATCTGTTACTCTTAATAAGTTAGCAGCTATGGTTACTGAGCTAGAGGCTATTAAAACAGGAGAGTTACCTCATAAAGCTAGAAAAATGCTAGATGAAATGGATGCTGAATTATTATCTAGTGAATCTGAAACTAAACAGATGCTTATGGTATTAATGAGAGAACTTGCCTACAATGGTGGAGACCCATTAAAGGTATATACATTAGCTGTTGAACATGGGTTATGGAATGATTCAGCTGGTAAATTTGAGAGACTACCAGAAGCAAGAATAGAGACAATACTTAATAGTGTTATAAAAAGTTCTAAAAGAAATTGGGGAATCGAAACTAAATCAATAGATGAAATGATGGAACATCTTGGAGAAATGGATATGAATCAGTCTTCAAGTGGATTTAGAAGCCAAACTATTTCTCAAGTAATAAAAGATTATAAACTTACTGGAGACTTTGAGTATAAATCAGAAAAAGGAACTTCTCAATCGCAACAAATTCAAGATATATTTTATAGTGAAAAATATGGCAATGGAACTAAATATGCTAAGTTTTTAAAAGATTTACATGAAAATATAGCAGTAAATAATCCTGAAGCTAATCCAACGGAGGTTGGGGCAAGATTAATTAAAACTGTTGTTGATGCTAATTCATCAAGAAGGATAAGGGTAATAAAATTCGTTCAAGGTAAAGCTTCAAACAGTACATGGAGTGATGGGGTTGTTAAAGAGTCAGCAGTGATGAAATTAGTTTCTGAAGCAATTGGTGAAAAAATAGCTGGTACTGATAATGGCAATTTAGTGATAATTGAATCTTCTGGTAAAGGAAGAGGTGGTAAAGTTGAGAATTTAGATAATAAATCTATTCATGATTCAGCTGTTGAGAACTTATATAATGGTAAATATTCAATGGCTCACGAAACAATGGGTGCTGATATATTCTCGGAAACTCGGATATTAATGGATGGTATGCAGGGTAAGAATAATCAACCATATATAATGTATACTTTTGGTAATTCAGATTGGTCTTTTGGTATTGAAAATAGTAAGTCAACTATAAATGTAATAGGTAAAAACTATTTTGAATATTTAAAACAGAAGGTTAAAGATGGGGCAATAGATAAGGATACGATGGATGTTCTCGTTAAAGAGAATAAAATAGAGCTAAATGAAAAAGGTGAGTATGTGGATATGGATATGCCTTCTAATCATCAATTAGCCGCTGATAAGATTCATTGGATTATGAATGATTTAACGATGGGGAAGATAAAAGGGAATGCATGGTGGACAGAGGGTTTGCGTGAAGCGTCTGATAAAGAAATGAGCAAGATTGTAAAGAGAAGTCCTCTCTTTAATAATGTAAGTGCTAATAGTTTGACATCTAATATGCTTAGAGATTTTGCTGATTACACGGAAATGACCACAGGTATAAGATTTGATGGAAAAGCAGATGTTGTTAAAAGATTGATTGACCTAGCAGATAATAAGGTTAATGAGGTTGTAGTGGCTGATGAGTTAGCTGGAGACCAAATTGCAGATTTCTTTTCTTTTAAAAATGAGCAAATAAGACAATATGAATCAGCTAGAGATAAGTTGAAGAAAGGAAGCAATGAGTGGAATGAGCTAAACGCTGGTATTGAAAAGTTGAATGGTATAAAAGATGCTAGTGATGTTAATGGTGTTACATATGTAGAACCTGGACTCTTTAAAGCTTTGTCATACCTATTTGGAGCTACAAATTCCAATGAAATTGGGGGTATAAAGCCCATAATATTGAGTTTTAATGGTAAGGGTAACTTCTTTGTAGAAAAGACCGCTATGGTCAAAAATAAGAATTTAGAAAGAATTTTTGAAGCTAATCCAGATGTTGGTTTTGTAACCTTTACCTCAGCTTCCAAGAAAGTAGGAAGTCAGTATGGGGATGCTGCTAAAATAAAAAATGTAGGAAATATTAATGATTTATTAAGTATAGAATCTCAATACAAAAGAGTTATTGCTCCAGAAGATATAAAGCTTATTTCTATAAAAGGAGATAAGGGTAAAGCAACATTGCCACCAAATCATACATCCCATTTTAGAAATCCTAGTGCTATGAAAGAATTTTATAATTATCATATTAACAGAGAAATGGATAATGCTAAAATTGAAATGGGCTCATTAAGAAATCCTGATAATCATCATAAAATTGTTGCAACTTTTAGACAGGAATTAAAAAGACAACTTGGAGATTTAGATTCTGAAGTTAACACACAGCAATCACAACTTGGCGTTCAAGAAATGTGGGCAGAAGCAAATGGTATGCCTCATATATTTAAAAGAGATTGGGAAAATAGATTAAAACGTAAATATGTTGACGGTCTTATAAGGCTAAAAATTGATGGTGGACAGGGAGTGATGACTCCTGACATTGGGATAAAGGTTGAGCAAATACCTAGCGAAACTGGTAGGGTTACTTTTGAGACATCAAAGGGAAGTAAGTATGTTGTTGAATCAGACGGAACAACGACAAGAGATAAAGCTCCTAGACCTGAACATCCAGGAGACTCAGGTATAAAAGAGAAGTCATCTAAGACTGTATATTTATCTAGTTCAACTGTAAGGAATTTATTCGGTCCACTCGGTCAATTGAATACTATTAAATTTGATAAAGCTACCAATAAAGAAATAAAGGGTAGTGAAACTATGCAAGTTGGTGAATTGGGGGTTTTTGTTCATGGTAAAACATATGGAATGAAGAAAGACCCAACAAAAGGATACCACCCATTTGAAGTGTGGACTAATGCTTCTGGTGGAATAGAAAGTTATCATGTTGGAAATAAAATAACTCAAATAGGAAAAGAAGTACAATATACGCAGACTTTTAGCAAAGCAGATAAACTAAAGCATACCTTACTTACTGAATCTGGGGATATATGGCAAGTTGGCGAAATAGAAATAGGCGCATCGAATAAAATTAAAGATGTTGATTTAAAAAATATAGCATTTGTAAAGAGAAATGAAACTAGTAAAGATGAGATAAAATTTTCAGATGATAAAAAAATAGCAAAAGAAATAAAAGGAATGCGAACTTTAGGAGAATTACATGAATACGCTAAGAAAAAAGGTTGGCAAGTAGCTATTGCGACTGAAAGAAATCCACATACAAAGCCAGATAGTATATTATTATTAGGGTTAAAAGGATTTAGAGATGCTAGTGATGGAAATCAGGTAGTTATAAATGCAGGTGATGTAAAAAGAGCTCTAGAGGGAGATTATGATATAGATACTGCTAATTTTTGGTGGGGAAGCCCTAAGAATGTTCTTAGAGAATATATTTCAGGAAGAGGAACTGTGACGGATTCAAAGTCATTATCTCTTGGAAATTCAGCATCATATCAAGGGTTGTCTTTAAACAACAGAGAGCATATGAGAATATATAGAGAAAGAAGAAGAAATTCTGATATGCAAAAAGGTACTGTTATGAATGCTCAGAGAATAGTACAATGGTTAAGTCATTACCAATCAGCTAATTATTCTAATATAAAAGGACCTGTAATTAAAGTTGGTAGAGATAGGTATTTAACATTAGGCACAGGTGAGCAATTAAAAAGAAATGCAGAGTTAATAGCAGAATTGAATCAACACGCACTTGATGCAGATAATGGTTATAATATGGAAATATTAAAAAACTATGATACTGTTATGGATGCCATTTTATTTGGAGAGGGTAAACACGCTGAGGGAAGAGGACTGTTTAAGGTTATAAAGTTTACTGATAACAAACCAGTGGAATTAACTGGAACAGAGAGAGCAATACATCCAAGTGAAAGACAAATAGTAAGAAACTTAGTACATCCTTATAGAGATTTAATGAGTCTAGCAAATAAAGTATATGATAAAGGTGAAGGTAAAAAAGTTTCTTTTCAAAAATTAATTGAAGGAATAAGAGAATTTGATGACGCTATGGCAGATATGGAGTTTAATGCTTTTCAAGGTATGGACAGGGGAGAGAGAAGAGCTTTAAAGAAGATGATAAACGTAGATAGAGCAACTGTCTATAATGGGTTTAATCAATCTGCTAGATTTT
>Ga0310344_10002944_pt1 | contig 12749 bp, 9 predicted proteins | sample HC15DNA20200_MG_FD_203801 | JGI IMG/M metagenome (GOLD analysis project Ga0310344, IMG submission 203801) | Marine microbial communities from station ALOHA, North Pacific Subtropical Gyre - HC15-DNA-20-200_MG | ecosystem: Environmental > Aquatic > Marine > Oceanic | place: Pacific Ocean: North... | reverse complement strand
CAAAATCGAGCGGGCTCGACTTGCTAAAGCTAAAACCGATTCCGGACAAACCGAGTCTCAGCCTGCCGCGCAGGAAGCTCCTCAGGAAGCCCCTCAAAAATCACTTTCAAAAATAGAGAGGGCTCGGCTCGCAGCTAAAACCGATTCCGGACAAACCGGGTCTCAGCCTGCCGCGCAGGAAGCTCCTCAGGAAGCCCCTCAAAAATCACTCTCCAAAATCGAGCGGGCTCGGCTCGCAGCTAAAACCGATTCCGGACAAACCGAATCTCAGCCCGCCGCGCAGGAAGCTCCTCAGGAAACCCCTCAAAAATCACTCTCCAAAATCGAGCGGGCTCGGCTCGCAGCTAAAACCGATTCCGGACAAACCGAGTCTCAGCCCGCCGCGCAGGAAGCTCCGCAGGAAGCCCCCCAAAAATCACTCTCCAAAATCGAGCGGGCTCGGATTGCTCCTAAGAAAAATAACGATTCTTGAGCCGTTCTATCCTGGTTTTCCCAAATCACATCCGCATGCAAATATCCTTATATCTGTGTGTCTGGCCGGTGATCATTTTGCACCTCATGCTCTAATGAATTTCTGTCAGATAGAGAAGATTTCCAAAGCCTGAAAACACATGGAACCTGTGCCTATATCTGGTATAACAACCGTGGTTTTGCGTATTTGCTAAATGGCTTGTGCTACCCGCTGAATTTTTCAGATCGCAGAAAGTTTGTCGATCAAGGATCTCTTCGAAAAAAGTGCATCCGCAAAAGTGCTGGCGTTTATCCGAACAAAAGGAGTTAATTCGTGGCGAAACAGCAGCTGAACGTAGGAATGGTTGGTTACGCATTTATGGGTAAAGCGCATAGCGATGGATATGTCAAAGCCCCTATTTTCTTCCCCGACCTGTCAGCCACCCCCGTAATGAAAGCCCTTTGTGGCCGCAATGAAGAGGCGTTAAGCAATGCCGCTCAACAATACGGTTGGGAAACGACGACCAACAGTTGGGAAGAACTTGTACAACGAGATGATATTGATCTGATCGACATTTCTACACCCAACAATACACATGCCCCTATTGCACTCGCTGCTGCCCGTAATGGGAAGCATGTGTTCTGCGAAAAACCTATGGCCATGAGCCTTGCCGAAGCCAAAGAAATGCTGGCAGCTGTTACGGAACACAACGTGCGTCACATGGTCGCTTTCAATTACAGGCGTGTACCTGCAGTGGCTCTGGCAAAACAACTGATCAATCAAGGTAAAATTGGTGAAATCTACCACATGAGGGCCGTCTATCTGCAGGACTGGATTACGGATCCTTCGTTTCCGTTGGTATGGAGACTGGATTCTAAAGTTGCCGGCACCGGCGCAATCGGTGATCTGGGAGCCCACATCATAGATCTTGCTTATTACCTTGTGGGAGGTATTGAGGCCATCAGTGCAACCACACAAACCTTTATTAAACAGCGAAAGAACCTCGAAGAAACCACTGGAGGATTGGGTGCCGCCTCTGGCACCGACGATGTCGATGTCACCGTTGATGATGCTTTCATCGCGTTGGCAAAATTCAAAAATGGTGCACTGGGCACATTTGAGTCGACACGTTTTGCTACCGGACGAAAAAATTACAATTGTTTTGAAATCAACGGATCGAAGGGATCGCTGACCTTTAATTTGGAACGAATCAATGAGCTACAGTACCTAAGCAGGAACGACGATTCCTTTGAAGAAGGGTTTAAAACCATCCTGGTCACGCAACCTGAACATCCCTATGTTGGCGCATGGTGGCCACCAGGACACGTTCTGGGATGGGAGCATACCCATATTCATCAGATAGCAGACCTTTGCGATGCGATTGGAAATTCCACAGACCCCTGTCCTGGATTTAGAGAAGGGGCAGAAAACCAAGCCGTTCTCGAAGCGATTGAAAAAAGTTCTAAAACACTTCATTGGGAAGAGGTGGAAGCTATCTGACGAAATGGAACTTCACAAACTATGCAATACTTCTCACGCGAAATATCTCGTGACTGGGAAGCAGGAGATTATTTAAAAGGAGATACAGACGATGGCTCAAAAAGTCGTGAAAGCACGTTGGACCTGGCTTGCCTTTGGCATATTCGCCGGAGCTGCCATTGGAGTCTTTTGGCCACCTCAATACAGTTGGGCTACGGCAACCGATCGACATGAAGATTTTCTAATCGCCACTGGATTTGTAGATGGTGATCATGAAGCAGTGTATATGCTTGACCACCAGAATGGTCTTTTGCTGTGTACGATTATCAATCGTCAAACTGGAAAATTTGGTCAACTTTATCGTCGTCCTATTTCTCAGGACTTTGGTGTCCCCCCTACGCAGGCAAGGTATATGATGGTGACCGGACGTGTTACCATTCGCAGCGAGCCACGTGCACAGACATGTCTCTATCTTACAGAAGTAAGATCCGGACAAATGATTGCCTATACGTTCCCTTGGTTGGGAGAACAGCCTGGACAAGCAGTCGGAAATCTGATCCCACTTGATAAGTTTCGATTCCGTCAATAACGCGACACAGGAATCTTTATGGCCCCAGACGACCACAAAGATCCCTCGTTTACTCGAACCGCTGTGCAGTTTTATATCCTTACATCGTCTTGCCTTTTGTCGTCACAGGAGTTTTGATTCATGAACGATCATTCCAATAGGATAAGCCGCAGAAACTTTATCACTGATTCAGGAACTACCGCAGGCGGATTGGCCGCAGGCTTTACAGCCAGCTCACTACTTAATCCTAAAACAGCACGATCCGCCAACGACGATATTGTTGTGGCACTCGTTGGTTGTGGCGGAATGGGTCGTGCCAACCTTCGGGACTTCATTCGTGTCCCTTCCGTAAAGATTGCAGCGGTTTGTGACGTGGATGACAATCGCCTTCAAAACGCACTCTCTGATGTCGAGCAAGCACGGAAAGCAACCGACTCTCCTTTGGAAAACATTCATACTACAAAGGATTTCCGTAATATCCTGGAGCGCAAAGACATCGATTCTGTCATCGTAGGTACTCCGGATCATTGGCACGCGTATGTTGCGACAGCTGCTTGTGCATCCGGTAAAGACGTTTACTGTGAGAAACCTGTTTCGCACAACATCGAAGAAGGCAAAGCCATGATTCGTGCGACTCGAAATCACAAACGTGTGATGCAGATTGGAACTCAGCAGCGTAGTGGAACACATTTTCAATCTGCCGTTGAGCAGGTACGTACGGGTGCGCTGGGTAAGGTCCATGTCTGTCGCACCTGGATCACTTCAAATGTATCACCGGACGGGCTTGGAAACCCAGAGGACTCATCAGTGCCGGCGGGCGTCGATTACGATATGTGGCTGGGCCCGGCCCCTAAACGTCCGTTTAATAAAAACCGTTTTCATTATCAATTCCGATGGTTCTTCGATTACGGGAACGGCCTTTGCAATGACTGGGGAGTCCATCTGAACGACCTTATCTTATGGGCAACGGGACACGACGCTCCAAAATCGGTTCAAGCTGCTGGTGGACGTTATGTCCTGCAGGATAATACGGATACACCCGATACCTTGGAAATCATGTATGACTATGGCGACTTTGTACATATTTACAGTATTCGTCGTTCTTGTCAGGGAGGAGGGTTTCATGGCAAAGGGCATGGAATGCAGTTTGAAGGTACCGATGGCATTCTGACACTCGATCGAGGTGGATGGACGATTGCTCCCGAAGGGAGTAAAGAAGATCCAAGAACCGAAGCCCATCGAAGTGGAAGCAGTGACCAACACTTTCCTCATGTGGTTAACTTCCTGGATTGCGTCAAGAGTCGTGAAAAACCCGTGAGCGATATTGAGATCGCACATCGTGCTACTGTTACGTGTCATCTTGGCAATATTGCTTACAAAGTCGGGCGAACGATCCACTGGGATAACAGCGCAGAAATCTGTGTCCACTCTGACGGTACCCCAGATACGCGTGCCAATATGCACTTGTTCCGAGAACCACGTAAACCATGGAAACTTGAAGCCTGATTGTACGTTCAAGATCCGTATTACAAGAAAGCCGGACCGTGATCATCACTGGTCCGGCTTTCTCAGTTTTCGGTTGTATGATGAAGGAAACGCCATGTACTTTCCTTCTGACCAATAGGAATCTTTAGCCAGTGCTCCGAGGACTCCGATCACCAGTAGAAGAGATCTGAGTGGAGGGATATACTTCTATTCGGAGAATGGACAAGGCGATTTTATTGATACCCCTAAGCGTCCCTGTTCTCTGACTACGTTACGCACACCAGCTACTGTCCAGCCTCACGCTTGTGTAACGCGTAATTCCGGGTCCGTTTCAGGAGCGGCCGGATCTTGTGTATCAAACCACTCTGGCTTAAATTCAATTCGCCGTGCCTGCCGTATTGCGATATTAGCGGTAAGAGCGTACACCGCATCTGCAAGCGCAACTTCAGGACGACATCGTAATTCCTGTCTGGCACGACTATCTTTTGAATCGAGATTACGGACACACCAGGCCAGATGTTCCATCTCTTCACGGTATCCACGACTGACTTCTTCACTGAGCGTCGCTTTTGCCAAGCCAGCAGCAGCAGGTCCCGATCCCGGACTTTCAGCCGTTTCTAAAACGGGTTGTCCCTTTCCTGAAGCAGCTACGGTTACTTCCGTTTCACGCGGTTGATTTCGTCTTCCTGGAGCACGTTCGGCATATAACATCACTTCCTGTTCTTTTTCCACAAACATCGAACCGCGCGTTCCAATCACCTGTTCCCCGTAACCATCCAGAGAATTCGTGTTAATGGACGAATAGGTTACTACCACAATATCCTTCTCGTTACCGCCCACCTTCTTGCCTTGCGGATGATCATAACCTGGAAACTCCAAAGTGACATATACATGGTCTTCAACTTCTCGGTCATCCTCATAAAAATACTTACCACCGGTTCCACTCACCGCGATGGGCCTGACTTTTCCAAGAAATATACTGCATGCGTCCAGTTGATGGCTTCCAAGTTCGGCCATCAAACCACCCCCAGTTCGATCATATAAACGCCAGCGAACAAGTTCTTTAAGGCTTTGGTAACCATAAGCGTCAAAATCGATTTCTCGATCAATTTGAGGTATTGCCTTACTCCAGCTGTCATAGAGAACGGGAGCACCATCTTCATCAACAATCGGATTCTGTCCATCATCCAATCTAGGCCAGCTATTGTTACGATGCCATCGTGCGCGTATATGCTGAATATCTCCCAATAAATCGTTTTCGATGATGGATACCGCATTGTCATACAAAACACTGTAGTGTCGCTGATGTCCGATCGCCAGAAACAGTCCTTTCTCTTCAGCCTTTCTAGCCATCTCCTTACACTGCGTAACGTTATGCGCCATTAACTTTTCACACAGCACGTGCTTACCGGCATCCAGCGCATCCATAACCGCTTGATAGTGCAGATGTAATGGCAATGCGATTACCACTACCTCAATATCTGGATTTTCCAACAACTTTTTATAATCCGCTTCAAACTGTATTTCTTTTTCGAACTGTTGCTGCGTCATTTCATACTTACGCAAAAATCCAACACGGTGACGACTGTTGGGGTCACCATCACGCGTTCTCTTTATTTGAGACGGCCGAATATCACTGTATGCAACAAACTGCATATAGTCCGGATTCGACTGTGTCAGAAGAATGTTGCCTTCATCTCCAGAACCAATCAATGCGGCTCGAACCGGACCACCTTGAAGAGAGCCATAATTAAAATACTTCTGTGATGAGTACGCCGTATAGGCAGCACCTGCTGGAACGGCTGCCATGGACGCGTGCAGAAAATCGCGACGTGTAGCACCTACCGCGTTGTAGAAATTTTCACGTCCAACCTGTTTTTCTTCTTGTGAAAGTTGCATGGTGTTTCCCTCAGCTAAAATTTTGCGACGATTCTGATCCTAAAAAACTTTTTTGCGTTTTTCAAATACGGGATCTAACTTCGTCAATCAGTCTATTCACTCTCTATTCTGGTTCTTCCTTATTTCTACCCAATCCAAACAACGGACCTGTAATCGTGGAACGGATAATCGCATCCAGCCCGCACCACCTGCCACAGCCAGTCGTTGCCAAAACCAGCAGAGCAATTGCTTCGATCAGATTATTGTTCACATAAAGGTAATGCCCCGCACCCTGAGCCATAGCAGGCAACCCCGGAAAGGGAGGCATCGCAATATAAAAAAGGAGCAACAGGCTTGCACTTCCAAGAGCCGCTAGCCGGCTGAACAATCCAACAAGCAGACAAGCACCTCCACCGATCAATCCCCAAATTACCAGCGTGTTTATCTGACCGATCATGCTATCGTCAGAGGTGACCGGTACTTTTTTCCCTTTTTGTTGTTGTTCGGGACTTAATAGCTCATAGATCTGCTCTTTCAGTACCTGGGTACGCTCGTACAACTGGCTGGACAACTGTCCTTTGTCTCTAACCAGTCTCGTCTGTTCTGAGGTACTGAGAAATGCTTCCTCCTGTTTTTTCACTATGTCCGTGCGCTGCTGATCCATCATGCCAGCAGTTTCAGGTTCCTCAAAAACTTCTGCTTCCGTTTGTGCTTTCAAGAGGTTCAAAGCTTCCTCTGCCTGTTCGCGTTGTTCCGCAGTCATACCATAAAACGAGTACGCTTGATCAACATAGGAACGCCACTCGGATTCCAACGACTGTTGGTCCATTACCGCCAATTCCACACCCACCAGTTTCTTAAAGCGGTCCTTGAACGGCCCCGTCGCATTACGTAAGTACCCTTCCGCAGACCACGCCTCTTCTGTCCCCTGGGATTCAAATTTATATATCCCTTCGTAGAGCAGATGCCAGCCTATAGTAATGCGCAGAAAAACAAGAAAAATTTTTGCCACCAGAGGACAACAGACAATCGAATCCTTCACTGAACCTTCTCCGGTATGTGATGTGACTCCATAAACCACCTTGCTGACCATTGTTCAGATACGCAATGGTGTTTCAATTACTTCGACGCCCTGATGCTCCTCCATTTCAAAACCTCGAAGTGCGCTACCTAATGGAACTACACGAAGATTTCCGCCACCAACAGGATGTGGAATGACCACCGCCGCAACCTCCGGGTGATTGTCGCAATATCTTGCCACCTTTTCGACCCCCAAATTAAAAAAAGCTGTAGACAAAGCATCCGCCTCCGCTGCCGAAGGAGCAATCGCAGTCACGCTCAACATCCCCTCTACAGGAAACCCTGAACGGGGATCGAGCAGATGACAGAACCGTTTTCCTTGTGCGCGAAAAAACTGTTCACCAGAGCCCGATGTAGACAATCCTTGATTGAGAAGCTCGACTTTTGCAAGTCGTCTTCCCGGGATTAAGGGGTGGCGAATGCCTACACTCCAGCCGTTCTGATGTGGCTCTTTCCCCCATGCGAGAATACTACTGTAACCACCGTGGATAATGGAGGTGTCGATACCGGAATCACATAGCTTTCGCTTGGCACAGTCCAGTGCATAACCTTTACCTATTGCCCCTAGGTTAAGCGACATTTCATCTCTTGTGAAGGACACGCTCAAATCAGCTGTATTTAACTCCAGAAATTGCGTTCCAATCTTGTTCTGCGCCCGTTTCAATTCAGAAAGAGAGGGAATCCTGCCCTCTCTGTGGGAAAAACCCCAACAGGCAATAAGTGGTCCTATCGTAATATCAAAGCATCCATCTGTTTCCTTCCACAAACGGTGCGATTCTTGCAAGAGAGCGAACAAATCCGAAACAACCCGGGTTGGGCCTTTTGAAGCCTGACGATTCAATCGACTTAAGGCACTGTCTTCACGATATACAGACAACATGTCTTCGATATCGTCGACCACATCTAACGCTTCGTATGCTGTCTGTAAATCCGTAATCGTTTCCGGAGGTGAAAGTACTTCGAATCGGCACGCCATGGCATGGCGAGATAATCGCAATAATCGAGTTTGAGAGACATCAGCCATCATCTTTGTTCAGATCTGGTAAACCGTTTGTAACGATCTCAAAAGTAGAGATTGTTAGAAGCCTGTGCATATCGTAGCAACTACCGGTTTCTGGATACTACACAACCAAGAAACTTTCCTACATAATACCAGTAATCACACTCACCATTAAACAAACGAGTCCAGCTCATCGCTTCAACCATTGACACCATAACCGGAAGCAAATCCGGCGCTCTTTCCAATCTTCATCATGTCGTTTTCATTCCATGACAACACAGGATTCCTAACCTGTAAACACAGCACAGACAACACTCGCAAAAACCGTCCATTTCGGTTTGCTGAAATTCCTGAGATGAGACATGGATTGGTTGAAAGAACGACTGGTCATTTCCAATTAACTGTTTCTCATGGAAGGACCTGAACCTGAGATCCTACCGTAAGTAGCGTGAAGACTTCCTGAACATCATCAGGAAGCATTCGAATACAACCGCGCGAAGACTGGGTACCGATACTTTGTGGTTCAATGGTTCCATGAATCCCGTATCCATCACCAAGATCTATCCAGTGTTCTCCGACTGGGTTTTTCGGATCATCTGAAGCATAACTCCCTTCTGCTCCATCATACGATGGATTCTCCATCTTATCCTTTACAACAAAGTCTCCTCTCGGTGTACTGTCATTTTGACCAGAACCTATTCGATAGGATCGCACCCATAGATCGCCATGGTACACAGTCAACTCAAAAACACTTAAATGGACCACCGCATCAAACGCCCCTCTCACCACTTTGATCTCCTGCCCAGGCCGAATTCTCCTGGGATCGCGAATGGCATTGAGTAACTGTAGATATTGAGAACTGACTCCCAATCTGTGAGCAATCCCTGACAACGTATCGCCCGACTGTATAGTCTGACGAGGAAAAAGCAGTACGCCTGTCGGATCAAAAAACGATTTTTCTGCTAATGGCTCAAGATATCTCGCTACTTCCATTCTCTGCTTCTGACTGAGAGGCATATAGCGATAATAATCCGAAAGTAGTTCGTGGGCAGCCTTCTGGTTGTCTGAATCCAAGAGCACTTGTACACGATTGAGAACCGATGAAAAGTCCTTGCCATCCAACGCAGCAGCCGTATCTGAAGTCGACAAATCAGAGCCAGTCAAACCGTCAACTTGTTCGATTACTACTGACGTGTTGCTTTTATTTGACGGGATTTCAGGTTCTCTCAAGTCACCATGGTTTTCTGTGATTTTCCATTCGGAATCCATAGCCGATTCTTCTGATTTGATCGGCGGAACGAAAGACTCCTGTTTCTCAAGTTCCTTGGGTCCAGCATTCACCGTATCAATCGCCGGAACTTCACCGAAACGACGGTCCGACATCGGTCGTACGAGATACCAAAACAGACCGGCTATCAGAACAACACTAATCAATGCCGGAAGCACACGACCATTTCGGCGTTTGCTATCTACGCCAATCATTCGTATTCTCCGCATGAATGCAAGTGGCAATTGCTATTCGCCAACCATCTGGTGTCACAACAGCTCTGACATTAACTCAAAAAGCGCATCGTAGGAAAACTGTTAAGAAAAACATAGAGAAGTCGTACCCTCAAAGATTCTCCCCACACAACCGGAATCATCAAAAGGAAGGGCTTTTTCAGAACAGCAGAATGAAAACTCTCGGCAGTGCAAGCAGCGAGAAGCGACCACGTATTCGCATCGCCCCATCGGCTCTTGGGCATCCAGTGTGAGCAACCGGCCCTCCAAGGTTGGCCTCGTCCCGGTCACACATACCGAGAGACTATTTCTTACTAACTAACCAGCTTGCTGCACGTCCGTTAACAAGACCTCGCGTCTATATACCCTCGAGCGACCGAACCACCAAAAACAAGAAGGGCTTCCTGAAAAATCCGGACGTCTTCTTATTCTTCCATAGTTCTTGTTTTGAATTCGAAAGCAACCGTGAACAACAACATCACATGAGACAAACGAATGAATGCCACTTCGCTCGGATCAGCCAAAAGACGAAAACGTCTCATCAGAAAACGCGCGTCGCGTAGACACGACTTCAAGACCTTAACCTCTCATGAAATTAAGTCAACAGAAAAAATTCTTAGTTCGTTTGTGATCCCTCTGACACCTGCCCGTTAACTTCTTGAAGTGCTCGTCAAACAATCACATGCACTTAATTTATCGCAATCATAAAAATGAAATTCTATCTGTACCTTGCATCCCAATCCATCGATTTGCGATCTCGCTAACTTGTAAGAACTGTTTGAAAGTTTTATGCTGCACACAATCTCGCCTACACACAATTGCATGGTTCGTTTCAATCGCTCTAGTTCTGTTTTTGATAACACTCGAATCACGACATCATGGGAGCAACTCGATGCAACTAGGATTAGTCACTTACTTACTCGGTAAAGACTGGGACGTTGCCACGTTAATTGAAAACTGCACCAATACAGGTTTTCAGGGTGTTGAACTACGCTCCACTCATGCCCATGGGGTAGAATCTGATTTAAGTAATTCTGCACGAAGCGAAATTAAGAAACAATTTATGGACTCACCCGTCGAGTTGGTTGGCTTGGGAACTGCCTTTGAATTTCATTCACCTGACAAACAAATTTTACAAAACAACATTGCAGGGGCTAAACAGTACGCCTCGCTTGCCCATGACGTGGGAGCCACCGGTATCAAGGTGCGTCCCAACGGCATCTCACCGAACGTTCCAATAGACAGAACTCTCGAACAGATCGGAATGGCTTTGAACGAATGTGCACAATTTGCATCGGGATATGGAGTCGCCATTCGACTCGAAGTTCATGGCCGTACCACAAGTCAACTTTCCCACATTCAAACGATTATGGAGATCGCTGACCACCCGGAAGCAGTCGTATGCTGGAATTGCAATCCGACGGATCTCGTCGACAAAGGACTTGAAAGCAATTTTCAAAAAGTATCAAAAAAGATAGGTATGGTTCACACGCACGATCTCTTTGATCCACAGTATCCCTATCAACAGCTGTTTGATCTGCTCGTTCAAAACAACTATGACGGTTACTGTTTAGCGGAGTGTCCCGCCTCCTCGGATCCAGTACGGGTCATGCATTATTATCGCGCATTGTTTGCCGCTTTACATCCGTAAGATCCACTGTTTATAACTGCTCCTGCAATCTGTATTCGAACCGTCGATAATCGCATTAATTTCAACCGTTTAGCGATTAACCGACCAAACTGATTCGTGGTAACCACGCTTTAGACAGGACACGTTAAAAAAACAAATCTGTACCCCCTACACCTGAGATATCTGAATGCCTTACAACCCTGTACAAATAGGACCGCACGTCTGCGGCCATGGTGAAAAACTTTTTTTGATTGCCGGCCCCTGCGTGATCGAATCCCTTGATCAGACGCGGCAAATTGCAGAGCATCTTGCAGAACTTTCCAGACGACTGTCTGTTCCTGTGATTTTTAAGGCGTCTTTTGATAAAGCCAACCGAACCAGTGTCCAGTCATACCGCGGACCTGGTTTAGATCAGGGGCTGCGGATTCTGGAAAAAGTGTCAGTCGAAACTGAGTTACCTTTGACTACGGACATCCATGAACATGCGCAAGCTAAACCAGTAGCTGAGATCTGTGATCTCATTCAAATACCCGCCTTCCTTGCAAGGCAAACCAACCTTATTCAGGAAGCCGCAAAAACGGGAAAACCAATCTGTGTAAAAAAACCACAATTTGCAGCTCCTTGGGACATGAAACATGTCATTGGAAAGTGTGAAGAAACTGGCAATTCGTCTGTCCTACTTACCGAACGGGGAAGCTGTTTTGGATATGGTCGTCTGGTCAATGACATGCGTGCCATTCCTGAAATGCAGCAACTCGGTTGTCCGGTTGTTTACGATGCTACCCATAGCGTTCAATTACCCGCCGCTGAAGGCCATCGAAGCGGCGGTCAGCGAGAGATGGCACATCCGCTGGCAAAAGCTGCGGTAGCCTGTGGCTGTGATGGACTGTTCATCGAAACCCATCCGGAACCAGAGAAGGCTCTCAGTGACGCAACAACCATGCTCCCACTGGAAGAACTTGAGGGTTTGATCTCGCAATGTACTAGAATTCGTGAGGCCTTGACGCCGTGACAGGATTCTTCATATTCAATAGAATCTCCTTTTCCCATGACTCAGCTCTGGTTGTCTTCATGTATAAATTCGTCATCGCGGGCAGTTTATTGGCGCTCAGTGGCTGTAACAAAGAAAGCGTCACACAAAATCGCCCACGGTCGGCCATGAGTGACTCGGAAAAACAAGCCAAATCCAACGCCTTAGTGAGAAATGCGTTGCAACTGTTAACCACGGAGAAGACAACCCTAAACGATCCCGACTTCAAACGTTTTCAACGTGTGCGCAGTTTGTTGAATCAATGGTTAAGGCAAACGGGTGTCGCTAATGACATTCAGATCAGTGATTCTTCCCAGGAAATTCTAAACCGTTCGATTCATTCTGACGAATTGAAGCAACATCTTCCCAAGCTTTTCGCCAATCAATTTTCACCACATGATGATGCCCAACACCTTAATGCTACCATGTTCTTCTCGGACATCGCTCAGCACGCCCAGGCTGGCCACTCCGATCCACTGTCCCAGGCCAAGGCAATATTCGATTGGGTAGTCAGAACCGTCCAATTGATCCCCTCTGAAAACCCTGACCACATTTCGTTAGTTCAATACCGCAGCTCCAATGACTTAACGCTGCGAATGTTAGCCGAAGACATCCTGATTCTCGGACGTGGAACCCATATCGAACGTG
>Ga0310344_10002939_pt1 | contig 12762 bp, 20 predicted proteins | sample HC15DNA20200_MG_FD_203801 | JGI IMG/M metagenome (GOLD analysis project Ga0310344, IMG submission 203801) | Marine microbial communities from station ALOHA, North Pacific Subtropical Gyre - HC15-DNA-20-200_MG | ecosystem: Environmental > Aquatic > Marine > Oceanic | place: Pacific Ocean: North... | reverse complement strand
CATGCCCATGATGAGAGTAACGCCTGTAAGGTTGGAGATACGGTTCGGATCATTGAGACTCGGCCTTTATCGAAGACGAAACGTTGGCGCTTGCTTGAGACATTGGGCCGGAAGGCCTAAGGCCTAGATAGAGGAACTGAGCCATGATCCAACAGGAGTCCATCCTAAGGATTACCGATAACACAGGTGCTAAGTCAGCTCTTTGCATCAGGGTGTTGGGTGGTTCGAAACGCAGATATGCGGGGGTTGGAGATGTCATTGTTGCGACAATAAAGGATGCGATCCCCAATGCTCCTATAAAGAAGGGCGAAGTAGTGGAGGCAGTAGTGGTGCGGACTGCAAAGGAGACAAGACGAAAGGATGGTAGCTACATCCGATTCGAGGACAATGCAGCGGTGCTCATCAACCAGCAGGGCGAACCGCGAGGCACCCGTATCTTTGGCCCGGTCGGACGCGAGCTACGCGAGAAGAGATATATGAAGATTGTTTCTCTAGCTCCTGAGGTGCTCTGATGTCTAGTGCTAAATATCGGATCATGAAGGGAGATAGAGTGCGCGTTATTCGCGGCAATGACCGTGAAGTAGAGGGAAATGTCCTTGAAGTGATTAGAGATACTGGGCAAGTTCGTGTAGAAGGTGTAAACATGCGTAAGCGACACACGCGTCCTAGCGAGGCAAATCCAGATGGTGGCATCATCAGCTTTGAAGCCCCTATAAATATTTCAAATGTGATGCTTGTCGATCCAGCAACAGATGAGCCAAGCAGGGTACGGGTACGGGTCGAAGAAGATGGAACGAAGGAGAGGATTGCAGTCAAAAGCGGCAATCCTATTCCGAGGCCACAATAACTTTATTCTTGAGTGTCTAGGCAGATCATGGAACCGCGTCTGAAGACTCATTATGAGAACTATGTCCGTCCCAAACTCCTTGAGGAGTTTGGGTTTGCGAACCCACATCAGGTACCTGGGCTGGTTAAGGTAGTACTAAATGTTGGGGTTGGTGATGCATCACGAGACCACAAGCTGCTTGAGAGTGCAATTGATGAACTCGAGTTGATTTCAGGACAAAAGCCACTTATGAATCGAGCTCGAAGGTCGATCTCAAATTTTCAGCTCCGGGAAGGTATGCCTGTCGGAGCTTCGGTGACCTTGCGGCGTGAGAAAATGTGGTTTTTTCTAGATCGTCTGATTAATACGACTATCCCTCGTGTTAGAGATTTCAGAGGACTCAAGTCACGGTCGTTTGATGGTCGTGGTAACTATACCATGGGGATCCGTGAACAGATTGTGTTCCCGGAAATTGATTACGACAACGTTCGTAAGATTCATGGTATGGATATTACTGTGGTCACTTCTACTAATGATAACGCTGAGGGATTCGCCCTGCTACGTGAGTTGGGCTTCCCCTTCCGCGGAGCTGTACCAATCCAGATTGGTGCAACCGCTTAATAGAGAGAACTCCGAATGGCAAGAAAAGCACTTATTGAAAGGACAAAACGGAACCAAAAATATGGGGTCCGTTACCGTAACCGTTGCCAGAGGTGCGGAAGACCGCGTGCTTTTCTCCGTAAATTTGGAATATGTCGAATTTGTTTCAGGGAAATGGCACTTCGTGGGGAGATCCCTGGTGTCCGCAAATCAAGTTGGTAGGGGAGTATTAAAGAGATGATGACTGATCCTATAGCGGACATGTTGACCCGCATACGAAATGCAGGGCAGGCAGCCCATAAGTGGGTAGACCTGCCTATATCAAAAATGAAAATTGAGATCGCAAAGCTTTTGCAAGAAAGTCATTTCGTTCACGGACATAAGGTTCTTGCTGATGGGCGTTTTGGTGTTCTGCGTATCTATCTTAAGTATCACGAAGGAAAGCCGGTCATACGTCATCTGGAAAGAGTCTCACGGCCAGGACGCCGTCGCTATGTTCGTAAGGATGCAGTTCCCCGTGTCAGGAACGGTCTTGGGATAGCTATCCTTTCAACCTCAGCGGGAATGGTAACTGATCGGACTGCACGAGAAGAGGGTATGGGTGGAGAAGTTTTGGCAATAGTGTGGTAGTGAGAAAACTATAGAGAGTGTAGCCATGTCACGTATTGGGAAAATGCCAGTTACAGTCCCTAAAGGGGTTGAGGCTAGTGAGGTAGACGGAACCCTCAGTGTTAAGGGTCCTAAGGGATCGCTCATGTTGGCATTACATCCAGACATGAACCTTTCAATGACAGATGACGAACTACTGGTAGAGCGTCCATCTGATCAAAAGGAACACAGGGCCTTGCATGGTCTAACACGCTCACTAATTCAGAATATGGTGACCGGAGTTACTGATGGATACACTAAAACACTTGAGATCATTGGTGTCGGATATCGCGCTGATCCCAAGGGTGGTGGTATAACACTCAACTTGGGCTACAGTCATTCCATAGACTATGTTCCAGATAGTGGCATAACTCTAGAGTGTCCAAATCAAACAACGATCGTAGTCAGCGGCATAGATAAGCAGAAAGTCGGACAAGCTGCGGCCGAGATCCGTTCATTCCGTCCTCCGGAGCCTTACAAAGGAAAGGGGATCCGCTATCAGGGAGAGCATGTGAGACGCAAGGCCGGTAAGACTGCTGGAGCGGGCGCATGATTAAGTACGGCAAGCTTAGGAAAAGCAGGAGTCTCCAACGCACACGTCGTCATCGCCGGGTGAGAGATAAGATTAGGGGTACAGCGGAACGGCCTCGCTTAGTCGTTTTTCGCTCTCTCAAGAATATTGAGGGGCAGGTCATTGATGATGATCTTGGCCGCACCTTAGTTGGCCTCTCCACTCTAGCGGAAGAACTCACGCGGTTCAGTCCCGAGAGTGAGAATCCGCGGGTGGAGCATGCGCATGCAGCTGGAAAGCTGCTCGCAGAACGTGCCAAGGAGCAAGGAATTAACACCGTGGTTTTCGATCGCGGTGGATACAAATACCATGGTCGGGTGAAGGCATTTGCCGAAGGCGCCCGTGAGGGAGGATTGAAGTTCTGATGCCGAGGGATTCAAAGAAGAAGAAGAAGCAAAACAGAAATCGAGAAAGCGATTTAGTTGAAAATGTCATCTTCATTAATCGTGTTGCAAAAGTTGTGAAGGGAGGGAGAAGGTTCTCTTTCTCTGCCCTTGTCTCGGTTGGAGATCAACAAGGCAACGTAGGGGTTGCACTTGCTAAGGCTAATGAAGTGGCTGAGGCTATCCGGAAGTCCTTTGAGAAAGCTCGTAGAAACATGGTGAAGGTTCCTGTTCAGAATGGAACGCTGCCGCATGAAATCATTGGTCGATGGGGTGCTGGAAGAGTACTTCTGCGGCCTGCAGCTCCTGGAACAGGCGTGATTGCTGGTGGTCCGGTTCGTGCCGTGCTTGAGGCTGCTGGGGTCAGTGATGTCCTTACCAAGAGCCTTGGCACGAATAATCCGATTAATGTTGTCCGAGCAACTATGAATGGTTTAAGTGAGTTAGTCACAGCTGAACAGGCTGCTGAAGAGCGCGGAGTTTCGGTTGAAGCTATTGGAGTAGGTCGTGGCTAAGAAAAAGAAGCAGGCCATGTTGAAGATCACTCAAACACGGAGTGGGATAGGGCGACAGGATAAACACCGTCGGACCCTGAGAGCTCTTGGGATTAAACACCATCAACAGAGCGTGATTCATGAAGATTCGCCTGCCATCAGAGGGATGATCGGTCAGATTTCCTTCATGTTGAATGTGCAAGAACTAGAGGATTGATACATGGCAGAGTTACATAATCTTAAACCTAACTCGGGTTCTAGCCGTAATCGGAAGCGTGTTGGGCGAGGGCCTGGATCCGGTTTGGGGAAGACATCTGGGCGGGGCCAAAAAGGTCAAAAATCGAGATCTGGAGGTCGGATTCGAAGGGATTTTGAAGGTGGCCAAATGCCTCTCGCTAGGCGGATACCGAAGAGAGGGTTTAAGAACCTGAATCGAACTGAATATCAGGTTGTGAATGTTCGAGATCTTGAATGTTGTGATGGGGATATCAACCCCGATTCTCTTAAGCAGGCAGGGTTGATCAAATCACTCCGAAAACCGGTCAAGATTCTTGGGCAGGGTGAGGTTGAGAAAGCTTTTTCAGTCACTGCACACAAGTTCAGTGCTGGTGCAAAGACGAAGATAGAGTCTGCTGGAGGGAATGTGTCGCTGGTCACCCTAGGTACTGCAGAAAGTTCATAGCGTGGCTACTCCTGCTAAGAACGTAGCTGGTCTGTTCCGTGCTCCGGAGCTCAAGGAGAAAATACTTTTCACCTTGTTCATCCTATTTATCTACCGGCTTGGTTCTCACATTACGGTTCCGAGTTTAGATGTTGGTGCTCTGCGACAGCAGTTTGGTGCGCTTCAGGGCACCTTCTTTGGTATTTACGATATGTTCGTTGGAGGAGGTCTGTCCCGTGCTACAATATTGGCTCTCGGGATTATGCCCTATATCTCCGCTAGCATCATGTTTCAGTTACTTGCGGCAGTCTTCCCAACCATTGAGAAACTGCAGAAAGAAGGTGAGGAGGGCAGAAAGAAGCTAACGCAGTGGACTAGATATACTACGGTTATCTTGTCCGCAGCTCAGGCATACGGCTATTCAGCTTTTTTGCAAGCTATCCCTGAAGCGGTTACCAACCCAGGCTTCCTATTCACGTTCACGACGGTTACTACTCTCACAGTCGGTGCCCTTTTTGTGATGTGGCTAGGAGAGCAGATCACTGAGCATGGTATTGGTAATGGCATGTCGCTGATGATCTTTTTCTCGATCATCCAAACTTTCCCAGCAGCTGTAGTCCGCACGTGGGAGTCATTCCGGCTCGGAGAGATTGGCGCTTTTGCACTTGCTGCGCTCGTAGCAGTGATTGTGGGCGTCACGGCAGGGGTGGTGGCAATGACTCTAGCATCGCGAAAGATCCCAGTACAAATTCCGCGAAAGGTTGTTGGACGTGGGCGTATCAGAGAAGGTCAAAAGAGTTTTATTCCCCTGCGCGTAAATTCTGCAGGTGTCATGCCAATCATTTTTGCTCAATCCTTTATAGTAGTTCCGGGAACCGCAGCAGCGTTTGTTGATTTGGGTCCACTGAATATCATTAACGAAATTTTTGCACCCCAAACTTTGGCATACTATATCACGTATGGGTTCCTGATTATCTTCTTCACGTACTTTTATACCGCTATCATATTCAACCCCATCGACTTAGCTGAGAATTTAAAAAAACAGGGTGGATTTATCCCGGGAGTGAAACCGGGAGCACGCACTGCTGAGTACATTGATAGAGTGCTTACTCGTGTGACTCTTCCGGGGTCTTTTTATCTTGCGTTTATAGCACTCGTACCTTTTTGGATCTTTGACATTTTCAATATCACGACGTTCTTCTTCGGTGGTACGAGCCTTCTAATTGTCGTAGGAGTTGGACTAGACACGGTTCAGCAAGCCCAGCAGCATCTGATGCTCCGCCATTATGATGGCTTCATGAAAAAGGGCAGAGTCAAGATGCGCGGACGGCAACGGTACATGTGATGGTCTTCATCCTCCTGGGCCCACCGGGCGTAGGAAAGGGTACACAAGCCTCACAGCTCATCGATTCTTTTGGTGGAGAGCATATATCTACCGGAGATCTATTGCGTGAAGCTTGCCGGAATCAAACAGGCTTAGGTCTCAAGGCCCAGAAATACATGAATGATGGGGACCTGGTACCTGACTCCTTGATCTTAGATTTAATCCGAGACCATTTAGGATCCATCGATCCTAAGGCGAAGATCCTATTCGATGGATTCCCTCGCACAATTCCTCAAGCTGATGGTCTTGACGATGTTCTTTTGAATGTTAGTCGTAGAGTAGACAAGGTGGTTCTTTTTGAAGCTCCAGAGCATGAGTTGATTAAGCGCTTGAGTGGCCGACGTAGCTGTGCGAACTGTGGGACGATCTTTAACGTGTATTTTAGTCCTCCTAAGATCGAAGATGAGTGCGAACGTTGTGGGGAAGTCCTTGTTCACCGATCTGATGATAACCCAGATACGGTCAGGCACCGTCTGAGAGTTTACCAAAGTCAAACAGCTCAACTAGTTGAGCACTACAGTTCGCATTCAGCAGTCTTAAAACGTGTATCGGCGATGCATTCTGTGGATGAGGTGCAGTCCGCATTTCGCGCAGCAATTGGAATGGATTGATCAGGTGATCCACTTACGAACACCAGAAGAGGTTGACCTGATTGCCCGAGGGGGTGAGATCATTGCCGGTTTACTAGCTGAGCTGGCTTATCAAATAACTCCAGGGGCATCAACAGCTGATTTAGACGGATTCTGTGACGACTATATTATGTCGCATGATGGTGCAATTCCTGCCTTTAAGGGGCTTTACGGTTTTCCTGGAAGTGTCTGTACCTCAGTAAATGAAGAAGTTGTGCATGGGATTCCGAGCCAAAGTCGTATACTCGTTTCAGGAGATATCGTATCCGTAGATATTGGAGTCCGTCTTGCAGAATGGTGCTCGGATTCTGCCTGGACATTCCCAGTCGGCAAGGTAGACGATTTGACAAATGGGTTACTTGAGACCACTGAAAAAGCTCTTGATCTTGCGATTAATGCTGCAATACCTGGAAACCATGTAGGTGACATTGGTGCGGCAGTAATCTCAACGGTGCACGGTCAAGATTATGCAATTGTCAGAGATCTAGTTGGCCACGGAATCGGTCGGGAAGTTCATGAGGAACCACAAATTCCTAATATTGGTCGTCCGGGCCATGGTCCATTACTCCGGGAAGGGATGGTCATCGCGATTGAGCCTATGCTTTCTGCTGGTTCTCCAGAAATACGCACACTGGAGGATGGCTGGACAGTAATTACTGCGGATCGAACTTTGTCAGCACATTTTGAACACACGATAGCGATAACAGCTCAAGGACCGAGAGTTCTAACAAGTCTGGGGCTTTCGTAAAACTGAGACCTAGAAGTGTCACAAGACGCTTGAAGCCCTTGAAAGGCCTTGTTATACTTCCAAGCTATGCTTTAAACGATTTAGGAGACCTGATAATTGAAGGTACGAAGCAGCGTTAAGCCTATCTGCGAGCACTGTAAGGTGATTCGACGAAAGGGTGTGGTACGGATAATCTGTGCCAGAGATCCAAAGCACAAACAGCGTCAAGGCTAGCAATTCATGGCACGTATCGCTGGTGTGGATCTTCCTCGTGGTAAGAGAATTGAAGTTGCACTTACCTATATATATGGGATAGGGGATACTCGGGCTAAGGAGATTATTGGGGAGTGTGGCGTGGACGCTGATAGCCGTACTCAAGATCTTTCTGATGACGATGTGAATCGTCTCAGGAGGCAGATAGAGGGCAATTACAAGGTGGAAGGTGCTCTCCGTACAGAGACGTCTATGAACATCAAGCGTCTAATGGATATAGGGTGCTATCGGGGCTTGCGTCACCGTCGTGGCCTACCAGTTCGTGGTCAGAGGACGCACACTAATGCTCGCACTCATAAAGGTTCCCGGAGGGCGATCGCCGGAAAGAAGAAGGCACCTAGGAAATAGATTAACTCATTCGACGCGTGTAGTATGCGCATGACTTGATGTGGTCACAGAGGAGGCACCAGCCCCGTCTAGCCACATCCGCATCTTGGAAGGAACAAATTGGCAAAGCCAAAGACCCGTACAAAGCGCAGTAAGAAACCTGTAGAAGCTGAGGGTATCGCTCATATTAAGGCGACCTTCAACAATACAATTATTACGATTACCAATAACGCTGGTGATGTCGAAGTCTGGGCAAGCGCTGGCACAGCCGGCTTCAAGGGATCTAAGAAGTCAACTCCATTTGCGGCGACGATAGCAGCTGAACAAGTCGGACGAGAAGCAGTTGGGCGTGGTGTAAAACGGGTAGATGTGCGTGTTCAGGGACCCGGCTCAGGCCGTGAGTCTGCTATACAGGCACTGGCTGCTGCAGGCCTACACATTAAATCCATCGAAGACATTACGCCGTTGCCGCATAACGGATGTCGTCCCCCGAAGAAGCGTCGGGTCTAGGGAGGCTAACTACTTATATGTCTCGTTATACTGGACCAGTGTGCAGGCTTTGTCGTCGAGAAGGCCAAAAGCTCTTCTTGAAGGGTCAGAAGTGTTATACTGAAAAATGCCCGGTCGAACGTCGGCAATATCCCCCGGGACAGCATGGGCCGGCGCATGCCAGACGACGTAAGCAATCAGACTATGCAGTTCAATTAAGAGAAAAGCAGAAGGTCAAGCGCATCTATGGACTGCATGAGAAGCAATTTCGAAATCTGTTTGAACGGGCTGCTAGTATTCCAGGAATTACCGGAGAAAACCTCATTGTTGCCCTAGAGACAAGGCTCGACAACGTTGTATTCCGTATGGGTTTTGCTTCTAGCCGGGGTCAAGCTCGCCAGCTAGTTCGTCATCGTCACGTCGAGGTGAATGGGCGCCTCGTAGATGTTCCAAGTTTCCGTGTATCAGCTGGGGATGAGATAGCGATTAAGCCCCGGTCTAAAGAGATTGTGCCTATCCAGGAAAGTCTCGAGGCAAGAACGAGACCTACGCTTCTCGAGTGGCTTGCTCTGGATGATAAGGCAAAAGTAGGGCGGATGGTGCGGCAGCCAACTCGTGCTGATATTCCGCTTGCAGCTCAAGAGCAATTAATAGTAGAGCTCTATTCCAAGTGATCCTACGTCAGAACGTAGATTCTGACTCAAGTAAGGCTGTTTAGGAGGACATCGTGAACTTAGATCTCACCGGCTTGGTACTCCCTGAGCGTGTTGAGCAGGTCGAAGGTTATGAAGAGGCTGATCGCTCTGCTCAATTCATGATTGAGCCACTTGAGCGCGGCTTTGGACATACCTTGGGCAATTCAGTGCGTCGTGTACTGCTATCTTCACTACGTGGCTCAGCAGTATGGGGTTTCCGTATAGAAGGTGTTTTGCATGAACATCAGACGATTACAGGAGTAGTTGAGGACGTCCACCAGGTGATCCAGAATATAAAATCGCTGATTGTGACTTTGCATGAGGAAGTGGACGAGGCAGTTTTAGAGATACAAGTCGACAAGGCTGGTCCGGTGACTGGGGCAGATATTCTGCCAACTTCTGGAGCTGAAGTTATGGACCCGGATCATCACCTGTTTACTCTGCAGGAAGATCGTGCAGTCAATATTCAGCTCTTCATAAATAAGGGTCGTGGTTTTGTGTTAGCGGACCAACACCCGATACCTAGAGATGCGCCCGTAGATCTGGTTAGAATTGACTCGATTTACAACCCTGTGCGAAGGGCGAACTTCTCGGTAGAAGAGACACGAGTTGGCCAAAGAACAGACTTTGATCGGCTTACGCTAAACATTGAGACCGATGGCTCATTAGATCCAGCTGATGCAGTTGCGTATGCAGCTGAACTCGTTAGGAAACACCTAGAGTATATGATGTATTTCGCTGAGGGTGGTATTCCCGAAGTCACTCCTCCGGGGGCACTGCCTGTTTCGGAGGAGCAACAAGCTCTATTAGAGAGTCCAATCGAAGATCTTGCTGAATTGTCTGTGCGTTCTCGTAATTCTTTACATAAAGAGAATATCCTTACACTGGCTGACCTCGTGCAGTCGGAGGAAGGCGACATGCTTCAGATAGAGAACTTCGGTAAAAAATCTCTTAAGGAGATCTCAGACTTTTTGGAAGATAGAGAATTGAGATTTGGTATGAAGTTGGATGCAGGCGAAGATGGCCGACTGTTTTTCTTAGATATGGACGATGAAACAACAGAGTCAGAGAATCGTTAGTTATGCGACATAGGAAGAAGGGACGAAAGCTCAAGCGAACGGCCAGTCATCGAAGAGCAATGTTGCGGAACTTGGCTACTTCACTGTTTCGACATGAACGTATTGAGACGACCACTGCAAAAGCAAAGGAGCTTCGCCCTTATGCTGAGCGCCTAATTACACTTGCTCGTCGAGGTGACTTGCATGCACGGCGTTTAGTGGCACGAAGAATTCAAGATCGAGAGATTTTGGGGAAATTATTCGATGAGATTGCATCCCGGTATGCTGAGAGACCAGGTGGCTATACCCGTATCCTGAAGTTAGGAGCTCGTAAAGGTGATGCGGCAGAGATATCGCTTATCGAGTTAGTTAATTAGGTTTGCCGTGTGAATTAATGGGGACACCTCAACCGTACAGGACGACCGATATGGCTGACAACGCTTCCCGACGGGGTGCTGCTGATTTGGGCATGCCTCTAATGGTACTCGCGTTCATAGTAATTGCCGGATTTATGTACTACCTCAATGTTCGAGCCGCAGAAGAGCGAGCTCTAGACATTCTAGAGGAGAGCGATACAGCAGATGAAATGGAGGTCGCAATGACCATTCCTGCGACTGATCTGCAGCTAGATGCCGCTCCTTTGGAGGGGCAGCTGGTAAGGGTGTCTGGTTTGAATGTGGCGAGTATGCTAGGTACCCAGGGCTTCTGGCTAGAACTTCCAAATGGACAGCCATTCCTCGTTTCAATGTCTGAAGAGGTTATGGCAGAGGGTGTGACTGTCACTATGGGTGAGCGTGCTACAGTTACTGGTGTTGTCCATGCTGTTAACGATTCTGCTTTGAGCGCTTGGACAGCCTCAGGAACTATTGGAGATGGTGACCGTTTGGCAGCTGAGTTTGCGATGCACTTTATGGAGTCAACGGAGGTTGTTGTAGCAGATTCTACGGGTCAAGAAGAGGGTGGCAGCGGTAATTAGCCAGCTGTCAATGAACTGGGAAACGGATAGGAAACCAAGATAAGATGGCTCGAATTTGCTATGTGTGCGGAAAGGGCCCGGCTACTGGGAACAATGTCAGCCACGCTCACAATAAGACGCGCAGGCGTTGGTTACCAAATCTGCAAACTGTGAAGATCGTCGATGAAAGCGGTACCCGTCGTCGCGTTCGTGTGTGCACGCGGTGCATTTCATCTGGGAAGATCACAAAAGCTCCAGCTATAGTCGCTGCTGACGGATAGCCTGCACAACGTTTAATACAGGTTACGACAGACCCCTCTGGCTACAAGATCGCTGGGGGGGTCTGAGCTTTGGTAGTTCTCTGTTCAGATGTAACTAATTACTGATCTGAAATGTCATGAATTTAGCGGATGGAATTGCGTTCGGATTTTATAAGGGCGATGATGGTCGATGTCTGGAATAGAGAGAGTGGAGACACGTCGCATGCCAAATGACAATGAGATCCTGACCTTTGGCATAATCGGGTTAGGCTATGTAGGACTCCCGCTAGCCGTCCAAGCTGCTACTAATGGTAAGGTTAGGGTTATTGGATTCGACCTAAGTGAACAAGTCATAGCGACAGTGAATGACGGACATTCACACATCCAGGATCTGGCCGATGAAGAAGTGGCCGAGCTACGTAACTGCGGTCTTATTGAAGCGACTTCTAAGCTGAACCGTCTTAACGAATGTGATGTCATCTCGATCTGTGTTCCGACTCCACTCCTGAAATCCGGTGATCCTGATCTTTCTCACATAAGACTAGCAGCAGAAGCGATCAGAGAGGCTTTGCGTCCAGGCCAACTTATTATTCTTGAGTCAACAACCTATCCCGGTACTACGCGTGAGGTCTTGTTGCCGATACTGGAGGGTTCAGGCTTAAGAGCTGGAGAGGATTTCAATCTTTGTTTTTCTCCAGAACGAGTAGATCCAGGAAATCAGACCTGGATGATAAAGAATACACCCAAGGTTATCGGAGGGCTCACTGGAGCCTGTGGCGCGGCAGGAACACACTTTTATAAGCGCTTTATAGATGAAGTCGTCCAGGTCTCATCCTTAGAGACTTCAGAGCTGACCAAGATTTTGGAGAATACTTTTCGAGCCGTCAACATAGGACTTATTAACGAAATCGCTCTAATTGCTGACAAGCTTGGAGTGGATATCTGGGAAGTTATTAATGCGGCGGCCACTAAGCCATTTGGTTTTATGAAATTCACACCAGGTCCGGGTCTTGGGGGGCATTGCATCCGTGTTGATCCGCATTATTTATCCTGGAAAATGAGGACAATGGACTATCAAACCCGCTTCATTGATCTCTCGTTTGAGATCAATGAAGCGATGCCAATGTTTATTGTCGATAAAGTGCGTGATGTTCTAGCCCAAAAGGATCAATCCCTAAAGGAATCCGTCGTTCTCGTGCTTGGTGTGGCATACAAGCGGGACATTAATGATGTTCGGGAGTCTCCTGCACTTGATGTAATGAGGCTTCTGAAAGAGGGGGGTGCAGAGGTTAGATATCATGATCCTTATGTGCCGAAGCTAAGTGAGGATGGTATCGTTTTGATGTCCGAGAAGCTAACTGATGACTTATTACATTTAGCCAATGTGGTTCTCATTCTGACAGACCATACTTGTTTTAATTATTTGCAAATCGTTGACCGGGCCAAAGCGATTGTGGACGCTCGAAATGCTGTAGCAAACGCAGGTGTCATGACGCACGGGAGAGACAGTTGGATAGTGAAGAGCTAGTCTGCCCTAAGTCCCTTGTCTCTGAGGTCGCTTTGAGCGAGCGTTGGAAGCCCTTGATCCCTTTTCGATAGGATGGGATTAGAGATGGGCCAGGAGATAGCAATCTCTGGGTCGTCCCACCTGATTCCCGTCTCAAGGTTAGGGTCGTATTCCTGGGTCACTTTGTATGCGATATCAGCTCCTAGTTTACTCAGTACTACGTATCCGTGAGCAAACCCTGGGGGAACCCAAAGTTGAACTCTTTCTTCCGAAAC
>Ga0310344_10002938_pt1 | contig 12764 bp, 10 predicted proteins | sample HC15DNA20200_MG_FD_203801 | JGI IMG/M metagenome (GOLD analysis project Ga0310344, IMG submission 203801) | Marine microbial communities from station ALOHA, North Pacific Subtropical Gyre - HC15-DNA-20-200_MG | ecosystem: Environmental > Aquatic > Marine > Oceanic | place: Pacific Ocean: North... | reverse complement strand
AAAGGGCTCTAAAGTAGCTATTCTACTTGGTTCAGCTAATAGAGATGAAGAGCAATTTCGTAATGCATCTTCAATTAACTTTAAAAGAGAAGAAATTGAGCACAGTAGCTGGGGTGGAGGAATTCACTTTTGTATTGGAAGACATTTAGGAGGACTAGAGCTTGAAGTTTCCTTTGACCATATTCTTGAGATGGAATTTGAAAGAGAAGAAGAACCTGAAAGAACTGGTGCATTTGGGATTAGGGGTTTTAAAGAGCTACTAGTAACAGCTACTAAGTAAACTAAGCCTGATATATCATGAAGGCAAAAAATTATGTACAACTAATCTTAACAGCTGCCTTATGGGGATCTTCATTTCTAATGATCAAATACTCACTTTATGAACTGTCTTCTTTTGATATTGCTATTTACAGAATTATTTTAGGTACCTTACTAGTAAATCTTTTGTACAGAAAAAAAGTCAATATAAAGAAAAATGATTATAAATATTTTTTTGTTCTAGGTTTTCTTTATATGACTTTACCATTTTTTCTTTTTGCTTTGGCTGAAGAAACTATAACATCCGCTTTAGCTGGCTTAATTAATGGTTCAACACCAATCTTTGTTGCATTGATAGCAATCATCTTCTACAAAGAGAAAGTAACTAAAATGCAAAAACTATTAATTCTCTCAGGTTTTGTTGGAGTTGTGATATTAAGCCTTGGCAATGTGAATGGTGTTTCCGGATCAGCTACTGGAATGGTATATGCATTTATTGCCTCAGTATGTTATGGAGTATCAATTAATCTTGTACAGCCTTTACTCAAAACTTATACCCCAATGGGAGCATTAAAAATTCTCTTAAGATCGGCCTCTCTTTTTTCTATTTTTATATTAGGCCCTTTTGCTTCATGGGGGATACCGTCAATTTCTGTTTCGCTTTTCCCAATATTGCTTCTTGGATTTGGGAGCAGTGGTATAGCTTTTTTTTATTTCTATAGTCTCGTCAATGACGTTGGGGCAGTTGTGAGTTCTGTAACAGTAAATATAATACCCATATTCTCAATTATATTTGGATACCTTTTTCTAGGTGAATTGACCACGATAATACAAATGTTGGGAGTGTCGATTATTGTGATTTCAGCATTTCTTTTTACAAGAATAAAAGAGGGTAATTAATCCTATTTAATAGAAACAAATATTGCTTCTGATACTGCAGCAATGTTTTCCCGATCGTTATACAATTCAGCCTTATATATTGATTCATCTTTACCTTTGGATTCCCTCCAAGCAATTACTTTTACAAATGAATCTAAAGAATTTATAGATCTGATATATTTTGCATGAAAACTTTTAGTTACCTCTCTTTCACCAAGGAGGACAGTCAAAGGACCCATAGTTGCATCCATATAACAGTCCATAATTCCACCCAAGAGTATATTTAAAGGATTGAAATACCTATCGTCTACAGGAAATCGTGTAGATAACTTTTCTTTATCTTTATCAAATGAGATGAATTCTCCCTTAAACTCTTTCCAAAAACTAGGTTCGTTATGTAATAATTCAGGAGAATACTTTTGAAAGAGATCACTGTATTTCATAAAATTATTGCTTACTTACCTTTTGGATGCCAAACCGTCTTAGTCTCTAAGAAAGGGTTTAGTGAAAGGAGGTTCAAAGATTCATTAAGAATAAAGGTCCTCTTTACTGAATCGGATCCGTTAGATTGAATTGTTGTAAAGCTATCGTTATTAAAGTCCTCTGATACCCCTACCCCCCTTATTTCGACATGCCTACTAATATCTTCAATAATATTTGAGTAACTACCCGTTAAAATATTCAATGTTCCAGGGGGAAGGTCCGAATTATGGATATCCTCTGCAAGCAATATAGCTAAAACACCGCTCTCTTGACTAATGCATATGACAGAACAACCAACACAAAGTGGTGGTAAAATACTTAATAGGAACGACTTCAAAGAAACATTATCTCGAGGAAAAATAAAGCTTACTCCTAAAGGCTCTTGGTGTGAGATATTGAAGTAAGGACCTGCTACAGGGTTTAGATTGCCACTAACCTGTTCCCACTTGTCTGATAAGCCGGCATACCAAACTAGAGCTTCAATTGCATCCTTTACATCTTTTTTTGCTTCACTATCCTTTACCCCAAATTCTTTTAATACCTTAATATACAATTCCTTCCTTCCTTCTATCATCTCTGATAATCGATAGAGAACCTGGGCTCTATTATAAGGAGTAAGCCCAGACCAAGACTGATAGCCTTTTTTAGCTACTGATACAGCATCTCTTACATCCTTTTTGGAAGCCTGTGGAAGTTCTACGATCTCTTTTCCCTGCTCTAAAGAATAAGTTCTTCCTGATTCAGACCTGACAAATTCATTACCAAGAAACATCTTATATGTTTTTCTTACTTCGCTCATTTTTTTTCCTTTAGGTAAGAAAGTAGGCCATGCCTACCCCCTTCTCTCCCAAAACCAGATTCTTTATACCCACCAAAAGGAGAAGAAGGATCAAACTTATTAAAAGTATTTGCCCAAACAACACCTGCATCAAGATTGTCAGCTGTCCAAAGTATCTTTGACCCTTTTTCAGACCAAATACCAGCAGATAAACCGTATTCAGTATTGTTAGCAATCTCAACAGCTTCTTCAGGAGTCCTGAATGAAATAGTAGTTAAAACTGGTCCAAAAATTTCTTCCCTAGCTATACGATAAGCAGGTTGAACGTCTGTAAATAATGTTGGTTTAAACCAAAATCCATTTCCAGGTAATTCACACTCAGGTTGATAGATAGCCCCTCCGTCGCTAACTCCAGATTCAACCAGCTCAGAGATCTTTTCAAGTTGCTGCTTTGAATTAATTGCACCAATATCAGTATTCTTATCAAGAGGGTCTCCAACTCTTAATTGTTGCATTCTTCTTTCAAGTTTTTCTATAAACTCATCTTGAATTGATTCTTGAATAAGTAGTCGACTTCCAGCACAACAAACATGTCCCTGGTTAAAGAATATTCCATTAACAACTCCTTCAACTGCTTGGTCTATAGAAGCATCCTCGTAAACAATATTTGCAGCTTTCCCTCCAAGCTCTAAAGTTAAGCCCTTCTTGCTACCTGCAATTGATGACTGGATTTGCTTTCCAACATTTGTAGATCCAGTAAAAGCCACCTTATCTACATCCACGTGATCAACTAAAAATGCTCCTGTTTCTCCATCACCAGTAACAAGATTGAATACTCCATCTGGTAAACCTGCCTCAACACAAACTTCTGCAAATAAAAGTGCTGTCAGTGGTGTAGTCTCTGCTGGTTTTAGTACAACACTGTTCCCAGTTGCTAGTGCTGGTGCTACTTTCCAAGCAAGCATCAACAATGGAAAATTCCAAGGAATTATTTGCCCTGCCACCCCATAAGGCTTCAATCCAACAGAGCCCCATGAAAGGTCAAGCTTATCAGCCCACCCTGCATAATAGAAAAAATTAGCAGATACCTGTGGCAAGTCTACATCTCTCGACTCTCTAATAGGTTTCCCTCCATCCATGGATTCTAAAACTGCAAACTCCCTTGATCTTTCTTGAATCAATCTTGCAATTTTAAATAAATACTTTGATCGATCTATAGGTTTAACTTTTTGCCAAGTTTTGAATCCTTCTCTAGCAGATGAAACTGCAAGATTAATATCGGCCTTATTACCAAAAGAAACTTGGGAAAGCAAATCCTCTGTTGATGGGGAAATGCTATCAAAATACCTTTTACTCTTTGGTGAAACAAATGAACCATTAATAAAGTGGCCATATTTTTTTTCTATACTAACTATATCTGAAGATTCAATTGACGATGAGTATGACCATTTTTCTACCATATTTAACCCCTCGGAAAGTAGTAGCTATCTTGATAGGCACCAGTGCTAATTTTTCTTATCTGTCTTAAAATATCGTTCAAGAGGCTTGATGCACCAAACCGGAAATACTTAGAATCCAACCAATCTTCTCCTATTTCTTCCTTTATTAATACTAAATATCTTATTGCATCCTTTGAGTCTCGAATCCCCCCAGCAACTTTAATCCCAACTATTGATCCGGTAGCTTTCCTATAATCCAGTACAGACTTTGACATCACACAACATGCCTCTCTTGATGCTCCTTCGCTTATTTTCCCAGTCGATGTTTTAATAAAATCTGATCCAGCTGCCATTGCAATCATACTTGCTTTTCTTATGTTTTCGTAAGAACCAAGTTCTCCAACTTCAAGTATCGTCTTTAAATGCACTTTGCCACATACTTCTTTCAAAGCTACGACTTCATCAAAAACTTTTCTATAATCCCCTTCTAAAAAAGCTCTTCTATTAATTACTATATCTATCTCATCAGCACCATTCCTTATTGCATACTTTGTATCATGTATTTTTGACTCCAGAGGCGCTTGACCACTTGGAAAGTAAGAGGAAACTGATGCAACTAAAACTTTTGATCCAGATGCTGCATTCTTTGCAGTCTCAACAAGTTCAGGGTAAACACACACTGCAGCGACCGAGGGGGTTTCAATGTTATTTGGATCAGGGTGAATAGCCTTTGCTACCATTTGCTGTACCTTCCCATCTGTATCTTGTCCCTCTAGAGTAGTAAGGTCACACATTGAAACTATCATATTGAGTGCTTGCAACTTTGACTCCTTCTTGATGCTTCGTGTTGCTAAAGATGAAACTCTCTCTTTTAGCCCGACTTCATCTACAGATGAATTCCTGAACAGTTCTGTAGCATCATCCCAATTAAGTCCTATTTTTTCAGATGTCTCAGTCACTTGAACCATAATAGTTAATGCTAGATGTGTTTCGTTCTTTTTAATAGAATTAATTTCTATTGTTAAATAAGCTTAATCCAAAGCTTTGATTGCCTGCTCCTGAACAACCCCTTCTAATACATCTTCTTCATTAAGGCCACCAAAAATAGTGAATATTTTACTCCACTCATTACGCCTATTAAGTAAATCAACAGCTACTTCGGATCCAGTTTTCTCTAAATGCTGCTCTATCAATAATTGCAAGTCAAGTAAATCAAGTTCCGTTGGTTTTCTGTGAGCAGGAGATGTTTTGGATATATATTGATCAAAATTTTCTAGAGTATTTAAGACTATTGCCTTACCTCCTGTCATACCAGCACCAAAATTAAATCCTATTTTCCCCAGAATCACTATGGTACCACCCGTCATGTATTCAGCTCCGTGCGCACTGCACCCTTCAACTACTGCAATTGCCCCACTATTTCTAACTCCAAACCTCTGCCCTACAGTACCTGAAATGTATAATTGTCCACCAGTCGCTCCGTACATTATTGCATTACCTGCTGCATGATATGCATACTGCATCTTTTTGCCTTGTGGAATAATTGTTACACTTCCTCCCCCCATACCTTTAGCAACATAGTCATTTGCACTTCCAGTTAGTTTTAAATTAATCCCATCTATTAAGAATGCTCCGAAACTCTGTCCTGCTGCCCCAGTAAGGTTTATGGAGGTTGGATTCTCTTTAAGTTCTTCGCATAGATTTTTTAAAGTTATTTCCCCTGATACTCGAGCCCCAATGCTTCTATCTTCATTAGAGATTGGGTACTGTAAAAATGATTCTTTTTTTGACTCTACAGCCTTTACAACATCTGAAGTGATACGTCTCGAGAGTCTTCCTTCTTTATGTCTCTCAAAACCAGGGTGTTTCTTTGAAGAAACAGCATTGACCAATAATCCATGCAAACTCTTGCTTAAATCATTTGGACTGCGATCTAAGCCAATAAGATCAGCATGTCCAACAAGTTCTCCAAGGCTTTTAACTCCAAATTTTGTAAGATATGAAATGACATCATTAGCGATAAAACTGAATAACTGTTCAACTTGCGCGGGAGCTCCTGAAAATTTTGCTCTTAAGTTTTCATCTTGTGTCGCTATCCCTACTGGACAAGTATTCTCATGACATTGTCTAACCATTTTACAACCAAGAGCTAATAGAGGGAGTGTTCCAAAACCAAACCTATCTGCCCCTAGGATGGCCCCTATAACAACATCTTTGGCTGACCTTAAACCTCCATCAACCTCCAATAGAACCTTATCTCTCATATCATTATCAACTAATGCCTGATGAGTTTCACTTAAACCTAATTCCCATGGAGATCCTGCATGTTTAATACTCATCCATGGACTAGCTCCAGTCCCCCCTTCATTTCCTGCAATTATAATTATATCTGCACCTGCCTTAGCTACACCTACAGCAATGGTTCCTACTCCTGGTTCAGAGACAAGTTTGACACTAACAGGGGTGTCTGGGCTAAAGGTCTTTAAATCATAAATAAGTTGTGCTAAGTCTTCAATTGAATATATATCATGGTGAGGCGGAGGAGATATTAAAGTAACTCCTTTGGTAGTATGCCTTAATTTCGCAATATGATCGTCAACTTTGAAACCAGGCAACTGGCCTCCCTCTCCTGGTTTAGATCCTTGAGCCATTTTAATCTGGAACTCTTCTGCAGAACCTAAATATTCTGGAGTAACACCAAAACGTCCTGAAGCTATTTGTTTAATTTTTGAATTACTTTCAGTCCCATATCTTTTCGGATCTTCACCTCCTTCTCCTGATCCAGATTTTGCACCAAGTCTATTCATGGCTATAGCAAGAGATTGGTGTGCTTCCTCAGATAAAGCACCTAGAGACATAGAGCTTACTACAAATTTTTTATAGATACTTTCCACAGATTCAACTTCATCTTTCTCAATTATTGCTGTGTCAGGAAGCAAGAAGAGATCTCGAATGTTAGTTGGGTCTCTATCTTCTAGAAAAGATATATACTCCTCCCATGCCTCTTCATCCCCAGAGCGAACTGCTTTCTGAAGTTTGAGGACTACTGAAGGAGATGTTATATGATGCTCAGCACCCTTTTTATGCTTATAGAAACCACCTGTGATTTTATCTAAAGAGTCATCTACTTCATCGTATACATTAAGATTCTCCTCTAGTTCTTTAAGGCCTATACCTGAAGTACGAACTTTGGAATAGCTAAATGAAGACCTTATTAACTCCTCGTTTAATCCTATTATTTCAAACAATTCTGATCCTCTATATGAAGAAATTGTACAAATACCCATTTTCGACATAATTTTAAGCAATCCTTGATCCATTGCTTTTCTATAATTTTCTTGTGCTTGAGAAATACTTAAATTTAAATCTGGATTTTCTAAAGACAAGATTCTTGCTTTTTCTAAAGCAAGATATGGCCAAACAGCAGAAGCTCCATATGCAATATGACAAGCTAGGTCATGCGAGTCCCGAATATCTCCAGACACAGAAACTATAGAAGCCTTTAGCCTTACACCCTTTTCTATGAGAAAGTGGTGTAATCGAGCAACAACTAATAAAGAAGGGGCTGCTGATTCACCTGAGTTAATATTCCTGTCTGTAAGCATGAGAATTGATCTTCCATTTTTCTCTATCTCTTCTAAAGATTCCTTACATATTTGATCAAGTGCCTCTTGTAAAGAAGTTGTATTTTTATTATATGTTGTGGAAATTTCTACTGATGATTGCCCTTTGTCTGTATTAGAGCTTAGATTTTCGTATGCTATTACACTAAGAACAGGTGAATCTAACTGAATTAAGTTAGCTTGCTGAGAAGTCTCTGTAAGTATTGAACCCCTTTTCCCTATATATGTTTTTGTAGACATAACTAATCTTTCACGGATTGGATCAATAGGTGGATTTGTGACTTGTGCAAAAAGTTGATTAAAGAATCTTGAAAGTCTGGGTTTAGTGTTGTTAAAAACAGAAATTGGAGTGTCGTTACCCATAGATCCCGTTGGGATATTGGACTGGATCATAGGAAGCAAAATTAACCTTTCTTCTTCAGATGTATAATTGTACAGATGGCTTAACTTTTGAATATCTATTATGTTGTCGGGAAGTTCATTGTACTCATCATTGATCACGAGTGGTTCAGTTCTAACCCATTTACTATATGGATTCTTTTTACTTAGTCCTTCAATTACTTGCCTCTCATCTAAAAGTTCATCCTCATTTACTCTATACCTAATAGTCTGGCCTGGTTCAAGCTGCGCAGTCTTATAAGCTCCTGCTTCAACAGAGGGACAAATGCCTACTTCAGAAGCAGCCAAAACATACCTATCAGAAACCATCCATCGCATAGGCCTTAGCCCGCTTCTATCTAAACCTGCAGTAATATCAAGTCCATCTGAAGCGACTATTGCTGCAGGACCATCCCAAGGCTCAGTAAGAAAAGCATGGTATTGATAAAATGCCTTTTCTTCATTACTAAATTGAGGATTATTTTCCCAAGCTGCGGGTATGAGCATTTCTTGAGTGTGTGCTAAAGTGCGTCCAGACCTAACAAGGAGCTCAAATGCATTGTCTATCTGACCTGAATCTGAAAGACTTTCATCTACAAAAGGCTTAATATTTTCAAGCTCTGTTCCCCAGAAGTCTGATCGAACATCATTCTCCCTAGCTTTCATCCAAGCATAGTTAGATTGAATAGTATTAATCTCCCCATTATGAGCAATCATTCTAAAAGGTTGAGCCTTGTCCCAAGTAGAGGATGTATTTGTTGAGAACCTTTGATGAAAGATACCAAATCTTGTTTTATATAATGGATTCCTTAAATCCCAGTAAAAATCAGATACCAGAGATGCTGTGAATAAACCTTTATAAACAATTGTTCTCGATGAGCAAGAGTTTATATGAATATTGAGATAATCTGATTTCCTTATTTCTCTTTCAAGTTTTTTTCTAAAAATAAATAGAAGGTTCTCAAAATTATCTTGATTACTAGTATTAGATACAACTATTGCCTGAGCTATTGAAGGTTTGGATGCTTTAGCTAAATTTCCAAGGACTTCGCTATCTGTTGGAACCTTCCTCCACGCAAGTAAATCAATATTGCTCTTGCTTAATTCTTGTTCAACTAAATCTTTTGATGCCTTTACACTTTGTTTATCAAAGAAGCATGAGACTACACCAAGATTAGCTTTCTGGTCATAATCTATTTTTCTTTCTTGTAACTCAGCTTCAAGTAATTCAAATGGAAGCTCAGTTAAAACGCCTGCTCCATCACCTGTACCGTCAGAAAATTTAGCACCTCTATGATCTAAATTAGCTAGGCACTCTAATATTTTTAGAGTCATCCCATGAGTAGCTGGTAAGCCTCTTGAAGCAATAAATCCTACTCCACATGCATCTTTCTCTTTATTATTGGTAGTCATAAGTAAACAAATTTTAACTCAATATTAATGTAATTAAAACTGTCTAATTTTTTTTAATTGCTTTCAATTCCCGTATAATCAATTCTTTGAGATATTTTGTAACCTAAGAAAATTAGCAATATTCCAACTAATAAAGAAAGGGCTTTTGACTCACCATCTCCTAATGCCAGAAGAACCCCAGAAAAAGCTGGTGCAAAAGAACCTAGAACAATTAATACATTAGTGGTAACCAAGTCTTGGTTAGTGTCTCTATATCTAATGATGCTAACAATACCTACTCCAATAAGAGCCAGGCTTCCAATAGAATTGCCTACTATAGCCCACAGGCGTGGACCAGTTATCTCATAAAGTTCTCTTCCTTCAGGTATTCCCTCAATATTTGCAAGATTGATATCAGGCGCTACCAGCATGGAGTAGAAAGCACCTAAAACAAATAATGCATACATACCAGAAGCTATGTGTACATTGTCCTTTTTAAATACTAAGTATGCACTTCCTAAACCAAAAGCTGGAACATTAGTTATCCCACCAAAAAAATAAAAAATACCGAAACTTAATTGATTCCAATCTTTGAAAAGACCATATGCAAGAGCAAGAGTAGCTATTGTGTACATTCCTATTGCAATTGTCCAAAAAATAAGGTTCGGCCTTTTTGTCTTTAGAGTTTTAAGTAAAAGTTCTATAAAAAAGAACACTCCTATCAACCCAGCAATGAAAGATAGAGCAACATCCATAGGAGCATCTTAATAAATAAATGATATTAGAGATAAATTAAAACAGCTATTCTTAATACATATGGGTAAAAATATTCTAGTAGCAGTCGCTTGGCCATATGCTAGTGGTTCTCGACACCTTGGGCACATGGGTGGAGCCTATTTGCCTGCAGACATTTTTGCTAGGTATAACAGAGCCGTAGGAAATAAAACAATCATGGTTTCAGGAAGTGATGCACATGGAACTCCTATCACCGTTAGGGCAGATGAAGAAGGTGTTGAGCCAATTGACATAGTTAATAAGTACCATAAAGAATTTTTGAACTACTGGGAAAGGTTAAATATTTCATGGGACAACTACACAACAACTATGACTAAGACTCATAAAGAGGTTGTACAAGATATTTTTATAAAACTTCATGAAAAAGGATTAATATACAAAAAAACTACTGAACAAGCGTATGACCCTAAAGAAAAAAGATTCCTTCCAGATAGATATGTAGAAGGTTCCTGCCCTAAAGAAGATTGTGGAGCAACTGGGGCACGAGGAGATCAATGTGATAATTGTGGATCTACATTGGACCCTGTTGAATTAATAAATCCAGTTAGTAAAATCTCAGGAACTCCTGCTGAGTTTAAAAAAACTGAACATTTCTTCTTAAAACTTAGTGCATTAGAAAAGTCACTATTACCTTGGCTAGAAACTAGAAAGGGATGGAGGCCTCATGTTATTAATTGGTCCAAATCATTTGTTAAAAGTGGACTTCAAGATCGGGCAATTACACGAGACCTTGATTGGGGAATTGAGATACCTATTAAAGATCTTGGTGATGGAAAAAAAATATATGTATGGTTCGAGGCAGTTATAGGTTATCTTTCTGCAACTGTTGAGTGGGCTAGAAATAAGGGAAATCCTGACGAATGGAAAGATTGGTGGGAGGATACAAATGCAGAGACTTATTACTTTGTAGGAAAAGACAACATCCCTTTTCATGCTGTAATTTGGCCAGCAATACTAGAAGGGTATGAAAATCTAAATCTACCAACTAATGTTCCAGCTAACCAATATATATTAATCAAAGGAGAAAAAGCATCAGCAAGCAAAGGTGTTGGAAAATCATTGAATGAGTACTTGGATGAATGGGAACCTGATTCGTTGAGATATTGTCTTGCCTCCATACTTCCGGAACAAGCAGATACTGAGATATCTGAAGAAGACCTCAAAAAAAGAAACAATGAAGAACTCGTAGCGACTTGGGGGAACTTGGTGCAAAGGGTTTTCTCTCTATTAAGTTCTAACTTTGCTACGATTCCCGAAGTTGTAGACCTGAAAAGTAATGATGAAGAACTTCTAAAAAAGAGTTCTGATATTTTTCAAGAAGTAGGGGCCTTTATTGAAAAGGTAGAGCTAAAAAATGGACTACAAGCATCTATGAGTTTTGTTTCAAAAATAAACGTTTACCTAAATGAAAATGAACCTTGGAAAGTCCTAAAGGAGGATAAAGAGAGAGCGGGTACGGTCCTAACAGTTTCATTGACAGCAATAATCTCTGCTGCAAATGTTCTTTCGCCTTATATGCCAACAACGTCTAAAAAAGTTTTAGACGCAATCCCAAGAGAACACGGCAATATCTGGGAAATAAGTAAAGCCATACCAGGAGGAAAAATAAAACAGATAGGTCATCTATTTAAAAAATTCGACTAATTAACTTTTAGTAGCTTTAAATACCTTATCAATTTCATCAATAAGTTTTATTAATTCTTCACCTACTGATGGGTCTTCTGTTTTTTTTGCTTCTCCAGCTTTTTTAGTTGCTTGCCAAAAAAGATCGTGAAGATTTGGATGTTCTTCTATGTGTTCTGGCTTAAAATAATCAGTCCATAGGACCCACAGATGGTGCTTGACTTCCTCAGCACGCTCTTCTTTTATTGTGATGCATCTTTGCCTAAAGTTTTCATCATTGGAGTCTTGATACTTTTTTGAAGCATTCAAAACTGATTCAGCTTCTAGCCTTGCTTGTACCGGATCATAGACCCCGCAAGGAAGATCGCAGTGTGCATAAGCTACTCTATTTGGTTTAAATATATTCATGTTTCTCCTTAAACTGTTCTAATCTAATAATAGATAGAAAATTATTTAAGGTTTTTAAGATGTTCAGACTTTTTAAATTGAAAAGAATTTTGATGCTAGTCATTTACTTAATTGGTCGAAGAAAATCCAAAGACTTTAGAGTATATGAAATCAAGGAAGAAAGTATGGCCCCACACCTTTTGCCTGGTGATTATGTATTTGCTAAATTAACCAAAGATAACCCTGTGAGGGGGGATGTTATAATCTTTGAAAATAAAGAAAAAAATTTTGAAGTAGTAAAAAGAGTTATAGGGCTCCCAGAAGAGAAAATCTCATCTAAAGATGGGTTATTATACATTGATGGAGAAATATTTGATGATAAGTGGGGTAAGGAGGTAACTAGCGACTTTGCTGAGGTACAAATAGAAGCTGGTGAAGTATTTGTCCTAGGGGACAACAGAAATTCCTCAACTAGTGATTCTAGAATATTGGGTAATATAACTTGGGGAAATTGCTATCAAGTAATTTACAGATACTGGCCTCTCGAAAATCTAGGGCAAATATAAGAAAATTAAATTCAAATAACAACAAATAGAGTAGAATCAAAATTATGGCAACCGAATCAAACAATGACAAAAATATAACTAAAGAAAACTTACCTTCTGTAACAATTAGATTTGCTGGCGACTCAGGAGATGGTATGCAGCTAGTGGGTACTAGATTTACAGA
>Ga0310344_10002937_pt1 | contig 12765 bp, 8 predicted proteins | sample HC15DNA20200_MG_FD_203801 | JGI IMG/M metagenome (GOLD analysis project Ga0310344, IMG submission 203801) | Marine microbial communities from station ALOHA, North Pacific Subtropical Gyre - HC15-DNA-20-200_MG | ecosystem: Environmental > Aquatic > Marine > Oceanic | place: Pacific Ocean: North... | reverse complement strand
TAGATGCGGACTGACGTTTCTAAACAATATTGAGTCGAATTGCAGGCCAGGCCGCTATTTCAATTTGTCATCGGAAATAATGACAAAAGGATAATAAAGTCTCTATTTTAGGGGTATCATTTGTGTATTGCGACGCAATGCACTGTCGTACCCAGCGGCTCCTCGATATTACTCTCAAACTATTGGTTCAGTTGACGTTATCAGGACCCGTGCGCCTGTTTGCGCCGGCCGAGCATGACGTCATGGCTTTCCGGCGTGCCGTCATGCAAAGTACCGAACAATTTGTCGAGCGGGACCGTGCCATCGCCTCCGTAGTTACATTCAAAATAGCGGTGATGCAGGTAATGGTAATAGCGCTGACCAATCGAATGAGCGTTGGCGCCCTTGCCTTCCCACTTGTGGTATCCAACATGCCCCATCGCCGGCGTTAGTCCGGTGGCCTGCACATGGAAGATCATATGAATCGGATGCGACAGCAGCACCCAATGTAATAGGGTACCGCTGAAATAGAGTATGTGTTCCACCGGGTGCATCGACATACCGGACCACGGTCCTATATCTACATTCTTATGATGCAGTTGATGTACGGCACGATAAAACCAGCGGTAGTGCAACAGGCGGTGAACAAAATAAAAATGCGCATCACGGATCATAGGAATGGCGCAAAATAGTAAAACGAAATAAACCGGATGTGCTTCCCAATTAAGCATCGGAATATAGTTGTTTGCGAAAGCCCAAAGGGTCACAACCTCATAGGCCGACCAGACTGCGACCGCGCTACCCGCCGTCCAAAACATGTTCTCGCGTACCTGGTTGCCAAATAGGAAGCGCCGATGCGACACAGTAGGCGCCTTGCGGTTCAACATGTACCGCTCTCCCTGCGCATTTTTCATGTAGAAGCGCCAATGCAGGCCACCGAAGACCAAAAAGGTCAGCGCTAAATTGCGGCTATAAACAATGGCTATCCAATCCCATTGAAAGGTTTTCATGGTTGCCAGGTCCGGCGTCAGCCAGAACCAACTGATCATAGCGAGCCCCATATACAGGATATTCATAGGCACGAAGTAGCCGGGATAGCCGAACAGAAACTTAGCCGCGGCAACCGGCTGTAGCGGCCATGTGAAAATAGGCGAGGCCGGGATCGCTTGAGGTGCTCCGCCTCTTGCTTCTAGTTCTGCTTCAAAGCTAGTTTCTGCCATGTTCCTAGGCCTCCTCGGCAACATGAACCCAATCACACCTACCTACTGCGCGTGCATGGGACGAGCGTAAATATCGGTGAGACAAGGAACAACTATGGCGCTTTTCAGCAAGGACCGCTAACAATTCTATTTGACCGCAAGGATTCAAAGAATTTTCTGTCCTGCGTTGCATGCTGAATGTTGGCAAACGTTTAAATTTGGGCCGTTAGTCCATTACAACGCCGCCGCCGATATTCAGCACTTCGCCTGTAATTTCCGACGCTTCGTTAGACGTTAAAAAGACAAATCCGTTAGCGATATCAGAAGCTGATTGTAGCCGACGCAACGGAATTTCCGCGGCGGCGAACTCGTCACTGAATTCATCCAGCGATTGCTCAGCCCGTTTTCGTTCGACAAATCCGTCCCAAGCCATGCCCTCGTCCTTAATGTGACCCGGCGCTATGGAATTGACCCGGATCGCTGGCGCTAGTTCCATCGCCATAGCGCGGCTAAAACCAATTACCGCCGCCTTGGATGCACAGTATACCGATATCTGCGGCCAACCGCGTTTGCCCGCCTGTGATGCCGTGCTCGTTACGGAGGCATTTTCTCGATCTCGGAGATATGGAATAGCCGCTTGGGTACACAAAATCACACCTTTGGTGTTGACATCGATAACCCGCTCGATATCGCCCAGAGACAAATCAACCAAGTCGCCCCGCGCATTGGTGCCCGCATTATTTATCAGTGCGGTTATACCCCCCATCGCATCCGCTGCCCTTTCCATCATCGCCCGAACAGCCTCCGTTGACCTGACATCTGCAACGGCACCATGAGTGAAAGTCGGATTAGTATCAGAATTCAACAAATCAACTGCCCGCGAAACCAGGGATTCGTCATAGTCTGTCACGAATACTTCAGCCCCCTCGTTTATAAAAGAGCGCGCAGTCGCCATACCAATAGCCCCAGCAGCGCCGGTAATCACCGCTTTCGTTCCTGTCAAACGATCAGACATAACTAGGTCCTCGCGGAAACGATTTGATATCGATCTGTTCGGTTACTTAATTTAGACTGTTTGCCGCGTAGTGATTATTCCGAAGCAAACGGCCAGGCAACGATCCCACATGTTTCCCCTCTTCCATCAACACTTGACCGTTGACGATAGTCATGCGGATCCCTTCCGCTGGCTGCCTCATCCGCATCGCGCCACCAGGAAAATCATGCACGACCTCGTTGGGCAGCGGGCGGACCGTTTTCGGATCAAAAATCACGATATCCGCAACCTTGCCTGGCTGTAGTAAGCCGCGGTCGAGCAGACCAAAAATAGACGCAGACTCGAAGGTAAGCCGCTTAACTGCAGTTTCCAACGACATCGCCTGCTTCTCGCGCACCCACTCGGCCAACAGGCGAGTGCTATAGCCAAAACCAGCTTGGAACTGCACATGGGCGCCACCATCCGACAGGCCTATCAAAGCGTTCGGGTAGTTCAAAATTTCCGCTACCGCTTCGTCATCAGCATTAACCTCGCTCTGCAGGAAGGCAGTGTCGAGATTTTCCTCGATAGCAAGGTCAAGCATAGCATCAATAACGCCTTTACCCTGCTCCTCGGCTATCTCGCCAATAGTTCTACCCTCCAACCCCTTGTTCTTCTTCAGGACAACATTTTGTACCTTCATGTGGTTCCACCACTGCCGGGAAATCCCTCTCGGCGTGAAGTCTATTTTAAACTCAACGGCTTCCTCGTGGAGTTTCTTGCGAATTTCTGGGTCACTATAGGCGCGAAACTTCTCCTCATCTGGCGCGATCAGGATCGGGTGCCATGTAGGTAACCCACGGAAGGCCTGGGTATTTCGCATGGTGAAAAAGTCAGTAATCTCATTTGGCGTACACATGGGATAGGCACGGATGCCTTTTGCCACCGTCTCATCTATTTTGGCCATCTGTTCTTTCCATTGGCCAGGGTATTTCAAATTGTGAAGCAGCGTGTTGTAGACGACAGGCCGGCCGGTGGTTTCTGATAGACGGCTCATTAGCCCGTTCTCAACCTCTGCACCATTACCACCGCCACTCTGTATGATGCCGGTGCCGAGTTCACGCAGTACGTCGCAGATCGCGAAAATTTCTTTTTCCTCAGCCCAAAGAGCCGGAACCGGAACACCCTGCGGGTCAAAGTGGCCGGCGTTGCGAGAGACCGAGAGACCAAGCGCGCCCGCTCGCATGCCATCGCGGACAATTGTGCGCATTTCTTCGATTTCCTCGTCGGTGGCAGCCCGTTCCTGAGCGGCTTCACCCATTACGTAGAACCGAATTGCCGAATGACCCATCAGATTGCCAACATTCACTCCAAGGCCCTTGTCAAGGGTTTCCATGTAATCTGAGACGCTCTCCCAGGTGACGTCGATGGTGTTAAGCACATCCATCGGAATTGCCTCGACATAGGACAGGAAACCAGAGAGGCGTTCCTGGCTGCCCGGCCGGACCGGGGCCAATGAGAGCGAACAGTTACCAAAAATCACCGACGTAGCACCATGGTCGCAGGAGCTGGAGCAAAGCGGATCCCAGGTAACCTGTGCGTCAAAATGGGTATGGTTATCGATAAAGCCAGGCGCTACGACCATCCCATCGGCGTCTATGCTTCGATCGGCTGGCCCGCTGAGCTTACCAATCTCGACAATTTGCCCGTCCTTGACCGAGATGTCGCCACGATATCCAGGCATTCCCGAGCCATCGACGATGAGACCGTTCCGTATCAAGAGATCATATGACATACCACACTCCTCCGCCTGATTAACCCATCACGCACACCCAACCAGATTAACTACGAAAAATCCAATTACAAATTGCGACAGAGCTGGCACAGAATTCCTTCGCCAATATGTTTTATCAACAACTATCTACCAACAGAAATAGGGAGACCGTCACCATGGATAATGAGTCCCAGCGAGAAAAGGGAAGAGAAATCATCAGCAAGCTTTTTAAAGATGGCCCCGTTGGCGAAATGATACCGATGCCGAAGCGTTTTCGCCGTCTCACTGTCGATCACGTATTTGGGGAAGTCTGGCAGGGCGAAGATTTGCCAATTACCGAACGCTCTCTGATCACTTGCGCCATGCTGGTTGCACTCAACCGCGAGGACGAGATGCGGGTTCATTTCACTGGCGCCCGAAACCTCGGTCATCCGCGCGAAAAAATTGAGGAACTGATCATTCACGCAGCCCACTACTCCGGCTGGCCCGCTGCAGTCAGCGGATTCCGAGCCCTCGCCGAGGTGTGGCCGCCGGAGGATTAAAGAGTGACCAGGTCATCTCGACCGGTGTTTAGAAGTGATGCCTTGGATTGCAGCGGTATCCTGTGACGGTCTATGGTGTGATAGCAAATCCCAGTCAAAGGTCGACAGAATGACCGATATCTCTTCAGGCGTGCGCAATGAGCGGGGCGAATGGCGTCCCGAGAGCAAGATCATTCCGGCACCAATAAACGACTGGCCGCCTCGATTAGGTGCCTTAGTGCGCTGGATGTTTGCTTTCCCTGGTTATTTATGGCCGCTCAACGCCTTCTGGCTCGGCGTCACAATGGTGACCTGGGTATGGCTGACACCAGCTATCAGCGAAATGCAAAGCCTCGAACTCTGGTGGGTCATGTTAATCCTTGGGCGCAACCTGGCACTGACCCTACTGCTATTTGGTGGGCTACATCTTTTTCTTCACGTCTTCCAGGGCCAGGGCAACGCGTTTCGCTTTACGCTAAAACCGCTCGCAACGGACAGTAGCCGCTTTCTCTTCAGCCACCAGGTGCGAGACAACATGCTGCGCACCCTCGGTTCTGCGGTGCCAATTTTAACGGGTTATGAAGTGTTGACCTATTGGGGTTTCGCCAACGGATTTCTCGGGTATCCAGGCATAACATCGGGTCCCCTGCTGTTCTGGGGCTGGTTTGGTTTACTGATACTGATGGCGCCAATCATCCATTCGGTGCATTTCTATATCGGTCATCGGCTGTTGCATACGAAGTGGCTCTATCGCCGGGTGCATACCTCACACCACCACAATGTCGAAGTCGGCCCCTGGTCAGGACTCGCCATGCACCCAGTCGAACACTTGATCTATTTCTCGTCGGTCGTTGTGCAATGGCTTCTCGCCCTGCACCCAGCAAATGCACTCTTCCAAATCCAGCTTGCCATTTTCAATGCAGCGACGGCCCATACAGGCTTCGAACAGCTTAAATTCGGCAATCGTCTTACCATCGAGAGTGGCAGCCACTTCCATTACCTTCACCACAAACATTTCGAATGCAATTACGGCGGCAGCCTGGTGGTTCTCGACCGAATATTCGGTACTTTCCACGATGGTAGCAAGGAGGGTGACCGGGAGATGCGGCAGCGTTTAAGTGCTATTCGTAGGGCAGAGACATAGGCTACGGCAGGATATCTCTTTCGCCCAAATCTCTTTTGTCACCGCGCAGAACCATGCAATCATAATTCCTTAAAATTCTATCGGCAAATTTTGCCAGACATTCCTACAGACATGCTCGAATGCTAATACAGTCATGAATGGCCCAGTTTCGGGTATCGGACGACAGCTGCGACCGCACAGAAAGACAAGGAGAAGATGCGATGGCCCCGAAGAGCGATATTGAGATTGCCCGCGCCGCAACGATGCAACCGGTTAGTGAAGTTGGAGCTAAGCTGGGCATTCCAGCAGATAGTTTGCTTCACTATGGGCCATATAAAGCAAAGCTGTCCACCAATTACATTAAATCACAACAGGACAAGCCGGATGGCAAACTGATCCTGGTCACCGCTATTACCCCGACCCCGGCGGGCGAAGGCAAGACGACGACGTCGGTGGGCCTCGGTGACGGGCTAAACCGTATCGGTAAACAGACCATCACCTGCCTCCGCGAGCCGAGCCTTGGTCCTTGTTTCGGCATGAAGGGAGGCGCAGCCGGCGGCGGTTACGCACAGGTGGTGCCTATGGAGGACATCAATCTTCACTTCACTGGTGACATGCACGCGATTGGCACAGCGCACAATCTATTGTCTGCGCTGGTCGACAACCACATTTATTGGGGCAACGAGCTCAATATCGACGCTCGCCGGGTCACTTGGCGCCGCGTATTGGACATGAACGAACGCGCCCTTCGTGACATCGTCACCTCGCTGGGGGGCGTCCCGAACGGTTTCCCACGGCAGTCCGGTTTCGACATCACCGTTGCCTCTGAAATCATGGCGATCTTCTGCCTCGCCCGCAACCTTGACGATCTGCAGGAACGGCTATCGAACATTGTAGTAGGCTACACACGCGACCGCGAACCAGTGCGTGCCCGCGACGTGAAAGGACACGGGCCCATGACGGTGCTGCTGCGCGACGCTCTAATGCCAAACCTGGTACAGACCCTTGAAAATAATCCAGCCTTTATACATGGCGGCCCTTTCGCCAACATCGCGCACGGCTGCAACACTGTGTTGGCGACAACGACGGCTTTGAAGATGGCAGACTATGTCGTGACCGAGGCAGGGTTCGGCGCAGACCTGGGCGCGGAAAAGTTCTTCGACATTAAGTGCCGCAAGGCAGGACTAAAGCCATCGGCAGCTGTTGTCGTTGCAACAGTGCGTGCCCTCAAGATGCACGGAGGCGTCGCACGCAACGATCTGGGAGAGGAAAACGTCGAAGCGGTACGCAGTGGAATGGAAAATCTCGGCCGTCATATAGGCAATATCCGAAAGTTCGGCGTACCACCCGTAGTAGCCATTAACCAATTTATTGCAGACACCGATGACGAGATGGCCGTAGTGCGCGAATTTTGTGACACCCTCGGTGTAGATGCCTTTGTCTGTTCGCACTGGGCCAATGGTGGTGCAGGAACGGAAGAGCTAGCTACCAAGGTTGCAGAGATCGCGGACAGCGGAGTGGCAGACTTCAAGCCGCTCTACGAAGATGAGCTCTCCCTTTGGGATAAGATCCGAACCGTAGCCAAGGAAATTTACGGCGCCGACGACGCCACGGCAGACGCCACCGTGATGAACCAGATCAAGCAGTACGAGGAGCAAGGCTTCGGTAAATTCCCCGTCTGTATGGCAAAAACGCAGTACAGTTTCTCCGCCAACCCCGACCTGAAAGGTGCCCCCTCCGGATTCACCGTGCCAGTTCGCGAGGTGCGCCTATCAGCCGGGGCAGAATTTATGGTCGTCATTTGCGGCGCAATTATGACTATGCCGGGGCTGCCCCGAGTACCCGCGGCAAATAATATCTTCATCAACGACAAGGGTGATGTCGAAGGGCTATTCTAGGTATCGGTCAAACGCGTAGTACGGAGCAACCCATGTCTGAGGATGAAAAGGTCGTCCGCAAACGGCAACATCCGGGCCGCGGACGCGGCATAGGCCGTCCGCATCCAAAAGGAAGACAGCTTGATCCTGCCGCTCAGGCGGAGGTCGCCGAATTACTCGGAGACCGTTCGCGCGACCGCGATTTGCTAATCGAGCATCTGCACATCATTCAGGATTCACAGGGCTGTCTGCCAGCGGCACACCTGGCGGCGCTGGCGGACGAAATGCGTATCCCCATGGCGGAGGTCTATGAGGTCGCCTCCTTCTACGCGCATTTCGATATTATCAGGGAAGATGAAGCAAAGCCGCCCTCAATTACGGTTCGGGTTTGCGATAGCCTGACCTGCGAAATGATGGGTGCGCAGAGGTTGCTAAAGGATCTGGCGACGAAGTACAGCGGCAGTGTTCGCATCGCCCCCGCCCCCTGCATGGGCCGCTGCGATTCTGCCCCAGTTGTTGAAGTCGGTCACCGCCACTTGCCCCGAGCAACTGTTGAGAATATCTCATCTGTGATAGATGACGGCAATCTAGCACCTATTCTACCCGATTATCGCAATCTCAACGCCTACCAGGCAGATGGCGGATACAGTCTGCTGCGCGCTTGCCGCGACGGCATTACGAGCGTCGACGATATTCTCTCAGTGCTCGACGAATCAGGCTTGCGTGGTCTGGGTGGCGCTGGCTTTCCGACTGGACGAAAATGGCAGTTCGTGCGCGCCGAGCCTAAACCGCGTTACCTAACGGTCAATGCAGACGAAGGCGAGCCCGGCACCTTCAAGGACCGGCACTATCTCGAAACCGACCCACACCGTTTCCTAGAGGGTATGCTGATCGCCGCCTGGGCTATAGAAGCGGATCGCGCCTACATCTACCTACGCGACGAATATCCGCAAGTTAACAAACTATTGCAGGCAGAACTTGCCAAATTAATAGAATGCGATTTGATTGAAGAAGGCTATGTGGAAATACGCCGAGGCGCAGGTGCATATATCTGCGGCGAAGAATCAGCAATGATCGAAAGCCTGGAGGGCAAACGCGGTCTTCCGCGACATCGCCCGCCATTTGTAGCCCAGGTCGGCCTATTCGAGCGACCCACCCTGGTGAACAATGTGGAGACCCTCTTCTGGATACGCGATATCTTCGAGAAAGGTACGGGTTGGTTCGCCGAACAAGGCCGCAATGGCGGCAAGGGGTTGCGCAGTTACTCCGTTTCTGGCCGGGTCAGAAAACCTGGCGTCAAACTCGCCCCGGCCGGCGTGACCGTACGCGAATTAATTGAGGAATTTTCGGGTGGGATGGCGGAGGGACACGTCTTCAAGGGATACTTACCCGGCGGCGCATCTGGAGGGATCCTACCTGCCTCAAAGGGGGATCTCCCGCTCGAGTTCGGTAAACTCGAAAGCGAAGGCTGCTTTGTTGGAAGCCATGCGGTCGTCATCCTATCCGACCACGACAATATGGGCGACGTCGCTCGCAATCTCATGCGCTTCTTCGAAGATGAAAGCTGTGGCCAGTGCACACCATGCCGTGTCGGCACAGAAAAAGCAGTCGCATTGATGTCAAACGGCCCTTGGGACGAAGCACTATTGGAAGATCTCGGCCGAGCAATGACAGATGCGTCGATCTGTGGCCTAGGACAGGCAGCGGCAAATCCCCTCTTCTCCGTCCTAAAGCATTTCCGGGAGGAAGTTGTATGACGGTTAAATTTACACTCAATGGTTCGAAGGTCGAAGCTCGTGACGGCGAGACGGTGTGGCAGGTAGCAAAACGCCACGGCGTCGAGATCCCTCATCTCTGCCATTCACCAGAACCTGGCTACCGGCCGGACGGCAACTGCCGCGCCTGCATGGTTGAAATTGAAGGTGAACGCGTATTAGCCGCTTCCTGCATCCGTACGCCGAATGACGGAATGGTTGTGAACTCAGTCTCCGAACGCGCTAATTCAGCGCGTAAAATGGTCTTTGAAATGCTGACTGCGGATCAGCCACCCCGCGCTATCGCGCACGATCCAGAATCAAAATTCTGGCATTGGGCCGATCACGTTGAGATCTCTAGTAGTCGGCTGCCCGCGCGGACAACTGTCGCCTCCGATCCTAGCCACACAGCTATGGCGGTTAATCTCGACGCCTGCATCAACTGTAATCTATGCGTTCGCGCCTGCCGCGAAGTCCAAGTTAATGATGTTATCGGCATGGCCTACCGAGGCCACAGCAGCAAGGTGGTCTTCGACTTCGATGATCCGATGGGGGAAAGCACCTGCGTCGCCTGCGGCGAATGTGTCCAGGCTTGCCCAACCGGTGCGCTGATGGAAAGCGCTTTAGTCGACGAGAACGGCGTAGGCAAAACCGATCCGTTAAGCGAGGTCGAAAGCGTCTGCCCATATTGTGGCGTTGGCTGCCAGATCACCTACCAGATTAATAACGACAACGAGATTGTCGCCGTGCAAGGCCGCTCCGGACCGGCCAACGAGAACCGTCTCTGCGTCAAGGGGCGTTTCGGTTTCGACTATGTCAAGCATCCACACCGCCTGACCAAGCCGATGGTCCGCCGCGATGATGCGCCAAAAGTTGCCAACATAGACATAGATGCAGCCAACCCGTGGACGCATTTTCGCGAGGCAACATGGGAAGAGGCACTTAACCGGGCGGGCAGCGGATTAAAGAGGGTCCTCGTCAGTGAAGGCTCCAAAGGCCTTGCAGGGTTCGGATCGGCCAAAGGGTCGAATGAAGAAGCCTATTTATTCCAAAAACTGGTCCGCACCGGCTTCGGAACAAACAACGTTGATCACTGTACGCGACTTTGCCACGCCTCTTCCGTGGCAGCCCTAATGGAGGGCATCGGGTCTGGCGCTGTCACCGCTCCCTTCACTGCCTGCCGGGACGCGGAATTTATCATCGTCATCGGCGCCAATCCAACAGAGAACCACCCAGTCGCCGCAACCTTCTTCAAACAAGCAGCAAAGCGCGGCGCAACATTGGTTGTGATGGATCCGCGGGGTCAAGCGCTGCGCAAACATGCAACGCACATGCTGCAGTTCAAGCCCGGCACTGACGTGGCGATGCTAAACGCCATGCTGAACGTCATCGTGACAGAGGAACTTTACGACAAGCAATATGTCGAGTCACAGACCGAAGGTTTCGAGAACCTTAAGGAGCACATCGGCGACTTCACGCCAGAAGCGATGTCGGAGATCTGTGGCATTGATCCTGATACGCTGCGCATCGTAGCCCGCAAATATGCCCGCTCCGAATCCTCGATCATCTTCTGGGGTATGGGAATTTCCCAGCACACACACGGCACCGATAATGCTCGTTGCCTGATCGCCCTGTCTTTGATTACTGGACAGGTTGGCCGGCCCGGCACTGGATTGCACCCTCTGCGTGGCCAGAACAACGTTCAGGGCGCGTCTGACGCAGGCCTCATCCCCATCGTCTATCCCGACTATCAATCCGTCGAGGGCGAGGAGGTCCGCAAAAAGTTCGAGAATGTTTGGGGCACTTCACTCGACCCGAACCGTGGCTTAACCGTGGTCGAAATCATGGATGCTGTGCATGACGACATCATCAAGGGCATGTACATCATGGGTGAAAACCCTGCCATGTCCGATCCGGATGCCGATCATGCCCGCGAGGCTCTGGCAAAACTTGAACATTTAGTCGTACAAGATCTGTTCCTAACCGAAACTGCCTTCCACGCTGATGTGGTACTGCCCGCCTCTGCATGGCCGGAAAAGGACGGCACAGTCACCAACACCAATCGACAGGTTCAGATGGGCCGCAAGGCCTTAGAGATGCCGGGCGATGCGCGTCAGGACTGGTGGATTATTCAAGAGATCGCCAATCGCATTGGCCTCGACTGGTCATACACCCATCCAAGCGACGTGTTTGCTGAGATGAAGGGTGTGATGGGCTCTCTCGACAATATAACCTGGGAGAGATTGGAGAAGGAAAGTGCTGTCACCTACCCTGTCGATGCGCCAGATCAACCGGGTAACGAGATCGTCTTCGGTAACGGTTTTCCGACAGAAAGTGGCCGCGGCAAGCTTGTTCCCGCCGACATTATCCCGCCCGATGAGCAACCGGATGCGGAATTCCCAATGATCCTGACCACCGGACGTCAACTCGAGCACTGGCATACGGGCGCCATGACGCGCCGCAGCCGCGTGCTTGACGAGATCGAACCGGAGGCCACCGCGCAAATGTCGTCTCGTGATCTACACAAGCTGGGTCTCCGGGCCGGCGACACTATCCGAGTTGAAACACGTCGTGGAGCGATCGAATTGAAGGCGCGGGTCGACGGCGCTATCCCAGAAGGGCTAATTTTCATTCCCTTCTGCTTTGCAGAGGCTCCCGCCAACGTTCTAACCAACCCCCAGCTTGATCCTTTCGGGAAAATTCCAGAATTTAAGTATTGCGCCGCGCGGGTAACTAGTGCCGAACCGGCCATCGCTGCGGAATAGGCCACCATTTAAAAAAACGTATTACCCAATACTGCAAAATAAGTGACTGAATGCGTCTCGAGCTACATATCTGACCCAGTTGTACCCGTCCACGAAACGCTCTTACCATTTCTTGGATGTACTCCGTTCCCGCAACCCTTAACTGAGGCATTCACCGTTCCCTCGCAAAGTTGCATTGAAACTACTTTCAGCCGTACTGTTTCACTAACGTCTTCCTGGACAAGAATATTCACGATCTTTAATCAAGTCCCATCGCCTCTTCTAAGCCAAGCATGATGTTCATGTTCTGCACTGCCATTCCAGAGGCGCCTTTGCCAAGATTGTCGAGCAATCCAATTAGCACCGCCTGCCCTTGTGACTCATTACCAAAGACATGCAGCCGAAGCTCATTCGTATTGTTAAGCATTTCTGGCTGTAATCGGCTGATTGCAGACGTATCCTCCAACGAAGCAACGGTCACAAAGCGCCGGTCGGCATAGTAATCAGTCAGTACCGCGTGAAGTTCCGATGGCTTTGGATTTGACGGCAGCGCCCAAAGTTGCAATGGAACCTGCACTATCATCCCCTGCGCGTAGCGTCCGACACTCGGCACGAAAAGAGGCCGATGCTTCAATCCCGAGTACTTATGGATCTCTGGGGCATGCTTGTGTTCGAGCGTTAGTCCGTAGACCTGGAAACAATCCGCAGTGTGGTCGTTAGCTGTTTTATTTTCGAAGGCTGCAATTAAGCCCTTTCCACCGCCGGAGTAGCCGGAAACGGCATTGATCGTAAGCGGCCAGTTTACTGGCAGGAGACCGGCC
>Ga0310344_10002934_pt1 | contig 12768 bp, 12 predicted proteins | sample HC15DNA20200_MG_FD_203801 | JGI IMG/M metagenome (GOLD analysis project Ga0310344, IMG submission 203801) | Marine microbial communities from station ALOHA, North Pacific Subtropical Gyre - HC15-DNA-20-200_MG | ecosystem: Environmental > Aquatic > Marine > Oceanic | place: Pacific Ocean: North... | reverse complement strand
CCCTGTCCCTTGCTCATGGAACCCCTCTTCACATAGTGAGAGGAGAGATGCAGTACTTGCATGCTGCAGACGGTACCAGATTCTTGGACTTGGTTAACAATGTGAGCCATGTAGGGCACTGCAACCCACATGTCGTCAAAGCCGGCCAGAAACAGATGGCATTGTTGAACACTAACAGCAGGTACCTTTACCAAAATCTCACCGACTACCTTTCCCGGATTTCTGAGACTCTCCCCGAGGGCCTTTGCGTCGGTTTTCTAGTAAATTCTGGTAGCGAGGCCAACGAACTCGCAGTACGTCTTGCCAGGGCCTACACGGGGTTGTACGACATGGCAGTGGTGGATGGGGCCTACCACGGACACACGGGCATGTTGATAGAATTGAGCCCTTACAAATTCAGGGGCCCCGGAGGAAGGGGCGACCCCGAGCCATGGGTCCATGTCCTTCCAATTCCTGACTCATACAGAAGAGAAGGCACGGACTTCTCCAGCGAGGCAGAATCTGCATTAGAGGGGGCCGGGGAGGTCGCAGGACTGATTATTGAGACGATGCTTTCCTGCGCCGGGCAGGTTCCACTTCCGGAGGAGTACTTGTCTACTACCTCAGAAGCAGTCAGAGAGAAGGGCGGCCTGTTGTTAGCAGACGAGGTGCAAGTCGGCTTCGGCAGGGTCGGCACCCATATGTGGGCTTTCGAAGAGTCCGGAGTCATACCCGACATAGTTGTCATGGGCAAGCCCATGGGAAACGGCCACCCAATGGGTGCCGTATTTACCACCCAGGACATCGCCTCTTCCTTCGGATCGATGGAGTTCTTCAGCACATTCGGCGGAAATCCGGTGTCTTGCGCCATAGGATCCGCGGTCCTAGACGTGATCGAGAGCGAGAACCTGATGGAGGCGGCATGCTCCCTCGGTGACCGTTTCTTGAAAGGCCTTCATTCACTTATGGAGAGTCACGAGATTGTTGGAGATGTGCGCGGAAGAGGGCTTTTCCTAGGCTTCGAGATGGTCCGCGATAGGGCAACAAAGGAGCCTGCCGCCGAGGCGGCAGTCGCATTGGTCGACTCCATGAGGCAGAACGGAATCCTTCTCAGTACGGATGGCCCCCTTCACAATGTGATCAAGATCAAGCCTCCGATGGTTCTCTCAGAGGATGACGTAGATGACACCCTTGCCAAGTTGGATAACGCACTGACTACGTGTGGTAACCAGACGCAGCCTCGACTTCGATGACAGTGTGGTGGTTATTGCACAACTCTTCCCACTCGTTCACCCATCGACAGTTCAACAGTAGCTCGGTGCCCTTTGGTCCCTGCTTTCTGGTAATCACTTTGTGAGCGGACCTCATAGAGCAAGCAGGGCATACTACATCTAACGTGTCCCCGAATCCCTTGATGACCTTCTTCTTTGCTTCCGAGGCCTTCTGCTTGAGGTCCCGCAACTCCTCGTCGGTGCTGTAGAGGTCCCTGAGTATCCTTTTTTCCTCGGCCTTTGAAATATATCGGATTTGCATGGCGATGCTGCAAGTTGCAATCAATAGGACGCCCCAAACCTCTGGACCGCCTGGTTCAGGCCTCTCCCCTGTTAACAGGAATACAACCCCATAGGTGATCATGAATCCCGAAACGATACCCGAAATAACCAGTGGAGCGTACCTCCTCATCATTCTTCTGGAGTATATCGAGACCGTCGTAATCAGAATCAAAAGCAACCCTTCCAGAGCCCCGGCTGAGATATTCGGGAAATTGGGAATCTTCTGGGCCAGACCCATGAGATCGACTCCCTTTTGGTACTCTAGATAATCTATGAACATCAGAATCGCCCAAGGAGGACCTAGAATCACAACCGCACGATGTGCCATTCTCGCCCACGATCTAGCGACATAGGCTCCAAGCAAAGTGAATAATATCTGAATTACAAGCGGGTCTAAATCGCCTGCTATCTCATCGATCATCAACTCGAACTGATCTATTGCAAGCAGGCCCGTCGATGCCAAGTAACCTATCGAACCCCCTATAACGGTGAAAATTTGGATAATCCGCTTGCCCGAGCCCCTTCCGGATTTGTCCCTGAAGAGAATTGCACCGACAATAATACCGAAGAAACCTATAATCCTCAGCACCAATTCCATGTCTGCCGCACAAGGCACCACATGAAGAACCCTCGACAACCATTTGCGGGTTTTTTCACCTAATATCGAGCATTTCGTCCTGATATTGATATGGTTTTGCAACCAATGCAGTGTTAGGTGAAAAGGAATGGACCCTAAGAAAGACATGACTGAGCAAATGAGGAAGACAGTGACAGCAGGCGTAATCGCGCTTGCAGTCGTCTCGCTCCTGGCTGGAGCCTCGGTGAGCGCTACTCTGGAGGAGTATGCCGCCCCCGAGTTCGCTGAGAGCGACCCCTTCGAGGGAGCAGTGGATGACCTGACAGGTGAGGACACATGGGATGAGAAGGACCCCCACAAGAGTGACGACGGGGCCAGACCGCTAATCAGGAAGGCAATGAAGAACCGCATGGACGATAGAATGGAGGATAGGACCGAGCACCTTGAGAAGAGGATCGAGATCGACATCCAACTAATCACGGCCTTCCAATTCTGCCTAGACAGCGCAGACTGCACAGCAGACTCCGAATCTCTCTCCGAGATGATTGAGAAACTCACTTGGGCCGTGGATGGTATGCAGGCCAAGGTAGACGGGACCGACTCCGTCGTTGATGCTGATAAGGACAGTAGCCAGGACGAATGTGAGGAGGCAGGAGGTACTTGGACAACCGACGACCGAAAGGGCGAGTACTGCTCCGTGGCCGACTACAAGGACTGGGATGAGAGGAAGGACTGGGACGAGACCGAGAGGATGGAGTTCGCAGAGCAGAAGTCCACCCAGCTAAGCGCCGCTCAGGAAGCAATCGTCTTTTGTATCGAGAGCGCGGATTGCTCGGCCGAGCCAGAGACAATAGAGACTGCACTAGGGCACATGATATCCCGGGCAGAGCACCACAGGGCGTGCGCAGACGATCGAAGATGCGACCGAGACCATGACATGAGGAAGGGATTCCGAGGTAGAATGGGCGGCGCACTCTGCAAGATGCTGGACCGGTGCGAGGACCGTGAGAAGTACGACGGCCCCCCCTCCATCGAGGTCACTCAGGAGATGTGCGAATCCAGGATGGGAGTTTGGACAGAGGCCACAGACCGCGGTGAAGGAGTATTCTACTGCGACTGGAGCGGCCTGGCGGACCAGCCGGAAGGAGAGGAATCCGACGAAGACGAAAGAGAGGAAGGTTCTGAGTCCGGGGCATCTAACCAGGAAGAGTGTGAAGCTTCTGGGGGAACCTGGTACGAAGACAGGCAATACTGCGATACGGAGTAGACATTGAAATAACGCCCTAGTCTACTAAATTGCCCGGTGCGTGTCTCGCACCGGGTCGCCTAACATTCACAACCATGTTAGTGGCGGGACCACTATGGATGGGTCACATGATGAGAGCCCAGACTACCCCGTTGACAGGGTTGCAAGGACAACGCTCGCACTGGGGGTTTTCATGATGCTGTTGCTGATTTCGCTTCCTTTCACCTTCGAGACCGACTCTTCCGGATACTTCGCATCTTATCTGATATATTCCCTGTTCTTGACGAGTGTCGGAGTGATAATCGGAGTGTCCCTGATGTGGCTCAACGATCCCCGAAGGAACTCCTCTTCTGTAGAGTCTCGACTCCCCCCCATAACACCAATGCTTTCTGCAGATCAGAGAACCGTAGTCGACATACTGTCAGCCAGCGGCTCATCGATGTGGCAGGCCGATTTAGTCCGCGAAACCGGATTCACGGATTCGAAGGCTAGCCGACTACTCTCTCGAATGGAGGCAGAAGGCCAAATTAGGAGAATAAGGGACGGCATGGGCAAGCGAGTGGAACTCGCGGAGGTGGCAAGATGACTTCGCCAAGGGAACAATACGACACAAGGACGCGCATTGTCATATGTCTAGCGATAGTCACATTGGCCCTTTCTTTGTATCTTCTCGTGACCACTGAGAACTCATTGGAGGACGGAAGGGGACCAGGTGGGGCGGCCTTAACAGCCACCCTTCCGATGATGGTCGTAATAGTGGCCATCATTGTACTAATGTCTTGGGACAGAAAAGGCAGCCCAACCGCGCTCTCATCGATGAACCCCCAGATTGTTGCCTTTATGGTAGCCATGTTTGTGCTGGGGATGGTAATTGAGCCGGCATTGCCCCGCCCGCCCGGACCACCCGGCGGCGATACGATAGGCATCCTCCTTCTGCTGGTTCCAGTTTTCCTAATCGCCACAATGCTGAGACCGAACCACACGGTTTCGGTGGAAGAAGAGGAGTAGGATGTCCTCTCGCCATCGAGATAAAACCCTGGAGAGTGCTCTCCAAGCAGCATTGGATAGGGGGGACTCGGTCTGGGTTGTCGGCGACATACACGGCTACCGTGCCGAGTTTGAGGCACTGATTGACAGAATGCAACTCCGGGAGGGGGACATGGTACTCTGCTTAGGGGACTTGGTGGACAGGGGACCAGACAGCCATGGTGTGATCACCATTGTTCACGAAAGCGAACAGATATTCTCACTGAAGGGAAACCACGAGTTGATAATGTCTCAGGCATTAACAACAGACTCGGGAAGAGCAACAGGGTTCTGGGAGGAGAGAATCGGGGGGAGGGAGACTCTGGACTCAATGCCTGGGGATGAAGAAGCCAAGAGGAAGAGGGCCAAAGAATGGCTTGAATTCACTGACTCCCTCCCTACTGAGGTCGTACTAGAGAGGTTTCGAATGGCCCACTCAGGATACAGGATCGATATCCCTCTGGACGAACAAAGCGACGAAGACCGCCTCAAGTCTCGCGAGGTTTTCCTGGCAGAGGAACCATTGGATCCTCTGAGGCAGATAATTGCAGGCCATACTCCGGTGCAGAAGCTTGGCAACTTCGGAGTCGAACCTCCGGAACAGGGAATCTGGATTAGCTCTGCTAGAACAACCGACGAACGCCCTGCAGCAGTCCTAATCGATACGGGAATAGCCCTCGAAGAACCAGAACTCAGACCTAGACTATCTGCATATGACCTTCAAACGTTCAGGACAGAGGAGATTGAGAGGCTGTGACGCTAACTATTGTCTTTGCCAAACGGATACCATTCGCCAATCCAGAGGGCCGCAGCTATCAATGCCATCTGTATTACCCCCCTAACCACGTGCCCCTTTGCGGAGAGCCTTGTTCCACCGATGGGAATGTCGTTAATCCACATATTCAGGTTAGCCCAGTAAAGGACAACTAGCATTGCAGCAATTCCCAGGGTTGCTTCCCTTCTGAACCAGGGGGTGATGACCCCCATCCCGAGAGCGATTTCGAAGAAGCCGCTGGCATAAACCCAGAAAGTGGGATTCCCAAGTATCGACGGAACGATGGGTTCGAACCACTCTGGATCCAGGAAGTGCTGAATTCCGATCCAGACAAAGGGAAGGCCGTATACTATGGCCAATAGGTGCTGCAAAGAAGCATCCATTCTATCAGTCCGCACCGTCACGCACAAGAGCTACGTGCAGGGCTACTCCAACAGGCATCAACATCACTCCGAAGAAGACAGTTGCAGCTGTAATCCATCTTTCTGCTCCCCTGTCAATGCACCTCTTCCACATCCATCTGGTTACGAAAATGTCGCCGGCTACCATATGTGCCCACGCTGCTGCAGCCCCTGCCCTGGTACCAAGCAGCGTTGCTAGGCCACTCATCGCATTCGAAGGATCCATGGAGTCACTTGCCAATTCGACTAGGCCCTCCGGGTCTGAGGCGGTGACTACGAACCAAATCAGAATGGGGCCGAGAAAAAACCACGGGCCGCGCATTGCCCTCTCGGTGATATCATGCTCTGGGTAGACTAGCATTGCAAACCAGAAGGGGCCAACCCACATCGTAGATAGGAAGAATGAGACATCGTAGATATCCATGATGGTGCCTCACGAGGCCCTCGTCTTCATCCTTGGCCTCCTCAAGTCTTCGAACCAAGGATCTGCTCCATTCCAATCGGGCTCGATGCCCATGTCAGCACATATCATCTTCGCAGAAATCCTTCCGCTCTCAAGGATGGTTGGAAGCCCGCTTCCAGGGTGGGTCCCGCCACCAACAAGGTAGAGCCTGTCAAGCTCCTCGAACTTGTTCTGTGGCCTTCTCCAGAGCATCTGGTCGAGACCATGAGCGAGATTGAAAACAGCACCCTTGTAGATGTCACGCGAAGCCCAATCGTCCGGAGTTACGATAGTCTCAGATACGATGTGCTCCTTCATCCCTTTGAAGCCTAGGTGTTCCATCTGTCGCAGAATAACTTCCATGTAGTCGTGCTTTATCTCCTCCCAGTCTATCCCCGGGTGAGAGTTGCTTACCGGTACTAGAACGTAGACAGTCGAGTGTCCCTCTGGTGCCATGGTCGGGTCCGTTACGCAGGCATTCTGGACGTATATCGACGGGTCGTCCCAGGTCACCTTGTTCTCCGTGACTTCTTTTAGATTATTCTGGTAGTCCTTAGAGGCGTATATCTGGTGGTGGGGTGTATTGTACATTTTGTCCACCCCTAGATAGAGCATGAATGTGGAGCAGGAGTATGACTTCTTGTCGAGATTCTTGTCAGACCATCTCTTTCGAAGGCTGTCAGGAACTAGTCCTTTCATTCCAGTGGCGAAGTCCACATTCATCACGAACCTATCAGCTGAATAGGCTCCCTTTTCTGTCATGGCGCCAACTACAGTCTTTCCCTCGAACACGAACTCGTCCACTGGTTCGTTCAGTCTTATCTCAACCCCAAGACCTCTTGCAATCTCGCCCATTTTCTGAGTGATAGTCCCCAGACCACCTATGGTGTGGAATACTCCGTGTTCGTACTCTAAGTAAGCTAGTATGGTGAACAGACTAGGGGCGTGGAAGGGACTCATCCCGAGGTACTTTGTCTGGAAGGACATCGCCAGCTGCATCCTCTCATCGGGGAACATCCTTGCCAAGTCCGACGCAACGCTCCTCCAAGGCCTCAGAACTCTGGAAACCCGAAGGGCCCGGCGGTTCATGAGGTCCCCTGGCCCTCTCCAAGGAGCGTTCAGGCAATTCTTCGACAGTCTCATCTTTGTTCTGTTATCCTCTATGTATCTCCTGAAGCCTCTTGCGTTCTTTTCTCCACACAAGTCAGTGATCTGTGCTACCATGTCCTCCAGGTCTGTCGTTGCGTCAAGGCTCCCACCAGCCCCAAAGACCAGCCGGTAGTTGGGGTCCAGCGGAATTAGGCCCAACTCTTCGTGGGCGTCTAGCCCCAGGGCATCGAATATTTCCTCTGCAATCTCGGGGTAGTGGAAGAAAGTGGGGCCGTTGTCAAACTTGTATCCGTCCTTCTCGAAGACCCTAGTCCTCCCACCTACGTCGTCAGACTTCTCGAGTATTGTGACTTTGACTCCTGCCTTCGCTAGTAGCATGGAGCATGCGAGCCCCCCAGGACCGGCGCCCACAACAATCACGTCACTGTGCTCCTCCATGCTCTCACTCCAGACCCAGGCCTTCCCTGAACTCAGCAAGGGACGGGCCCATCTCAGCAATCAACTTGACCTTGGGATGGGTTCTGATTACGAGTCCGTCCATGTACATCAGAGAACGGATGATCGGGAATCCCTCCTCTCCGAAGTCGGCCCCTGCTTCTTCGATGGCTGCTCTCACGGTCCTCATCATCAGATTGGTGAGGCTCTGCTCGCTCACGTTTTTTTCTCCGAAGCCCTGGTAAATTTCAGACATCTTTTCTTTGAAACGACTGACCCTTTCATCCGAAGGTCGCTCCCCAGCGAGGCCAATCAGTGCCTCGAAAGCCCCATCCAAATCTTGCTTTGAGAGGCCTTCGAAGAATCGGAAAAGTGACAGACTAACGCTACGTGGAGCTTCGCATATTGCCCCGTTGTCAATGAACACGAAGTCTCCGTTCTCATCTACAATGCAATTTCCCGGATGTAGATCGCCGTGGAAGGTTCCTACCCCAAACATGTACGCACCATGGATTCTGAACAACTCAATCAGGAAGTCCCAAGGCAGGTAACTTTCATCTATGCACTCCTCGAGAGTCTTTCCTTGGATGAACTCTGAGACCAAGACGTGCTCGTTGGATATCTCGGGGAAGTACTTCGGGAACCTCAGTCTAGGCATTGGGAATCGCCCGGCTAGCCCATCCTGGATTTCCTTCAGGTCAGTACCCCCTTTGATCTCGTTACACAGGTCCAACTCCCTTGTGGTGTAGTCCTCGACGTGGCGGAGAAGGGCCAGTGGATTGCCGACCTTCCTGAGATTCGGAGAGAAAGCGATAGCCACTTTCATCAGTCTAATCAGCCTCTTGACGTCTCTCTGAAAAGCCTCTTTGTGATCTGTCTTCACGACCTTGACCACGACTTCCTCGCCAGTGTTCAGTCTTGCTTTGTGAACTTGCCCCACTGACGCAGCGGCCAGTGGACTTTCGTCGAACCAAGCTACGGTCTCGTGGAAGCGTTCCGGAGCCTTTGCCTTCAGAATGGACACGACGTCCTCCGTGGGGATGGTTGCAGCGTTCCTGTACATAGTCTGCAACTGACGGCACTTCTCGATGCTGAGCATGTCAGGTCTGAGAGCGAAAGTCTGTGTGAGCTTCACTGCCAATAGACCTTGTCTCTGTATCCAGTCCAAATCGGCCGGCCCGTCCTTGCGAATTTCTCGCATGAATCTAAGGAAGGTCAGTAAACGCACGTTTCCGGCAAGACCCTTCCCGTTTCAAGTTCTGTCGTCTCCTTGTTGCAGCAATTCCACTAGTTCTGTTGCTCCGTCCTCGAGGCCGCACTCCCATATCGTGTGCACTTTCCAGCCCATCTCTTTCAGAGAATACTCCTTCCTCCGATCTCGCTTGACGTTCTTGTCGAACTTCTGGATCCAGTAGTCGACATTTGACTTCGGAAGCCCAAGATTGCATCGGGGGCACCTATGCCAGAAGCATCCGTGAACGAACACAGCCAACTTTCTACCCGGAAAGGAGATGTCTGGTCTACAGAGGTAGCGACCCCCTTCTCCATCTATCCTCCAATGCAGCCGATACCCGGGGAATCCAGCGCTGCGAAGGGCTTCCCGAACGAATAATTCGGGCTTGGTATTGGTCGACTTGTTGGCTACCATCACATTGTGAACAGCAATAGAAACTTCCATGGGCACTGCATCACTAGACGGGAGATTAACTATTGTAGGATGGGTTCCAACCAAGCCTACCGTACTCTCTATGGAAGAGGGCCAGAGCCACTAACCTCGGCCAACCACCCCATCGAAGCTCGGTAGTCTTGCTCCGCCCCCAGGTCGTCCTTTAGGAGAAGTGACTCAGCAGCGTCCCAGAGAGCCCGAAGCGCGGGAACCCAGTCTCCTCCCTTGTCCCTGCTTCCCTCTTCGAACCTCCATGCGTCTGACTCAGTCCTTTCATGAACGACCAGCCATGCCCAGCCCATCGCGGATTCGATTCCCCTCCCGCTCCTTGCTATTGAAACGGTTGAGGCAACGCCATCTTCGGCGGCCTTGCGAACCAGGGTATCGGCGAAAGAAAGGGGTGATGGAAGCAAATCCCTCTCCCAAGGGAGCCTATCGAGCCTCATCGCTGTGCTGAGGCTTTCACCCAGCTCCCTCAGGAAAGCCCCGAATCCCTGCTTCCTCTTTGCCTGTCTGGAGTGGACTTTCTCGGCCTCTTCACCCGTAATTCCGAAGAGGCTCTCAAGCACCCTCATCCCATTCTCCGGCCAGAGAGAGACCAGAACCGGGTGGCAGGATGAATCCTCCAGCCTCACTACTTTGTCTTCGAGTTCCAAGACCACGCCGTCGCTCCTGACGTGTACTCCTCCCTCTAGAGAATCTAGTATGCATGCAAGGGCTCTCCTCTCGTCCTCCGAGCCACTCATGTGCTCTAGGAACCCGGTTTGATCGTCTCCTGCGAACCAGTTGCTGCCAACTACGAAACCGTCATCTATGGAGTTGAGTATGCTTGTCCTGCAGCCTCTCGCGAGGGCACCGTCCTCCAGTGACATCTTCAGCCACGCATCCAGCACCTCGCCAAGCCTCTCTTCTCCCTCCTCCGGGAGCTCCCGGTCTTCGGGCCAGCCCCCTGGTCTCCACATCCACTCGGCATCGCAAACCTCTCCGAGTTTGTTCGGAGGCATCATCGCCATTGCGATACTCTGTGCCAATTGCTCGTCGGTTTTGGTAAGAGCCGATTGTGAAAGCCCTACTTCGGTCCCGTCCGAGAATGTCAGTTTGAGCCAGCCCTGCTCTGTGGGCACTCCCTCCTTGACAATCCCCTCGTCTAGCCCCACGGTCCACCTGCTTTCTTCTCCTAACAGTTCTACTGAGGAGTTGTCCAAGGCCCACTTGATCCACTCGGGGGGAGCCTCTGGTTTTGTGCCAGTGTACACGAAACCCCCATCCCAGGAGAAGAAGTAGTGCCCAGACCTTGCGTGATCATCCCAGACAAGCAGCCTTAGCCTTGTGTGTGTGAAGTTCTGGATTCCCACCAGATGACCCGGCCTCCCATTCCCTCTTTTCAGGTAGCTAGCATTCCCATATAGGGGACTCTTGAATACAGAAACCGTGGAGAGGTCCTCTTCTGAAGCGGCTAGCAGGCTTCCGGCCAATGCCATGCTCACGCCATCCCCGCTTCTCTTTGCCATCCGGTTCCTCAGCCACTTGGGGTCATTTCGCTTAGAGGACACATTCCCTATTTCCCTGAGAGTAACTGCCATCGGGTCCTTCGGTCCAAAGAAGGATGCCTTGCCAATCTCGCATTTGATGTCGGGCAGGAAAACCTCCGGATCCTCTTGAAGCGAATCGAGGTTGGACTCCAACCTCCTTTGAATCTCCTTTGAGGCCTGTTTGATTCCCCTGACCCTTAGTCTTCGCCTCCTGTTCTTGTCTCCGGGGAACCGGACTTCAGCTGGCGGCTTGGCCATGTAATCGACTCGGCGACGGGCCGACCCGACTTGATTCCGTCGGATGAGGGGCCCTACATCTTTCGACGCTCGAATGCCTCCTTCTCGTTGGAACTCATCTCGCTTGGCAGGATCAGGGTGTGAATCCACCCATCTCCAACATTGGCAATGTCACCTAGGCTCCCTGAAACAACCCTCTGTGCCTCGGTTCCAACGTCACTGAGCAGAATCCCATCCCACCGATCCACCGGAACCTCGAGGCTCTCTTTGCTACCCTTCTCCTCAACGAACCTCTCCACCATTGCTTGTAGAACTGAGACAGCCTCATCTGGCTGCATTGGCTTGGGGGGGTCGAAACCCATGCCTGTTGGATCTAGATCTAGCAAGACCAGGGTGTGGAGCCCCCTGACGTAGTTGGAATCAATCATTTCTAGAGGAGATATCGCTAGGTATTCACCATAGGGGTAGGGAATGGTCACCTGCCTACCGAATTTGTATGACTGTAACCCAGAGAGGGACACTGCAAGGGTGGTGGCAGACATTCCTGGAACCACTTCAAAACCAACTCCCTGCTCCATGCAATGGGCCTCTAAGTCGATGTGAGTAGTTGCCTGCATTGGGTCTCCAACTACCAGAAGTCCAACAGCCTCTAGTCTGGCCTCATCCAGAATTACCTGCGGTTCCTCCACGGAGGGGCGCATCAGCCTCTCCCAGGGGCCCAATAACTCCTCCAGTTTGCCTTCTTGTTCCTCGGGTAGTACTGCTGTATATCCCTCTAGGTACAGCTTCGAGCATCTCCTAGCGACATTCTTCGCTTTCTCAGTCATGTGACCAAGGTCTCCCGGGCCTAAGCCAATCAGCCAGAGACCAGCCGCAAGCTCACCCGAAGCCATGCCCCCCCCACTACTTGATACACATAATTTGATGCGTTATGGTGAAGCCATAAACCTCACACGGGATACTATCATGTTGCGCCATCTGATTGTTCCCAACCACGAGGTCGAGTCCGTTCTGGACATCCTCCGTGAGAACGGATGGCTTGCTTCGGGCATGCGCATCTTCCCATCCGAAGAAGGAGATAGACGATTGGTGCCTCTAGATATATTGGCACCCGCTACACTTCCTCCCCCTTTGGAAACTTTCGATATTGCCCATAGGGAGGGATTGGAGGATGACAGGATAGACTCTGACTGGTTGAATCACCTTTCTTTGTTAGTTGACCAGGACGTATTGGATGAGAATCGCGAGGAGTGGCCTTCCTCTCATGAGTTCATAGGTGACATGATGATTGTACGAATTGAGGACGAGATCTCTGAATTTGCTATGCAGATTGCGGAGGCAAAACTCAGATCCCACCCGCATGTGAGACTAGTCCTCAGTGACGAGGGGGTACAGGGTGAGCTCCGAATCCGTAAACTGACTCCCATCGGTGCGCGGGTTGATGGGGCAGTCGTAACTACGGACATTCCCACTTCTGCTTCTAGCACCCGCGTATTGGTGAGGGAAGCCGGTCGGAGTATAGCCTGTGACCCCAATAGGGCGTATTTCTCTACCAAACTCCAGACCGAGAGGATGGAGACCCTAGCCTTGTCTAAGGAACTCGCCGAGCTCCTAGGCAGGCCGATTCGGGTATGCGATCCGTTTTGTGGTGTGGGGCCCGCACTCTCCGCATTACTGGCAGAGAGCGGCTTGGTGGCCGATGCCATGGCTTCCGACCTGAATCCTGATGCGATCGAGCTGCTAATTTACAACCTCAGTCGCTGGGATCGTCGGGACTACCCGCCTCACC
>Ga0310344_10002933_pt1 | contig 12769 bp, 11 predicted proteins | sample HC15DNA20200_MG_FD_203801 | JGI IMG/M metagenome (GOLD analysis project Ga0310344, IMG submission 203801) | Marine microbial communities from station ALOHA, North Pacific Subtropical Gyre - HC15-DNA-20-200_MG | ecosystem: Environmental > Aquatic > Marine > Oceanic | place: Pacific Ocean: North... | reverse complement strand
AGCAATTGAAAAATCTGGTTTTATACCAGGTGAAGATATGTCGATTTGTTTAGATGTAGCTGCTAATGAGTTAAATCAGGCAAAAACAGTAGATTATTATTCTGAATTAATTAATAAATACCCTATTAAATCTATAGAAGATCCATTTGCCGAAGACGATTGGGAGTCTTGGAAAAAATTAACTAACGCTACAAGCATTCAAATCGTGGGCGATGATCTTTTTGCAACAAATATTAAGAGATTGAAAAAGGGTATAGAAGAAAAATCAGCGAATGCGATATTAGTTAAATTGAATCAAATCGGAACAGTAAGCGAGACTTTAGATGCTATTAATTTAGCGCATAAAAATAATTTCAATACAATAATTTCACATCGATCTGGCGACACGGAAGATACTTTTATAGCTGATTTGGCAGTAGCTACAAATTCTACTCAAATAAAAACTGGTTCACTAGCGCGATCTGAAAGAGTGGCTAAATACAACCGTTTATTAAGGATAGAAGAGGAACTTGGCAATTCAGCAAAAATGGCTAAAGTCTAAACTATATGAGATTTATACAAATAATTAATGAAAAAAAATCTTCATTTTTTATAATTATTTTATTTTTATATGTTTTAATTAATTTATTAGATGGAGAAAGAGGTCTAATATCTTATTACGAGAAAAAGAAAATAAAAGATCAATTAATAGAAGAAAAATATAATCTTTCTTTAAAGTTAGCTTCAATTGATAAAATGAACAGTTTATTAACCGAAAAAATAGATTTAGATTATTTAGAAATGCTTTATCGTCAAAAGTTTATGTTAGGAAAGAAAAACGAGTATCTCTATAAAACAAATTAGCAATGTCTATAAGGCACCCAGAAAAAGTTAACAAACCAATAAATCCAATTAAAAAAAAACCTTACTGGATTAAAACGAAAATAGTAGATACAAAAAATTATTTTAGTACAAAAGAAATAATTAATACTAAAAAATTACATACTGTATGCCAAGAAGCCAGTTGTCCAAATATTTCAGAATGTTGGAGTAAAAAACATGCTACATTTATGATAATGGGGGATGTATGCACGAGAGCATGCTCTTTTTGTAATGTTAAAACTGGAAAACCAAATTATTTAGATCCCAAAGAGCCTTTTAAAATAGCGCAAGCTACTAAAGAGCTTAATTTAAAGCATGTAGTAATAACATCTGTAGATAGAGATGATCTTATAGATGGTGGAGCAAATCATTTTTCAAAAGTTATATCTGAAACAAGAAAAATAAATAAAGACACTACAATAGAAGTTTTGACACCAGACTTTTTAAGAAAAAGAGATTCATATAAAAAAGTTGTTTATGCAAATCCAGATGTTTTTAATCATAATATAGAGACAGTACCGAGCTTATATAGAAGTGTAAGACCCGGATCTCGATACTTTGCGTCTATAAATTTATTGAGATCAGTTAAAGAAATTAATAAAACAATATTTACAAAATCAGGTATTATGTTGGGTCTTGGTGAAACAAAAGATGAAATAATTCAAGTAATGGATGATTTGTTAACCGCCAATGTAGATTTTTTAACTATTGGGCAATATCTTCAACCTACAGTAAAACACTTCCCTTTAAAACGTTATGTACATCCCAATGAATTTAATGAATTAAAAGAAATAGCTTTATCAAAAGGATTCTTAATTGTCTCTTCATCTCCATTAACAAGATCATCTTATCATGCAGATAAAGATTTTGCTGAAATGAAAAAATTGAGAGAAAAACAATCTCAATGCCTACCGCATCAATAAAAAAAAAAATACCTTGTTCTAAAGAAAATTTAATCAAAATGGTTTTAGATATTGAAAAGTATTCTGAATTTGTGCCTTGGTGTTTAAATGGAAAAATTCATAGCAAAAATGATAAGGGCAATAAAGTTGAAATAATAGCTGACCTCACCATAGGTAAGAGTTTTTTTAATGAAACTTATAAAAGTTTTGTGATTTATGACAAGCTTTCAGATTCTATCCATGTAACAAATATAGATGGTCCGTTAAAACATTTAGAAAATAAGTGGTTTTTTAAACAAGAGGGCAGAAATAGCGAAATAAATTTTCATGTAGACTTTGAGCTAAAAAACAAAATTTTAAATATGATAATGATCAAGTCTTTCGATATTGGTTTAAAAAAGATAGCCGACGCTTTTGAAAAAAGAGCAATAGAATTATTTCAAAAAACTTAAGATTAATTCTAATGATTTTTTAACAGCTAACTTCTGAATTTTTGATCTTTTTTTACTTTTGAATAAGTATTTTTTAACATTAATTTTATTACCTTTTTTTATACCTATATATACTAGTCCCACGGGTTTTTTCTTTGTACCACCTTTTGGCCCAGCTATTCCGGTTATAGATAAAGACATATTTGTCTTACCAATATTACTAACGTTTAAAGCCATAACTTTACACACTTCTTTACTTACCGCACCATACTTTTTTATAAAAGTTTTTGGAACTTTGAGAACTTTATTTTTAGATTCATTAGAGTAAGAAACTATACCAAGATTAAATACTTTTGAAGATCCACTTACTGAAGTAATGGCATTTGAAAGTAAACCACCAGTACAGGATTCAGCAAATGAAATTTTAGATTTTTTATTTTTCAATGCTTTAACTATTTTTTTGGAAATTGCTATCATGATAAAACCATATATAAAACTAGAATAGCCACGACATACAAACCTGCGCAAACATCATCCATAATAACTCCAAAGCTATTCTTAAAATTTTTGTCATAATAATTTACTGGGAATGGTTTTGTGATGTCAAAAAATCTAAATAAAACAAAAATAATAAAATAATATATTAATATTTGTTCTGTATCTCTTATTATATCGTGGGCAATTTCATAAAGACATATAGGAATTGATTGACCGATAAATTCATCTATAACTATTTCTTTAGGATCTTTATCAGTTAAATTTTTTATAAAAATATTTATTGAATAAAGAGAAATAATAAAAATAATAATTATAGAAAATAAAACTAAGTTTGGTGAAATATTTAATATATGAAATAGAAAAAATAAAAATAAAACTGCAGATAAGGAAGCAACACTACCTGGTATTTTTTTAATCTTACCAATTCCAAATAATGTAACAAATAAAAAGTTTATTTGATTAATCATATTTTTTTACTGATGTTATTACTTCGCATGCAATCGCTTTTTCTTTTCCAATTAAACCAAGTTTTTCAGTTGTTTTGCCTTTAATGTTTATTTGATTAGGATTTATTTCACATAGATTGCTTATTTTTTGAATTATTTTTTTCGAATATTTATTTATTCTAGGTTTTTGCGCAATTACATTTATATCAATATTATTTATTGAAAAATTTTTAGATTTGATTAATCGAATTACTTTTTCAAGTAATATTGTAGATCTAATATTTTGATATTTTTTATTTTTATTTGGAAATAATTTTCCAATATCACCTAATCTACAAGCTCCTAGCAGACTGTCTATTATAGAATGTAGCACGGGGTCACCATCCGAATGACCTTCCAATCCAAGCTTAAAAGGTATTTTTATTCCTCCAAGGTATAATTTTCTTTTTTTGATCAATTTATGTATGTCAAATCCTATACCCGTGTAAGATTTTCCTCCTTTTATGTATTTAAAAATATCCAAGTCCTCTTTATCTGTAATTTTAAAATTTTTTTTTGAACCCTTTATAGTAATTACTTTTTCTTGTTCAGCAGTAAACAAAGCAGAATCATCATCAAGTGCTGCATTAATATTTTTTAGATGTTTTTCATATATATTCTTATATTTAAATCCTTGAGGAGTTTGGGCAAAACTTAATGTATCTCTTTCAATATTTTTAAAAATTATATTTTTTTCAGATCTTTTTACAGCATCAGTTACTTTTAAAACAGGAATTACAGCATTATTTCTTTTTAGTTCATTTATAATATTTCTAATTAATTTTTCAGAGGGATTGGGTCTTGCAGCATCATGAATTAGTACTTTAGTGCAATTCATTTTTCTTATCTTTCTCAGAGCTAGCAAAGTGGATTCCTGTCTTGTTTTACCCCCTTCTATTTTTATTGTGTTTGTTAAATCTAATTTTTTAAAATATTTTTTATGTTTTTTGTTATAAACTAATATAATTTTTTTAATTTCGTTTATTTTTTTAAATGTATTTAATGAATGTTCCAATAAAGTATTATTATTTACAATTTGAAAGGGTTTTGGAGTGGTAGATTTTAACCTTTTGCTATCTCCCGCAGCTAATAGTATAAGAAACAAGCTCATTTTTTTTACTAAATTGCCATATATTTATTATAAATGTTAACTATTATTAACGAATGATTCATACCATTAAAAATAATAAATGGGTAATTCTAACGTTACTCACCTGCATTTTGTTAGGCACGATAACATTTTTTACTTTTATTAATCAAAGCTTTATTAAGTTAAACGATTTTAATCTACAAATACTACTAATTATAGACGCAGTCTTACTAATATTGTTTTTTTTACTTATCTTTCGAGAAACATTTACTGCCTTTAAAGATAAAAAGAAGGGTAAATTAGGATCACAAACAAGCTTAAGATATATTTTATTTTTTTCAACTACCACGCTGCTTCCATCAATATTAATTGCAATTTTCTCTCTCTTTTTATTTAATGTTGTTATTCAAAACTTTTTTGATAAAAAAATAAAATCTATAGTTAATGGATCAGCTGAGCTTGGAAAAAACTATGTTGAACAAACCCGAAATTCAGTAGAAGCTGATATTTTATTGATGCTATTTGATATAAACAGTAATTCAAACCTATTTTATGACAATCCAAACAGATTCCAAAATTTACTTGTTACACAAAGGTTATTAAGAAAATTAGATGAAGTTCATTTATTAGATAGTTCTGGAAATATTATAATGTCAAATATAGTTGATAATAAACTTAATTTTATAAAACCTCCTGAAGAAGCATTTGTTATGGCTTTAGAGGGAAAGTCAGTAAGAATAAGCGACTCTAATTCAAACAGAACATCAGCTTTAGCTAAATTAGATAATTTTATAGATACCTATCTTTATGTCGTGAAATTTATGGATCCAAAAGTAGTTAAATATTTAAAACAAACAGGAGAGGCAATAAATTTTTACTACACTATTCAGGATAAAAAAACTGGATTAAAAATTACTTTTGCGATCATTTATGTTTTAGTTGTTGCATTGTTATTGTTTCTTTCTGTTATTATAGCTGTTAACTTTTCTTCACGCCTTACAAAACCAATTGTGAATTTAATAAATGCATCCGAAAAAATAAGTACTGGAAATTTAAATACAAAAGTTCCTAATATTGAGACTGACAATGAGTTCAAGAAATTAAATGACAATTTTAATTCGATGATTGATAAGTTAAAAAAACAACAGGATAAACTCATTTTATCAGAAAGACATTCTGCCTGGGAGAGTGTTGCTCGAAAATTAGCTCATGAAATAAAAAATCCGCTTACGCCAATTCAATTATCAATTGATAGAATTAAAGAAAAATATTTGCCAAAAATTGAATCTGATAACAAAAATTTTTCAAGTTATTTAGATACAATAAATAAACAAATAAAAGATATTGAGCATTTAGTAAACGAATTTTCAGATTTTGCTAGAATGCCAAAACCTGTTCTTAAAAAAATGAATTTAAAAAATGCAATCTTACCAGCTTTTAATTTACACAAATTGGCTGTGCCTAAAATAAACTTTAGTTTATCCGAAAAAAAAATGTCCAATGATATAATGGGTGATGCTGAGCAACTGAATAGAGTATTCTTTAATTTAATTAAAAACTCCATCGAGTCCATTCAAGAAAAAACAAATAAAAGCGTTGATTTTAAAGGAAAAATTACCATAGATATTAATCATGATAGTTATTATATATACGTTACAATTAAAGATAATGGCGTGGGCTTTGAACATATTGATAAAACAAAAATGCTTAAACCATATTTTACTACTAAGAAAAAAGGTACTGGATTAGGATTAGCTGTAGTTACTAAAATTATAAATGATCACAATAGTACAATTTCATTTACTTCAATCAGTGAAGGAGCAAAAGTAGATATTTCTATACCTAAAACTATATGACAAATGAAATTTTAATTATAGATGATAATTTAGATATAAGATTGTTAATATCTGGAATATTAAAAGACAAAGGTTACGTTGTAAGAGAAGCAGCTAATTATGATCAAGCTATTTTAGAAATTAAGAAAAAAACACCTGATGTTGCAGTTATAGATGTAAAATTAGATAAGGGTGATAATGATGGCATAGAACTTTTAACTCATTTAAAAAAAATAGACTCCGAAGTACCAGTTATAATGATATCAGGTCATGCCAATGTTCAAATGGCTGTAGATTCACTTAAACTTGGAGCATTTGAGTTTATGCAAAAACCTTTTTCTGCAGACAGACTACTAAATTTTGTAAATAGAGCTTTTGAAAATATTGATTTAAAAAAAGAAAAACGTATTTTAGAAAATAAACTATTTCACTCCTATGAAATAATAGGTCAGAGTCAATCTATAGAAAAGATAAAAAATTTAATTAATAAATTAAGTAACACTGAAAGTAGAGTATTTATTTCTGGACCTGCAGGTTCTGGAAAAGAACTAGTTGCTAGACAAATTCATAAAAAATCGATCAAATCAGACAAACCTTTTGTTGTAGTAAATGGAGCATTATTAGATCCAGAAAAATATGAGTTGGAACTTTTTGGATCAGAAAACAACGATGGAACGATTAATTATGGTTTTTTTGAAAAAGCAAAAGATGGAACATTGCTTATAGATGAAATTTCTGAAATTCCTTTAGAAACTCAAGCGAAAATACTAAGAGTTTTAATCGATCAAAAATTTAAAAGAGTAAATGGATCTAAAGAAATTAATGTAAATGTTAGAATAATAAGCACGACTAGCAAAGTTATAAGAAAAGAAATTGATAGTGGAAACTTTAGAGAAGATTTATACCATAGGCTTAATGTTGTTCCAATAAATCTACCGGCATTAAAAGAAAGGACCGAAGACATTCCTTTATTATTAGATTATTTTTCTAAGAAAATTTCTGAATTAAATGGAATTACCGAAGCAAAACTGGATACAAATTTTGATCTTTATTATAAGTATGAGTGGCCAGGAAATGTTAGAGAATTAAGAAATTTGGTAGAAAGAGTATCTATTTTGTCTGTAAATGAAAATAAAGTTAACATTAATGACTTAGTACAAGATGCTCTATCTCAAAGAAGTTTTAAAAGCAATCAAGACACATACAGCAATGTATTGTCATATCCTTTAAAAGAGGCCAGAGAAAAATTTGAAAAAGATTATTTAACTTCACAATTAAAAAAACATAAAGGAAACATATCAAAAACCGCATCATTTATTGGAATGGAGAGGTCGGCTCTTCATAGAAAACTTAAAACTTTAGGCATCAAAGGTCTTAATTAAAATGAATATTATAATATGTGGGGCCGGAAGAGTTGGCTTTTCAATTTCAAAACAATTATCTGCACAAGGTCATTCTTTAACTGTTATAGATCAGTCTAGTGAATTTATTCAAAAAATTAATGATACTCAGGATGTCAAAGGAGTAGTAGGGAAAGCAACTTCTCCATCAGTTTTAGAAAAAGCTGGAGCTGAGGAAGCAGATATGATCATAGCAGTTACAACAAGCGATGAAACCAATATGGTTATATGTCAAATAGCACATTCTATTTTTAATATTAATAAAAAAATTGCAAGGATCAGAGGACAGGAATTTTTAGGATCTAAATGGAGTAAGTTATTTGGTAAATCAAATTTACCGATTGATGTAATTATTTCGCCTGAACTAGAGGTAGCAAGATCTTTACAAAGAAAACTTGATGCTCCTGGAGCACTAGATAGTGTACCTTTTGCAAACGGTAAAATAAAAGTTTTAGAAATAAATATTGAAAAGGACTGTCCTTTAGTTAACACAGAATTATCAAAGTTAACCACTAGTTTTCCTGATTTGAGAGCAAATGTTTTAGGAGTAATAAGAGATGATAAATTCGTAATATTAAAAAAGAATGACAAATTAATGGTAAATGATAAAGCTTTCTGCGTAGTGAATGCGTCGCAAATTGATAAACTTTTAGCTTCATTTGGTCATGATGAAAAGCCAGCAAAAAAGATTTTAATAGTAGGCGGCGGTAACATTGGTTTTAATTTAGCAAAAAATATAGAAAATGATTCTGAGGGAGTCAGAGTAAAAATAATTGAAAAGAATAAAGAAAGAGCTGAGTTTATCGCAAATGAACTTAACAACACTATTGTAATAAATGGCGATGGATTAGATGAAGATGTTTTAAAAGAAGCAAACATCGAAGAAGCCGAAACAATTCTATCTTTAACAAATGATGACGAAGATAATATTATGGTTAGTGTTTTGGCAGAAAAAAATAACCCAAACAAAAGAACCATAGCATTAGTAAATAAAAAAAATTATAGTTTGTTACAAACATCTCTTAAGATTAATGATTTGGTTGATCCTAGACTCACTACCGTTTCTACAATATTAAAACATGTACATAAAGGAACGATAGAAACAGTTTATACACTTTTAGATGGCGAATATGAGTTTATAGAAGCTGAAATATTAGAAACTTCAGAACTTATAAATAAATCAATAAAAGATTCTAATCTTCCAAAAGAAATAAGAATAGGTGCTGTCGTAAGAAAAAAAGATGTAATAATTCCAAAATCCGATTTTAAGTTTGAAAAAAAAGATTTAGTAGTTTTTTTAACGAAAAGAGAGCATTTAGAAAAAGTAGAAAGCTTATTCAGAATAAGTTCATTAGTTTAATGAATTATAAAAGCATACTTTATTTTTTAGGAATATATTCTTTATTTATTTCTTTTTTTTCTATTCTTAATATTTTTTATTCCATATATTTTGATCACACATTAGATTTATATTCATATTTTATTACATTTATAATTTCACTATTGGTAGGATCTTTTTTTTGTTATTTGGGATATAAACATATTCAAAATATTACTTTAAGTGATCAAATAATGTTTATAGTAATAAGTTTTGTATATGTACCTTTATTAATTAGTATTCCTTATTTTTTAAGTTCATATAATATTAATTTTTTAGATTCTTACTTCGAGTCAGTTTCAGGAATTACTTCTACAGGCTTTTCTATAATCGAAGATATTTCATATATAGATGAGCCACTTTTATTGTGGAGATCGAGCTCACAATGGCTTGGCGGTTTACTTTTGTTAATAGCAATAGTTGGTACTATTGGATCTAGGCAAAGCAAAATTAGACCAGTTTTTCTAGTATCGTCAGAAGCATCAGGTAAAAATTTTTATAATAATTTTAATATTAACTTTATTAAAATATTGTTGATTTATTTTTTATCTACTCTTGCTATTATAGTGCTCTTCAAAATTTCAAATATTAGACTTTTCGATTCTGTTAATCTTGCTTTTACTGCAATATCTTCCGGTGGATTTATATCAACAGAAAATTTGTCAGATATATTAACTAATAATTTTAAAATTTTTATATTTTCAATTTCACTTTTGTTTCCGATATTTAATTTTTATCTATTTTTTAATATTTTTACTAGAAAATTTAAATTCCAGAATCATCATGAAGATTTACACCTTGCTTTAATAATTATAATAACAACTTTAATATTTTATTTTATTATTATTCCTAATAGAGATTTTGTTAATATTTTATTATCTATAGTTACATCAATATCCACATCAGGTTTAGTAGTTAATAATTTAAATATTGATTCTACGCTATTTTTCATTCTTCTAACTATAATGGGAGGTTCTCTGATAGCTACTAGCTCTGGTATAAAGTATACGAGGTTTTATATTCTTCTTAAAATTTCCTATCAAGAAATATATAGATTAGTTAAGCCAATAAATATTTTTAACAAAAATTTATATAATGTAGAATCAAAAATTGATGATGACGATTCGAAAATTGCCTTTATGGTGTTCATATCTTTTATCATCTTAGTTTTTATTTTAACCAGCTTTTTAACACTAGACAATTTAAGTTTTGAAGATTCTTTCAAATTATCAATACTTACACTTACTAATACTGTAACATCATCATTATATGGTTTAGAAAGTTTAAATTTTTTTGATTTAAATAACTTTACCAAGATATTTTTAATAGTTTTTATGATACTTGGAAAAATTGAAATAATAGCTATTTTATTTTTAATTAAAAAGTTTATCTTTAAGGAATAGATTATGGCAAAAATATTAATATTAGGTGCTGGGTCAATGGGTACAGCTTTTTCAGTACCTTGTTCAGATAACAATCACCAAGTTACAATAGTGGGTACACATTTGGAGGATAATTTTATCGAAAAAATTAATATTGATGGAGTTCACCCAGCTTTAAACTGCAAAATACCTTCGAATGTAAAATTTTTAAAATTTGATAAACTTTATGATGAATTAAATGGAGAAATAGACTTTATAGTAATAGCAGTTGTTTCCAAAGGTATTGATTGGGCTGCATCTCAATTAAGTAAAATTAAAAACTTAAAAATTCCTATTTTAATATTAACAAAAGGCCTATCTATTAATAAAAATAAATATGAGATTTTGGCAGATAAAGTTGAAAGAATACTAAAGAAAAATGGAATCAAAAAACCAAAATTAATAGCTGCTGGGGGGCCATGCTTAGCTATAGGTTTAGCTAATCGAATTCACACGTCAGTTATATATGCAAGCTCAAATATTAAAAATGCCGAGAAAATATCTAAATTAGTATCAACAAATTATTATCATGTTTTTACATCAAATGATGTAATTGGGGTAGAAGTTTCAGCTGCAATTAAAAATATTTTTTCGATGTTAATAGGAGCATCTAAAGGACTATGTAATACAGAGGCTAATAAAGAATTAAGAGAAAAAAATTATTTAAACACAGCCGCATCTTTATTGCAGCAATCTATATATGAAATGATAATTTTTACTCAAAATCTTAAGGGAAAGAAAGAAACAGTATTAGGATTAGCTGGCATTGGTGATTTATATGTAAGCGCTGATGGAGGAAGAAACAGTAAAATGGGATATTTTATAGGAGAAGGAATTTCGTATGAAGATGCAAAAAAATTAAAAATGCCAAATGAGACAATAGAAGGAGCTGAACTTATTTTTGAAATTGGAGCTAAAATTAAAAATGATTTTTCTATAAAAAAATTGCCTTTAATGATAAGTATGATAAATACCATTTTGAATAAAAAACCATTAAAAATTGAATGGAATAATTTCAAATGATATTAGCGCCCTTAGCTCAGCTGGATAGAGCATCGGTTTTCTAAACCGAGGGTCGGAGGTTCGAATCCTTCAGGGCGCGCCAAATAATTTAATAATGAAAACAAAAAAAATAATTGCTACTAAAGAAGATAAAAATATTTTTTTTGTTTTATTATTTTTTTTATTTCTGGGAATTTTTTTAAGGTATTATCAATTAAATTTCGAAAATTATTGGTGGGATGAGATGCTTGGCTTTTGGACAGCTGACCCTTACGTTAGTATTGACGAAACTATCTCAAGACATAGAAATCATGACCAGACATCAATTATATTTCATTTAATTGCAAAAAATTATTACAATATTTTTGGTTATAATCCTGAACTTGGAAGATATATTTCATTTTTTTTTGGTGCTTTATCAATTCCTGCTCTAGGTTTTTTGTCAAAACAAATAAAAAACAATTACTCATATTTATTATCGTTATTACTAATCAGTATAAATATTTATCTTATTAACTATTCGCAGGAAACGAGGGTTTATTCTTTTATTTTTTTAATGTGTACAATAAATTTAATTTTTTATTACAAAATATTAAATTTGTCTAAATTTACATTAAGAAATAAAAATGTATTTATATTTTATATTTTATCTTCAGTTTTGAGTTTATGGCTAAATCCATTTGTATTAATTATAATATTTTCACAAACACTATACTGTATTTATGTTTTTATTTTTTACAGAATAAAAAATAATTTATTCTTTTTATCATTACCTTTAATTTTAATAATATATTTTATAAGTAGTTATGATTTTATTTTTACAGAACTTGCTAATAAGGAGAGTCACTTTGTAGGCAATATAGAATGGAAATTCATTTTTGATTTATTTTTTTCTAGATTTTTTGGCTCAGGTATCATGGGAGCAATATATTTAATTACATTTATTTTTTTACTAATTTATTTTAAAAGGAAAATATTTGATATTAATAATAACTTTTTACCTTTGATTTTCATAATATTTTTTTCTTATTTTATTCCTATTATGTATGAATTTGTAGCTATACCAATTTTATCTGATCGATACATAATTTTTGTTTTAATTCCTATTATTCTTTTAATCTCTATTTTGCTTTATCAAATAGAAAATAAATATTTAAAAAATTCCTTAGTATTAATTTTGTTAATTTCTACAAGCATCAATCTTTTTTTTGAAATAAAATTTAGAGAAGAAACTAAACCTGAATTCAATCATGCAATCGAATATATTTCTGAAAGCAAGACTAAAAATTTAGCTATTTTTGTAGACAACCAAAAAGTTGATAGAGAAACTTTATTAATAATAAACAACTATATGTTTTCATTAGGAGAATCAAAAAAAAATAATATAAGATTTTTTGATTTTTATAATATACCTTCAAAAATAAATAATATTTGGATTGTTTGTTTCGAACCTATTACCGGAATTC
>Ga0310344_10002932_pt1 | contig 12769 bp, 6 predicted proteins | sample HC15DNA20200_MG_FD_203801 | JGI IMG/M metagenome (GOLD analysis project Ga0310344, IMG submission 203801) | Marine microbial communities from station ALOHA, North Pacific Subtropical Gyre - HC15-DNA-20-200_MG | ecosystem: Environmental > Aquatic > Marine > Oceanic | place: Pacific Ocean: North... | reverse complement strand
CCCCGACAACGAGATGACAAATTTTGGGAAAATTGGGAGTACCGTCCCAAATGGTTAGAAGGAAAAGCGGAAAACGCCACCGTTGACGAATTAATTCGAAGCGAAGGATTTGGTAATTTTCGTTCAGTTATAAGAGATATTTGGCATGAAACTCTTGACCGGACTGGGCTAGCTGTTAGAGAGCTTGACATTGATTATGCGGTTACTGGCGAAAAAGGTACCGATATTCTTGATGCAGCCAAAGAAGATCTTCTCGATGCTCAGATTGGTAGCCAAGTTGTCGAAGATTTAATTAAAGAACAAAAAGATCTTGAAGCGTTAATAAGAGATGAAGCAACAGATAAAGGTGTCAAACAAGCAGCCCGAGATCGTTTGGCAGATATAGAAAACGCTGAAGTTTGGGAAACAGGGCTTCCTGTAGTACGTCGTACTAAAACAGAACAATTCATTGACAATTTAGCCCTAAACATTTTGCGTGCCGGAAACGAAGGTCGCCTTGGCCCCGGCTGGAAACGCATGGCCGATGACCAAGCCCACATGTGGGCTTACATGATGGCCGTTACCGCAAATGGGGCAGAACTCTCATCAATCGCATGGTTACCTTTCGACAATATTTGGCGATGGAATCTCGGTTCGGATGCCGCAAAAGTTGCGTTTGAAAACCAAGCAAAGTTTTTGGTGTCACTTTTTAATGATGCCAACTTCCAAGATTTCCATAACTTTGTTTCTGAATACCGTCGCCTTACCGACGAAATCAACGAAATCGAACTAACACAATTCCGTAATGATCCTTCGATTATTTACACAGACCGAGTAAAGCTAGAACGCCAAGTCGAACTGTTAAAAGCACAAAGAGATCGTTTGTCAACAGTTTTCGACGAACAAATTTCTTTAATGCTCAACAAGAGCGACGAGTTTTTAGCGAAATACGGAGAGAACACCGGTCAAGTAGTACCCCAAAGAGGCACCCCCGAGTTTGACGAATTTGTTACACAACTCGACCAACTTCAACAACTTCCGTGGAACGCAATTCTTTCTACAAAAGATCAAATGCTGCGGACTTTGGTTGAACGTATCGACCCACCGAATATCGGTCCCGACAGTCCAGTTGTGAGTAGATACAACAAGGGTATGGACGACGTACCAAGTCTTGTGGAAGCAGCCACACAAGAAATTTTGAGGACAGCGCATATCCCGACTGCTCCAACACGGATGCTCCCATATTTAGGGGCATCAAGCAGACTTGGGTTTAGTGCTCGAACGTACCTTGAAAAATCGGATTCGTATAACGAGCTAAGAGACAAACGAGCCGTCCGCATTGTCGTAGACAGAGTAGCCCAAGCAGTTATTAACTGGAACAACCTTCCACATGCATACACGCAGATGGAACGAGCGTTGCGTGATTACGGGCGTATAGAACCTCGTAAAATCAACCCTCGTAGAAGAAAACTTATTTGGGCAGGGATAGATGCGCCACGAGATGCAAACCTTACAATGTTTGACATTGCTGGTATTAACCCAGACGAATTACTTATCTCAATTCTGAACAATTCCAATGACATGAACGCTATGCGAATGATTTGGGATGAGGCAGTACAGGACATGAATCAAGCGCTCGTAAACGAGTTCGTTAATGTTGCTGACCCCACATCAAGCGCCAAAGTCTTGATTGACGTTGACAAAGTAACTCAGATTCTTAGAGGCCAATTATTGGATGTTGAAGATCTCGTCTTAGACGCTGTCATCAACTTTGCTGAAGAAGGAAGCCAGTTCCATTTAGAGCTACCAATATCTCCATCACAGCTACGTGATACATCAGTTGTGCCTCGGTACGACATGTATAGAAACTTAATTCATATTGCTGACGGGGATTTTAGGTACATTACTGATCCGCTAACAGGCGAAGGTAAACGTATACATATTGGTGCAGCACGAGAAAAAGTACGTGCTGTTCGCCGGAGCTTTTCAACAGTTTGGAAACGAAGTGTGTTAATGACACCTCGCTGGCAAATGGTTGTAAATATTGACTCAATGTTAAGAACTGTCGCTAGCCTTGGCGCTGCTGCTACGTTTGCACGGCTTGCCGGTCGTTTCGATACTTTGCAAGCCCGTTGGCTACGTCGTTCCGGTGTTGATGTTACTGGCATAGTGGCCCGTGAATTACATGTGTGGGCTGAAGATTATAGAGCTAAAAACCCTGAAGCTGTTCGCTCAGATATTAAAGCCGATTCGGTTTTGTTAAAAGACGATGCGGCACGTTGGGCACGAGGAGAACTCGTCCTGCCTGAAGCTGACTACATGTTTACACAAAGATCGCAATTCGTAGAGGACGCCGATCTTTATAACAAAGCAACTGATGGCGGATTCGACGGGTTTGTCCAAGACATTATTGATAGAGAATACGCACAAGGACGCAGACGGCGGCGTGTGGGATTAGCCACAGGCGCTGGCCTATTTTTTGGTGGCCCTGTAGGTGCCGCAGTAGCAGCACTCACATACAACAAATATTCACGAAACAGTTTGGCTTCTCTCACAAGAAAACAAATCGCTGACACTTACGGCCAAGCAATTATGCTTGAAGCAGCCGATGGATTGAATCGTTTAGAAACATTAGAACGAGCAGTTCTTGAAGGTTACACACCTAACGATTTTGATATTCGTGACTTCGATGCCCTCACCCCTGCCGAAATAGAACTTCTTGAATCCGGTTTTGAGCTAGCCGACGTTATGGCAGAAGCAGCAAAAAATCGTCGAGAAGCCGCACGTCTTTTGGCAGCACGGGCAGAATATATTACAACACACCAAAAAGCTGTCGTCGATCAATTCAGAGCAACTCAACCAGAACTTGCTGGACGGTTTGACCAAGCAGCAGAAATTCTTGGCGATGCTGGGTACAACCAAACTCAAATTGGTAATGCTGTTGTAGATAGTGCGTGGGGAGATACTCCTCAGTTGCAGCAAGTATGGGAACGAGTTAATAGTTCTAATGCTGCGGCACGGCATCTTTGGAATGAAGAAAACGCTGTTTTGCGAAAAACAGAACGTTACCAAGGCGCTGAACAATACGATTACACAACTTCGGGCCAACAAACATCTTTTGAAAATGCCTACAACGATTACCTTGCACGTCACGCCACTTCGCAAGGTGTACCTCGGATTGATCCCCACCGTGATTTTTGGCGACAGTTTTGGTTAGGTAAAACGGATCAAGAAATCTTTGAGTGGATGCAAACTGAAGGTCGTGCCGTTATCGATGACATGCCAGAAACGTTTCATACGGCTGAAGGTATGCAACAACTCATCGATAATGTACGTTACGAATCGAACTCTCTTGTTCCGAATACCCGAGAGTTCCAAGGTGTTCGTGACCAACTCGCACGAGGCGAAGTTATTACGTGGGCCGGAGATATCGAACCGGTATTACGAAAAATTCAAGAAGCACAAGATCCCATTCTTAATGAAATAATAAATACCCGAGCAGATCTTCGCTTGGTTAGCGATTTTCGGTACCCCGAAAATCATGCCGGTGTTTTTGATGCGCTAGACGAAGTAATGCAATTACATCACATCACTGATATTGGTCAAGCGGCAGAGTATCTACTTTCTACGACAGTTGTAGAACGTATCCGGTTCGGGTCAGTCACCTATGGTCCACGAAGCAACGATATTTATACATGGCAAGGCAGTATTGACTTTGGCAAAACAGTTAATAGTTCAGAATACACAGACGCTTTGCAAACAATGGAGTTCCGCAAGCGAGCCGTTACTTTAATTGACGAGTTTTTCACAACACGCTTTGAAAATCTGTCAATGGTAGAAGATACGATTTCTCGTGGCACAATGTTCGAAGCTGTGTATGAGCGAACCGTAGCTGATGCTCTTCAACGTTACCGAAACGCTGACGGCACTTACACGGTCACTGGCGATGATTTAAGCCAAATACAAAATAACGCACGCCAACAAGCGCTTTACGAAACAAAACAAGTTCTTTATGATTTAGCAGAACGGTCACGTTTTGAAGAGTTGATGACCGAAATGATGCCTTTCCTCGGAGCGTGGACAGAAGTAGCTACACGTTGGATGGGGCTTGCAGGACAAAATCCTGTGTTTGTTGCACGAGCCTTACGTCCGTGGCACGTTTTAACATCGAAAGATGAAAACGATCAAACTCGGTTAGTGTTCAAACTGCCGCCGGTCTTTGATATTGATTCCCCCGGATTTCTTAAAAACCTTCCGATGTCAAGCAAATTGTTTGGTCCAGTATCAGTTCTCACCACAGAGGCTCTTGACTTTAACCTTGGGTCAGCTTCGATGATTGGTGCTTACCCAAGTGCAGGACCACTTTATTCTGTGTTGGCTACAGAAGTTGTTATTGCTATTCCAGAAATGACAGAGTTCCTTGACTGGTCACTTCCTTATGGATATGCAGAAGGCGACAACATGCTGGAAAGATTTGTGATGTCTCATCTTCCTTCATGGTCCAAGAGTGGTTTGCAGCAAGCAGGGCTGGATACCAACGGTCGTGCCGCAACTGCTGTCCGTGTAAGCCAAGATTATTTAGCTCAAATGCATGAAAATGGCGATAGTATTCCTGACACACCTGAAGAATTAGCAGCGTTTAACGAAGAAGTAGAACGGCGGGTTAAAGCAATTTACGGTATGCGAATGTTCCGTTCGATAACCGTCCCTGTTTCTTACCGGCAACAGTCCCCGTATTGGGCAATCATTTCAGAGTTCTATCGTGTAGAAGATGAACACGGTTCAGAAGTAGCTGATTACTGGTTGCTAGAAAACCATGCAGAACTGTGGGCTTTCATGGGTAGGAAATACGCTACCAAAGGCGTGGTCGCAGGAACACTCGAAGGTCACTTAGCTTACGAAAAACATAAAAACATCGCTGACCGTTACCCAGAATTAGGTGGGTTTGTCACTGGTGCAGTTGGAGCTTTAGACGTACAGTTCGAATACAACCGAGCGATCAGAGACGAAGAACTGAGAAGTGGGCGACGAGAATACCTTGAACCTGAAGGCATTTTGACAGAAGCGCAAGAAGCTATTGGCTGGCGTGAGTACAGAGTATTCCGCAACTCGTTAGATACAGAACTTCGTTTACGTGCCCAAGCTGGAGGCTCGTCTAGTTTGAACGCTAACAGCAACCAAGATTTACGGGCACGCAAAAACGAATTTGTTCAACAACTAGGTGAAACCAATTCGTATTGGTGGAGAGAGTACAACGATATTGGTGGGGTAGATAAACAAGGTCGCATACTGGAAGGGTTTAGAGAAATTATCGCTGACCCAGATTTTGCGTATCGAGTGGAATTACCTGAAATAGAAATGTTTATTTCCTTGCACGACGCTATCGGGTTTGAAATGGTTAGACGCTCACAGTCCACAAACAACGATAAGTATTTACGTTTGTCATATTCTGGTAACGAAGATTTAGAACAACAGTGGCATGTTGGTGTATTGCAAATACTTCAATACCCAGACTTCGGGCCGATCTACGATAGATATTTTAGTAACATGGACAGCATCTCCACCCAAAATTTGCCGGGGCAAAAGCAACTTGTAGGAACAAACAATGGCTGACAACGAAGAAACCCAAGAAGAAGAAACTTGGATGGAAGATGTTTCAGAAAATAAAATTGTTCAACTTGTTGGGTTAGCAGTATTACTCGCTGCGACTAAAGGTGCAGGGGGAAAGTGGGCCGTTGCTGGTAAATTCGGTAGTGGGGCTGCCGGCAAAATGGCTAGTGGGAAAGGGCTTACAGCTATTGGCAGTATCGGTATTATCGGGATTATCGACGAATGGTGGAATAATCGTGACGACGAAACCCCCGAAGAAGCAGTTGACGGGGCCATCGAAAACGGTTTACAAGCAGTAGCAGAAGAAAAACTTAAAGAAGTTGGGCCTATCACTGCTGCGGATCAACGGAATGATGTTGTTACTGAAATAGCCCAAGAAGCAAATGTTAGTGTTCAGCAAGCTGCGGCAGCGGTAGATGCAGCCAACATACAAGAGTTATCAAATCCGGGGCCCGGTTCACCAGATCCTTCTGGGCAGACAACGTGGCTTGTTTCAGATGCTTATTTGCACAACACAATGGACCCAACAACTTTTGCGTTTAATACTGATTTTTTGCCGTACCGTAAAGGTCAAGATTTACAAGGTATGCGTGGCAGCCAAGATTATACGGGGATGCTCGGCACCCAAGACATACAGTTTTATGGGATACGACCCCATGTAGAAGGGGGAGGACGAGGTTCACCTGAGACTCCTGAATCTCTGAAACCCATATCTTTGAGTTGGACGATGGACCGTCGAAAACTCCCAGACAACTATCAATTTATTAGCATCGTAGAAAAAGATGCTCCGTTTACAGTCAGCGACGCTATTGGTATTTACAATAAACAAGACGAAGAAGGTAAGCGTAAAATTGCACAAGGTCTTGCTTTAGGCGACCAAGCAAACGGATCATACACATACCAAGTTTTGGGTCGGGAAATGTTTATTAACCCTGACTCGATTTATGATGATGATGTAGTTGAAGCAGCAATTATCAAAATGTCTAATGCAGCGGAAAGCCGTGCTCGGCAACTCAACCGAGGGTATGCCGATTTAGGAGATACTTTTAACCCAACAACAGTTCTTGACAAACCAGAATCTTTAGGGTCTTTCCAAGACGATCTTTTCGATATGGCTGTTGACGCTGGGATGGTCACCCAAATTACTGCTGAATATGGTCGTGAACTTGGGCGACGAGCCTTATCTAATTTGACAGGAATGTCAGAGGTGGCTGGGTTTTCTGACATGATTGATGGATGGATTGAAGATATCCAACGCACAAATATGGGGCAGTCGCTTTCCCAAGCAGAAATTCTTGAAGGAATAGAAACACGTATTGAAGATGCTCCAGAATTTGAAGAAGCTGTAGTTGCCAAAGGTATGGCAGTACGTCGTGCTCATTTAGGGCGAGCGATGGCAGGGAGAGGACAGCAAGTCTAATGGGTGCAGTCAACGCAGAAACCTTAGCCAATGCTCTTAAAGCTCGTGGGTTTAACAACGCCGAGATTTATAACTTTATTGCCATAGCACGAGGAGAATCTAGTTTTCTTTTCGAGTCAGTTAATCGGCACCAAGAAGGTGGCGACGATGGAGATGATTCGTGGGGGCTTTTCCAAATCAATTTCACAAAAGGTGCCGCTGGAGATCAGCGAGCTAAATCACTTGGTATACCAACTAAAAAAGATGGGCTGCCGACAGTAGCTGGGTTAGCTGCATACTTTGGGCTTACTCGCACAAAAAATGCGGATGGTTCTTATAGTTACACGCCACGTAAAGGTGTGACTGAAGAAGAACTTATTGAAAAAAATATTAAAGCTATGGAAATTATGTGGAATAGGGAAGATTATTCTGCATGGTCTGTCCATCCCGATAACGGTGGGTTCGAGGATAATGAACGTGCTCAACGGATATGGGCAGAAAGTACCGAATTTGCTGACGATCTTTTTCTCGACGAGTACGGCGAATTTTCATTTCAATATGACGAAAAAATTCCGCAGCAACCTGACAACTCTTGGAATGTTGGGGTACACACACCAACAGAAGCTGATTTACTTTCGGTGGGGCCTTCCGAAAGAGAAATAGAACTCGAAAATTTTTATCACACACGCAGAGATGAAGGTGCTGACCGAGCCGAGTTGCATTCAATTCTTGAACAAATTATTGACGAACGGAATCGGGAAGGCTACCCGGATGTGCCAGAGGGTACGCAAGAAATGGTAGATGGAGTCCCAGAATCTCCAGAAGTAATTAGCGTAGATTTTGGTAATGACTATGAATTTCTTCGTGGTAACCCAGATGGGGATGTTGAATTTGAAGGCGAAATTTGGAACATCGTTGATTTAATCGAAGCTGAAAAAAGACGAGAACTTTTTATTGCAGGGAAACCATTCTTTTTCGAAGATGAGGACCCAGCTTTAGGGCTATGGATTCAAAACCTTTATCAACAAACTCAACATTTTTTTGATAGCGAAGAAGGCCGAGGGGCCAGAGAAAACGATTGGTTCCAAGCTGGGGAAGGTGATGAGTACACAGGCCGACGCCGAAATCTCATTGAGAAGTATGTTACTAAAGTCGAAAAAATCTTTGACGAAGCTGGGATTGTAGCTACGGAGGTAGAGCTTTTAGATTTTGCTCGTGACGCATGGCTAGCTGGTTGGTCTGATGACGCCATCAGAGACGCTATTTCCGAACGAGAAGATATGGAGTTCGGTGCAGACGCACCGGTAGCTAGCGAAATCAACGCTACTCGCCAAGAAATCAACGATCTTTACCGACAATATTTGATAGACCCAGACCCTGATGTAATCTCAGATACCAATAGACGGATATGGCGTGGCGAAACAGATATAACCACGATAGAAGCTGGGCTCGCATCAGAATCAGCAGACTTGTATCCTGCATGGGCAGACCGGATTGAAGCAGGACGCACACCTTTAGCCATATTGGGTAGCTATAACTCTATTTTCCGTAGTGTTATGGGGTATATGCCAGAATGGGATGGTACCCATAAATCGCTTGGAATGGAGTTAGGTAGTGGTGATGGCAACATTACTGGTGCTGGTTTTGCCCGTTATTTACGTGGTACTGAAGAGTACGACATGACTCCTAACGCTATTAATGCTGCGTATGATCTTGTTGGTACTATTGGTCGCACTATGGGAGTTATGGCGTAATGGCTGTCGAAGATTATGACACTGGTGTAACTCGCAAAACTATTGATGAAATCACCGAGCAAGATCGTTATCAAGCCAGATTAAGGGTTGACCCAACAGGTACTCGTTGGGATTCATCTACAGGTTGGTGGAATGAAACGTTTAATCCGGGGTATGCGCGAGGAACGCTTTCTGGAGATGGCAAAACCCAGACGTTTGGTGGTGGCGGATATTACACAACAGATCCCGTAACAGGCCAACGCATAAATCCGAATGATTTTGAAACAGGAGATATTTGGACTGACACTAGAGGAGCGTTTGGGGATACTGGTTTTGCTACTCCCGGTGGCCTTCCAGTAGATGCGTATGGCGATCCCGTCAAGGCAAAACCACCGAAAAAAGGACCCTCTGATGACTATAAAGCCTACTTAGAATGGCTTAAAGCTCAGGGAATTGCTGGTGCTAAATCAGTAATGAAAGGTTTTTTGAATCGGTTTAACTTAGGTGGTTTAACTGATTGGGCAATGGGTATGGCAGAACAAGGGATGACTGGCGACGCCATTGTTATAGAGATGCGTTACGGAACAGACCCAAATGTTCGAGAGATTTATGATAAAGCGTTTCCTGCCATGAAAGTTCGGCGTGAACGTGGGTTCACCGAAATTTCTGAAGAAGAATACATGCAATTAAATCGTGGTTACACACAAATAGCCGCAGCAGCAGGCATGGACCCTGACTTTTTAGCTGGAACTGGTAAAACAGTAGGAGAAGATGGTGTTACTGCGTTAATAGCTGGCGATGTTTCTTTAGCAGAATGGCGCAGCCGGGTACAAACAGCAGAAGAAGCCGTGAATGAAGCAAGCCCTGAAGTAAAAGCAATTTTGGAAGCCCGATATAACTTTTCGCCGGGGGATCTTGTTTCAGCTTTCCTTGATCCGGGTAGAACAAAAAACATTGTGGAAGCAAAACGCCAACTCGGTGCAGCGACATTAGCAGGGACGGCTCAACGAGTAGTTGGTTCAGCTATTTCGCAAGAAGGTTCTGAATGGATGTGGAACCAAGACATACAAGCCCGAGAAGTTTCCCAAGCGTTGTCACCACTCAAAGGTTTAACCGAAGCAACATTAACAAGCCAAGCAATGAGCGGTGATGAACTTGCTGCTGGCCGATGGGGTACAGGGCTTGGCAGAAAGAACTTCCAACGTAGACTTCAAGGCCGTGTTGCAGACTTTGACCGTAGTGCCGGTATAGCTATAAGCGGTCAAGGCGCTTACGGGTTGGGTGCGGCAGATACATAAGACTTGACAACTAGTATTTAATAGTTGCTATAATGGTTTTGTGGTTGGCCCCAGAAGGGTGAGCTAACTCAAAACCCCCCATCCAAGGTTCCACCGCTGAGGATGCGTAACGATAGGTGAGTGACATATGACAGATTCCGACTCCACTGGTATCAGTGATAGCGGTGCTGCCAGTACATCTGAATCGAAACCGAACTGGCGACGTGATTTAGAAAATCGTTTATCGGAAGCCGAAGCGAGAGCTTCAGTTGCCGAAGAACAACTTTCTGGTTACCAACGCCGAGATACTTTTCGTTCCGCAGGATTGGATCTTCAAGATCCTCGTGTTAAGTATTTTGTTAAAGGTTACGACGGCGAACTCGACGCTGAAGCTATCCGTCAGGAAGCTATGAGTGCCGGGTTTTTAGGGGAGGGTTCTTCCCCCGTTGAAGCTGAAGCAATGATACAAGACACAGTTCAAGCTGAACAGCGTATCCAAGCAGCCGGAGAAGGTGGAGATCCAGTGTCACCTACCGATCTTGAAGCCCAGATCATAGCAACGAAAGATCCAGATGAACTTCGTCGCTTGATGGAAAGCCAAGGGATTTTATGGGGAGCAACAGCCTAAATCTCTGAATCAATGGAGTCCTAACAATTAGGATTCCAAGTGGCATATACAACCACCACCACACTTGACGATCAGGTAAAAACGGCGTTCGATCAGGTTGCGTACTTTGCTTTACGTTCGCAGCCTCTTTTCGAAATGATCGCTGATGTCAGGTCAACAGCCCAGAGCCATAACGGTTCGGGTGTCCAATTCACGTTCTACGCTGACATGGCGCAAGCAACTACGGCTCTTACAGAAGCTACAGATGTGACCGCTGTTGCGTTGACTGATAGCGCAGTAACCGTAACTCTCGGAGAATACGGTAATGCTGTTATCACGACCGCTAAAGTGCGTGGGACATCGTTCCTGAACGTAGATGCTGATGCAGCCAACATCGTTGGCTACAACATGGCTGACTCGCTCGACAAAATCGTTTCAGATGTTGCCAATGCTGGCACAAACGTAACGTATGTCGGTCAAACAAGCCGTGGCGCAATTACCGATGCGAACAACTACACCGCTGCCGAAGGCCGTAAAGCCGTCGCACAGCTTCGTACCCGTAACGCTCCCGGTTGGGAAAACGGAAACTACATGGCGATCATTCACCCTGACGTTTCCTACGACCTTCGTGGAGACACAGCGGTAACTGACGTTATCCAGTACCAACTGTACCAAGACGGAGCCCCCGTCCGTGCAGGTTCAATCGGTACCTTTAACGGCATCGAATACATCGAAAATCCACGTGCCGGTCTAATTGAAGATGGTGGCACAAGCAATGTCGATGTTTACCAAACCCTTATCTGTGGCCGTCAAGCGCTCGCAAAAGCGTTCTCTCGTGCACCCGGATTCGGGCCTGAGCCAAGCATTGTTGTAGGTCCTGTGACTGACACTCTGCGTCGGTTCAACCCAATTGGTTGGTACCACCTCGTTGGCTACGGCATCTTCCGAGAAGCCTGTATGCAACGTGTAGAAGCATCATCCAGCATTGGCGATAACGCCTAGTTAACGCCATAGAGGCGTGGAGGGGTCGGGTTTTCCCCCTTTCCCCGGCCCCTCCATTATCCTCTGCTATCATTTCAATCATGCCTATCGTTGATGGAAAGAAGTATCCTTATACCGCTAAAGGTAAAAAGGCTGCTGCTGCCGCAAGAAAGAAAAAGAATGCAAAAACCAAACGGTGATGTAACGATTAGGCCAAAGCCGATCCAAGGAACAGGTACTGCTAATGGCTAGTGGTCTTTACGTTGAGACTTTCGAAGCTGCGTTTAAGAACGATCTCGCACTTGACATGGACAATGACACGTTTAAGTGCATGTTGGTCAACGCTTCTTACTCCCCGAACTTTGAAACTCACACAAACAAATCAGATGTAACAAACGAAATTTCGGGTACCGGGTACACGGCTGGTGGTGAAGCTCTTACGAGTGTTGCCATGACCAGTAGTTCTGATGGGACAGGCACAATTAAATGGGACGCAGATGACGTATCGTGGACCAGTTCCACGTTGTCAGCGGTACGAGCCGGAGTTATCTACGATGACACGGTAACGAACGACCGTTTAATTGCGTACATAGATTTCGGGGGAGATTTCAGTACAACGTCAGGCACATTCCAAATACAGTGGAATGCGTCTGGTATTTTCACCCTTGATTTGGTTCCATAGGAGCAATAATGCCAACGTCAAACTATCCAACATCTCTTGACACAACCTCAACACAGGTAACTCCAAGCTCAACAACTGACTTGGATGCGTCAGGGTACGAACACGATCAAGTTCATGGTGCAGCTTCTACTGCTTTGATTGCTGTAGAAACAAAACTTGGTATTAGCGCTTCGCCTGCTGCTTCAGCAGCAACGAACGCCTTTTTGGAGCACACCGGTACGGGTACCACAGCGTGGTCTAGTACGCTGACGGGCTCAACGATTGCTGGTGCGACTCTTTCTGGCACGGTTGTTGGCGCAGATCAGATCATGTCGGCAGTAGTTCACAAGGATTATGCCGAAACGGTGTATGCCGGTGGGAACACAAGTACCGCAGTTACTCTCGACGAAACTAACGGCAACACTCAGACGTGGACGATGACAGGTAACTGTACGTTTACGATGCCTTCGGGTGCTGGGTTGCAGGCTGGTACTGCGTTGACACTGATTCTTACGCAGGATG
>Ga0310344_10002930_pt1 | contig 12774 bp, 7 predicted proteins | sample HC15DNA20200_MG_FD_203801 | JGI IMG/M metagenome (GOLD analysis project Ga0310344, IMG submission 203801) | Marine microbial communities from station ALOHA, North Pacific Subtropical Gyre - HC15-DNA-20-200_MG | ecosystem: Environmental > Aquatic > Marine > Oceanic | place: Pacific Ocean: North... | reverse complement strand
TCCTCATTATAGCAGCCGTGCTCGTCTGGGCAGCCCCAACCGCTCTTGAATAATTCCACGGTGACGCGAGCTATCCTAGAAGAGATCGACGCAAATGCGGAAGAGTTGGTCGAGTTTGCGGCAGACCTGATCCGCATCCCAACTGTGAATCCGCCTGGGACAGACTATGAACGATGCGCGAAGGTTATCGGCGATCGGATGTCTGCCCTTGGCTACGAGGTCGAATACGTCGAGGCTTTGGATCGGCCCGAGCACACCGACGAACATCCACGGGTGAATGTGGTCGGTACACTTAGGTCAGACGACACCGGTCCCTGTGTACACCTGAATGGGCATTTCGATGTCGTTCCAGCAGGTGACGACTGGACCGTCGACCCATTTGGCGGCCTAATCCGAGATGGGAGGCTCTACGGTCGTGGCAGCGCGGATATGAAGGCGGGGCTCGCCGCCGCAATATATGCCGCGACAGCGGTTCGCCGGGTTGGAATAAGCGCCGGCACATTAGAAACTAGTGCTACCGTCGATGAAGAGAGTGGCGGCTTTGCAGGCGTTGCATACCTAGCCGAGATGGGGCGCATCCACAGAAACCGAACAGATTATGTCATAATCCCAGAACCGTTCGGGATTGACGGGATCTCTCTCGGGCACCGTGGTGTCTATTGGTTTAAGATCACTGCGCGCGGTCGTATGGGTCACGGAAGCATGCCATTTCTCGGGCGGAACGCAATTCAGGACCTTAATGTCATCCTCCAAAAAGTGAATGAAGAGTTGCAACCGAGCCTCGCTACCCGAACAACCAGTATGCCCGTTGTGCCGAAACAGGCGCGATCTGGTTCAATCAACGTCAACTCGATCCGGGGAGGACAAGCAGACGCGGGGGGGGACGAAATTTCGCCGGCTCAAACACCTTGCGTCCCCGATTCAGCAGAGGCTGTATTCGATCGACGCTTTATCCTTGAAGAACAGTTCGAGACTGTCCGCGCCGAAGTCGAATCACTCTTAGAGGATGCCACACGAGAAAACCAAGAGCGCGAATACGAACTGACAGACATTTTAATTGTGCACCCAACGTTCACATCGGCTGATTCGCCACTTGTCGGAGCACTCGAGCGGGCGATCCGACAAGTCGTGGACCAACCCGCAAGGCTCGTGGCTAGCCCGGGAACATACGACCAGAAGCACATCGCTCGGATCGCAGGAGTTCAACACTGCGTAGCCTACGGCCCAGGAACGCTTGAACAAGCACACCAACCAGACGAATCTTGCTCAGTTCGTGATATCGTCACATCGGCTAAGGTGATGGCTGTCGCGGCGGCGAATCTACTAGTCCCGAGTTAGAGTGTTCCGGCCCAAGGGTTAGACAGGATTGTAACTTCTTTCAACAGGCCAATTCAGGACGATCCCTGAAGAGATTGAGAGCCTCTGGGTTCGATAGCGCCTCAATGTTTTTCACAGGCTCACCCTGTACGACTGCACGCACCGCAAGCTCAACAATCTTTCCGCTTTTTGTACGCGGGATATCATCAACTTCAAGAATCCACGTAGGAACATGGCGGGGAGATGCGTTTTCACGGATGGCCAACCGTATTTTCGCCTCCAAATTGTCGTCGAGAACGGCACGATCTGCGAGCCGCACGAAGAGGACAATACGCGTATCATTTTCCCAGGGTTGACCAATCACTATGGCCTCCAGAATTTCCGGGATACACTCCACCTGCTGGTATATTTCAGCCGTTCCGATGCGCACACCACCCGCATTCAGTGTCGCATCTGAACGCCCGGTAATGACCATTCCACCACCATCCTTCCACTCCATCCAATCTCCGTGGCGCCAGATGCCCGGGTACATCTCGAAGTATGCTGAGTAGAACCGACTTCCATCGTCATCTCCCCAAAACCCAAGCGGCACTGAAGGGAAAGGTGACTTACACACCAATTCACCTTTCTCATCCCGAACAGACCGGCCATTTTGGTCCAACACGTCCACATCCATCCCGAGTGTCGGCCCCTGGATCTCACCTCGGCAGACAGGCAATAATGGATTTCCCCCCACAAAGGACGCACATAGGTCGGTACCACCGGAGATCGACGCGAGATGAATGTCTTTCTTCACGTTCCTATACACGTAATCAAAACCTTCTGGCACAAGCACAGACCCTGTGGAGCATAGGGTTTTAACTGTACCCAAATTATGAGACTCAATTGGGCGAACCCCTGCTTTCGAAATTCCATCCAAAAACTTTGCGGAGACTCCAAACAAAGTCATACCCACCTCATCCGCATAGTCAAATAGAACGCTTGGGTTGGGGTATACGGGCGATCCATCATACAAGACGACTGTGGCCTCGGCGGCGAGCGTAGTTGCGAGCCAGTTCCACATCATCCATCCACACGTCGTGAAGTAGAATACCCGATCATCCGGTTTTACGTCACCGTGCAGTTGTTGTTCTTTGACGTGTTGGAGCAGCACACCACCTGCGCCATGAATGATGCATTTGGGGGCACCGGTCGTTCCTGACGAAAACAAGATGTAAAGAGGATGATCGAACGGTAGTTGTTCGAATTCGATGTCCCCTGCTTCGTAGGGCGCTAAAAAGTCATCGAATAACACGGCGTTCGGAATCCCCGAAACGTCAGGCGTCGACTCTCCGTAGGGGACGACTAAGACCATTTCGACGGAAGGGAGCAGATTGACGATGGCGGGGAGTTTCTCAAGACTCGAATGCCATGTTCCGTTATAAAAATACCCGTCAGCCGCGACCAAAACCCGGGGCTCAATCTGTCCGAAGCGATCTATCACACCCTGCACACCAAAATCTGGTGAGGCGGTGGACACCGTCGCTCCCAAGCTCGCAGCACCAAGCATTAACATCATCGCTTCAGGCATGTTAGGCACATACCCTGCAACACGATCCCCCGGTTCCAAACCACAAGCCCTGAGTGCCTGTGCAAGTCTCGATGTTGTATTATAGAGCTGCTGCCAAGTCACTTCACGCCGGACTCGATCCTCGCCACGGAATACCATAGCAAGACTCTCATCTCTTCGACGAAGCAGATTTTCGGCGAAATTAAGTCGCGCGTCTGGAAAGTATCGCGCCCCGGGAAATTGCTCCTTATCGATCATCACGCGTTCGCCTTTTTCCCCAACTATGTGACAAAAGTCCCAGATTGCATCCCAAAACCCCGCTTGGTCATCAACAGACCAACGCCATAGCTCATCACTATTAGTTGCAGAAATACCTTTTTTTTCGATAACAAATCGATGGAACGCAGCCATATTTGTTGCTGCAACACGCTTCTCGTCAGGTATCCAGAGAGGGGTGCTCATACTCGGGTCGGAGATACCCAGAAGTATCTAAATGCCGGCGAATGAAGCTTTACAAGCAGCAGAATGAAAAAGGCTAGAGTGATGGTACCAGATATAGCGAAACCGAGGCCACTGAACGCAGTCACCCAATCTGGAGGCACATAAGCTTCATTGGGCGCATGCACAGCGCGCGTCACACTCACGGCGATACCAACGACATGAAGCCAGACTACAAGTGCTGCTACCGAAAGGTTGAGTCCAATTAAGATCCGGCGCATTCCAATCGTATTAAGGGAGGCTGCCCCTCTGGTACCTTCCCGGGCTTGGAGGTGTTCACCCAATATCCAAATGATGGCCCCAATAAGAATCATTGTATCAATGCCAATCATCGCCGCCATTGCATGGCCGGCAACCACATAAGTCCCATGGATCAGCGCATTAATGGGCGGAACCGATATGATCACGGCACTAAAGACTAGGGCACAGGTCCACCACTTCGAAGCAGTAAACCAGCCCCGTGTTGCGCAGAAGTCTCGAGCCTCAGTATCTCGCGTTAGTCGCCACACATCCACAACGGCACGATATAAAATGATGATTTCGAGCATGCTGACCACAAACGCGATCCATTTGACCAATTCTCGACCCGGGAGGTGATACGTATGATGGCCAAAATTGGTGAACGAATTGAGAAGACCAACTCCAAACAAGGCATACGCTAGCTTCGAATGACCGTACGAAGTGTCGCGCGAGATGCGTTCGCCAATGTAAATAACGCTACCATACACAAAGAGATTGAAGCTCCCAACCAAGGTCCCTGTAGCTTTCCACTGGATGCGCAGATCATGCACAGGGTCAGAAAATATCCCCGGGATGAGATAAGCATGTTGTTCGAGGAACGTCCAAATGAAAAACAACATGCCAACGCCCCACATTGTGATATACGCCGGTCGTTCCCAAAAACGAGGGCCCGCCACCCGGAAGAAGTTCCATGCGAAACATAGCCACCCAAGGAGGATGAGGAGCGACAAAACAGGATGAAATCCCACATACTCGCGTCCCGAACCAATTCCAAGTGAGAGCGTCACAAGAATGCCCACTCCAGCAACAGCCCAGCTAGCAACTTGAACACGCAAGCGCCATCGGTCGCCCACGGTTGGGGGACCGCAGTCTTGTAGGTATCGATGAACAACCGCTACTCCACCGAGGAACACCCATGCCGAAGCAAAGACCGTATGAATAGGACGGAGTTGGCGCAGATCTAGACCAATTTCCTGGAACGATGGGGCAAGACTCGGCATCGAGTAGAGAGCAGCAAGGATCCCCCCTAGAAGCGTGATCCCAATTGCGATCAATCCTCCCCGAATGAAAGTCAGCGTAGCGAATTGATGGACGGCATGACCTTCTTCGAATGCCCGCCATGGTTTCATTTCTGCAGAAGACCAAGGCATATGGTTTGTGTCACCACTCACGTCACCCGAGGTCGAAGTCCATCGTGAGTTCATCAACGGTACTCCCACCACGGTAGCGCACCCAATTCGAGAGAGCGATCACTTGCAAGGGTCTGAGTCACAGACTCGACTTCACTGCGGTGAGCATTCAAGAACTCAAGAAACGCGATAACGGACTCACGTTCTTCGAGGCTCAATCCCGGTACAGGTGGAGGCATACCCCTCTCAGGTCTTCCTTGCGACAATACCTGCTCGAGTGAGTCGCGAGTTAGCGTCTCAAAAACCAAAGAAAGATCAGGAGCCCCCACAGGGGATTCGCGAAACGGTAGATGGCAAGCACTACACGGCCTCGCCTGCATTGCCTGGAATCCAACCTGGGCTTCGAAATTCCCTTCTTCCCACTTAGCTTCGAGCGCCCGTTCGAACGCTCCTTGGAGACCAGACTGCGCCTCTGGGTTGCCTAACCGAAGTTGACCCCGCCCAATCTCTGGCCGATCCATGTGACGGAGGAACTCAGATATTGCTGCAATCTCTAGGTCATTCAGCCTGAGCGGCGGCATTTGTCCACTTCCCACCTGTAGGAGGGAGGCAAAACGAGTCGAATCTATTCGGCTCGAAACGTTTGTCAGATCTGGTCCGAGGAATCCCCCTTGACCATAGAGTTGGTGGCATGTTTGACAGGCATGTTGGTGCCACAGAACACGACCCTGGATCGCAGCCTCCGTGAGCGGAACGCTCCGCGCATCAGAATACACTAAAACCGTTTGGACCCCAAAACACAGGACCAAAAAAGATATTAGCCTTTTTTTCCACTGTGGCTTAAACATTCAATACAGTCTGCTGTAGCAGTGAAATGATTGCCTTTTTGGTACAATTCCGAATTTTGTGACATCGTCAAACTTATCAGGCACCGACTAGAAGTGAAGGTAGCTAGCCAGTCAAGCAATTTTCTCTCCCCCCGTTGCGTCTAGAGAAGAGAGATGACCAAGTTGGGCGGTCAATACCCTTTAGCCAAATGAGTAATGATGAACCTGCAACGACACTTTCTACTCGTCCTCTTCATCCTCAGTCCTATCGCTTGTCAAGGTGAAGGCAGTTCTGGAGCACCGACAACCAGAGAAGACAGACCCTTCGCAACCGAGAGACTAGAGTCTTCCAGCATCCGTATAATCGATCCTCTCTTGGATGAAACCCATCCTCCAGCCATGGCGAGCTACCCTGGCGTGCGGCACGGTGGCAACTACATGCACAATTACTATCTGCCGCCAGCTCCAAGTAGCACACCATGGGCACCCGCATGGTCACCCGATGGGACATCCATTGCCATAGCTATGAGCGGCTCTATCTGGAGAGTAGATCCAAACACAGGTGTCGCCACAGAACTCACACGCGGACCCCAGTACCACTCATCACCAGCTTGGTCACCCGACGGGCGATGGCTCATTTACACATCCGACCACAGCGGAGAACGTATTCAGCTCGAAATTATCAACATAGATACAGGGGAAAGTCACTCCCTGACGAACGACAATTTCGTATACGCTGACCCAGCCTTTTCCCCCGACGGTTCGAAAGTCACCTATGTGGCAAGCAAACCGAACGGGTTTTTCAACGTCTACGTTCAAAGCATTGATGAAGGTCAGTGGCTGGGCGATGAGATCGCAGTATCAACGGATAACGATTTCGGTAGTAATAGGCTCTATTTCGGACCGATGGATATGCACTTATCTCCAACGTGGATGCCCGATGGTACGGAACTCTTGATGGTTTCAAACCGAGGGGTCCCGCTTGGATCTGGAAACGTGATACGTGTTCCAGCTGAGGCCGGCGGAATCAGGCGTGCTCAAACTGTGCTGCAAGAACAAACTCTGTACCGAACACGTCCAGATGTATCGATCGATGGCCGACGTTTTGTCTACTCGTCAACATCAGGAGCCGCTGACCAGTTCAACAACCTTTATGTGCAGCCCACTGTCGGTGGCGAGCCATACAAGCTCACGTTCTTCGAGCATGATGCTTTCCACCCTCGCTGGTCACCTGACGGCGAAAACATTGCTTATATCACAAACGAAGGCGGATTGCCTCACCTAGAACTCATAGAGACGTACGGTGGTGGACGCAGCAAGATTGAGATCACAAAACGGGCATGGAAAGATCCAATGGGGACCCTAAGCGTCACTGTCCGAACCGATGCTACAGGACGAACACCTCAAGCTGCACGCGTAACCCTACAAGCATCGGATGGGAAGCATTACGCCCCAAATGACGGATACGCTCGCATCGGAGGACGAGGCGGATTCGCAGCCTTCCACACCGACGGAACGTTTTCCGTCGAGGTTCCCACTGGCCCCGTAGACCTCACCGTCATGAAAGGATTCGAGGTCGAGCCGGCTCGACAAATCGTTGAGGTAGGCCCGGGTGAGACCGTAGAACTCGTTGTAGAACTTCACCGATTTGCAGACCTCTCAAAGGATGGCTGGCACAACGGCTCAACGCACGTGCACATGAACTATGCAGGGAACCTCCATAATACGTTGGAGAACTTGATGTTCATGTCCGACGCTGAAGACCAAGACATCGTCAACGAACAGGTTGCGAATAAAGACAATCGGATTCTAGACCATCAATTCTTCGTTCCAGGTGGCGGTGCACACCCTATTTCTACACCTGAACGTGTCATGGTGGTTGGCCAAGAATACCGTCCACCCTTCTACGGTCATGTATTTATGCTTGGTTTGCGTGATCATCTTATATCACCATTTACCACCGGATACGAAGGCACGGCAATCGAGAGCCTCTATCCGTCCAACACTGATATGCTCACCAAGGCCAAAGAGCAGGGCGCCACAACCGGATATGTACACCCATACTTCGGCGACATTGATCCGCTCAGCGTCGGCTTGATGGGTGGGAAAGGCTTTATGGTCGATGCGGTGCTGGGCACGACCGATGCTCTCGAGTGGTCCGCTCCGAACCGCGCAGGTTTCTTCCCACTCTATGCGCTCTGGAATAACGAAGTGAAGGTTTGTGCCACGGGTGGTGAGGACTCGATCAGCAGTCTTCACAGCACACCTATCTTGGGGGCTATGCGCACTTATGTGCGGACAGCGGACGGAAAACGCACAGCAGAGGGCTGGTATGATGGACTGCGAAATCTTCATGCCTTCGTCACAAGTGGACCTCTCATCGAAATGACCGTTGAGGGACGCATCCCAGGCGAGAAGCTCGAGTTGGCAGAAGGGACGAATACAATCTCTGTGGAAGCAAACGTCCAATCGATCACACCGTTGACGCGTGCTTGGCTTGTAAGGAACGGCATTGATATAGCTGAGATCGAATTGTCCGAAGATCGAAAGTCTGGAGTTTTTTCGGGCGAGGTTGAAATCGATGGTAGCGGCTGGATCCATATGCGCGCAGAGGGCGACCCAGAGGAACGGTTTCCATTGGATGCACCGTATGCGCAGGCCTTCACGAATCCAGTTTGGTTTGAAGTAGGTGATGAGCCCATCAGAAATGGGGAAGCAGCTAACTACGGGCTACGGTGGATTGACGAGCTCCAGCGCCAAGCTGAACAATGGCCTGGGTGGCGGTCTGAAGTTGAACAAGAACACGTATACGAACAGTTCGACGAGGCGCGTGAAGTCTATCGGCGACTCACGATTGAAGCTGAGGGGAGATAGTCGAAGGGACTTATGGAGCGTTCAGCTACAGGTCCAGCTGCAGCACCCTCTGAGAACCGCAAAGTTTTCAGGACGGAGCTGACACCGATCGACTTTTTGCGGCGTAGCGCATTCATATACCCAGACAAAACTGCCGTCGTGCACGGAGATCGGCGTTACTCCTATGTTGAGTTAGAAAAACGCGTTCGCCGACTGGCGGCTGGCCTCAAAAGTGCCGGACTCAAGTCGGGTGACCGCGTCGCGTTTCTCGCGCCGAATATCCCTGCATTACTCGAAGCCCACTATGCTGTACCCGCCGCGGATGGAGTCTTGGTAGCTATCAACACGCGGTTAAGCGCCAAGGAAATCGCGTACATCGTCAAACACTGTGGTGCGCGCCAACTTTTTGTGGATCGAGCACTGGGGCCGCTCCTCGAGGCCACCAACCTTAGCCACATCTCAGTCACGTGGATCGATGATTCTGGGTCTGTGGATGACCCTTACGAAGCCTTCTTATCCGCAGCACCTGAGGACCCTTTGATGACGGGGCCTCGAGACGAAGAGGATCCTATCTCGATGAATTATACCTCAGGTACAACCGGACGCCCCAAAGGGGTAGTGTATACGCATCGGGGTGCGTACCTCAACGCACTAAGCGAAGTACTGGAAATGGAGATGACTGCAAGGAGCGTGTATCTGTGGACACTCCCAATGTTTCACTGCAATGGCTGGTGTTTTACATGGGCTGTGACAGCCGTAGCCGGCACACATGTCTGTTTACGAGAAGTAGATGCCGGACACATATGGCAACTCATAGAAAACGAGGGCGTAACACACTATAACGGAGCACCAACTGTACAAATCATGCTCGTCAATCATCCGCAAGCCAACCGGCTTGACCGTACAGTAACGACAATGATTGCAGGGGCCCCACCCTCCCCTACCCTGCTCGAGCAGCTCCAAACGCTCAATATCAAGCCAATTCACACCTATGGACTCACAGAGACATACGGTCCCACAAGTTCTTGCGCTTGGCACGAGGACTGGGATGGGTGCACACCTGAAGAACAGGCGCGCATCTTGGCTCGCCAAGGACAGTCCTACGTGACCGCCGACCTTATGCGTGTCGTGAACGAAGCCGGCGAAGATGTGCCACGAGATGCAGAAACGATGGGCGAGGTGGTGATGCGCGGAAATATCGTAATGGCAGGATACTTCGAGCAGCCTGACGCGACGGCTGAGGCATTTCGCGATGGTTGGTTCCATTCGGGAGACCTCGGGGTCTGGCATCCTGATGGGTACGTTGAACTACGTGACCGCGCGAAAGACATCATTATCTCAGGAGGCGAAAACATCTCAACCATTGAGGTCGAACAAGCCATTTCTCGCCACCCGGCAGTGCTCGAATGTGCCGTGGTTGCAGTTCCTGATGATGAATGGGGTGAACGGCCTAAAGCCTTCGTCACGCTCAAAGAGGGAGTCGAAGTGAGCGAGAGAGAGATCATCGACTTTTGTCGAGAGGAGATTGCACATTTTAAATGCCCGGATGCAATCAAGTTCGGCGAACTTCCGAAAACATCTACTGGAAAAGTTCAGAAGTTCGTTCTACGTGAACAAGAGTGGTCCCACCATGAGAAGCGAATCAACTAAGACGAGGTATTGGACTGACGACCGACGGCTAAACAACCTCGGCATGCGCCCACAGATACGTTTAGCAGGTCATACAGTTATGGTTGTTTATCGAGCCCAGGCTCTCCAACAGTGCAACTGTAACCGGGAAGGGTGAAATACGAGATACAGGTCCATTGGCCATATCCGCAGTAGTTTGCCCACGGCGGCTGACAACCGTGACGTCCCCACCTTGCTCTACTAAATATAAGATCATCGAATCATCACCACGGGCTGCAGCATGATGAAGAGCTGTATAACCGTTGTGGTCCCTCGCGTTCACATCGGCCCCCAGCTCTTCCACCAGGTATTTCACAGCCGGAAGCCATCCGTTAGGTGTGTGTCGATGTGCGTTACCTGCGAACCCTTCTCCGTAGCCAACACCAGAACTGGCATGAATCGGATACACCCCGGGACCACCTATTTCTGCCGGTGGGAGCCCTGACGGATCAGGTTGCAGCGCGCGAACAGAGTCGGCGCGGTCAGCTGCGGAAAGAAGTTCTCTCCGAACCTCTTCCGTGAGGTTTTCAAATGCCCTATCCGGAAAAGCAACCTGTGCCGAATCAGAAAGCTCCGCGCGGATATCCATAAGAAGCTCCAGACGTGCAGAATCCGGGAGATTCACGAACGAGGAGTCCGAAAGGGCATTTCGGGCTTGCCTCCTAAGCTGTTCATCCGGAGAAAGACGTTGGCGTCTTGGTGGTGCTTTTGTCGGCATCTCAGGTTCTGCACCGTACTCAACAAGCAATTTCATAGCTTCAACATCGGTTGCGTACGCGGCCCTCCAAAATGCTGTGGCTCCGTTTGTGTCAACCAATCCACAATTCCGGTTCCCACATCCACTATAGACCATATACCAAGGGTGACGGGTGATTCGCTGATTTGGATCGGCACCTGTGTTCAGTAGCGACCGCATAACTTCCAGGTAGTCAGCCTGCTGGAGTGCACGTTCTTGCGGCTGTGGGAAACGAGTTCTGGGCTGCCATTCAGAATTGATGATTGCGAAAAGTGGAGTGACCCCATTGATCTCAGTGGCAATATTGGGATCCGCTCCTTGCTCTAGGAGCATAAGTGTTAAATCGAACTGCCCATTAATCGCAGCCATAACCAAAGGACTGGTGCCATCCGAGGCGCTTACCATGTCGACATCGGCACCCCCTTCGAGAAGTGCCAGGGTAGCCTCGATGTGTCCCTGACGAACAGCATGTAGTAGCGGCGTTAACCCGCCCACATTATCAATCGGGGGCAAAAAAAGCTGCCGGGAATCGTTCGGATCTTCTTCCTCTTCTTCCTCCGGTAGCCCGTCAACATAGACTTGCCGTCCAGCTTCTACTGCAACCTGAAGCTGGCTGGGCGTGGGAACTCGTTCTTCATCTCCCGTAAATGCCGCCAGCACTTCGTTCTCACGCTTACGGGCACGCTGATCTAATTTCTGTTGTCGATCCAGCTCAATAACTTTGGACGTCAGATTGGGATCTGCGCCATGTTCAAGCAAAATTTCGATTGCGTCAGCACGATTGAGTGATGCCGCAAATGTAAGTGGAGTCTGTTCCCACTCCCCTTCTCGGGCATTCGGATCTGCTCCATATTCCAGTAGTATTGAGAGCACTTCCGGCTCTCCGGAAGCGGCTGCAAGATGGAGTGGCGTTGCACCGCTGTTAGATGTACGAACAGCCACGTTACTACCGGCGCGAATAAGACTTCGCACTGCCTGTTCACTACCTGCCCTGCTCGCCAAATGCAGCGGTGTGTAGTGACCTATTCGCGTAAAGGCCTCCACATCGGCACCAGCATAAATCAGCATCTGGGTAAGCACACCATCGCCTCGATCGGCTGCCCAATGGAGTGCGGTCATGCCATCACCCTGGGCCGCGTTAACATCGAAACCCTGCTTTATCAACTCACGGACCATGGCACTATTGCCACGCATCGCAGCATCAGCGATCTGTGAGTCTGGGGGTGCGGCAGCTGAAAGAATAAAACCTAACCCTACAACCGCCGTCACATTCCAGAGTCGGGAGACTCCCATTGTCAGTCTCCGCTATCCACAGGAAGTCCAGCTGGCCAATTCAGTGCGAGTTCTCCAGTACTATCACCAAAACTCTGCATATCATCATGTCCCAACCCATGCATTACCGTAAGCATCGCATTAGCCATCGGAGTTTCATCGGGGGCCTTAATGTGCACGTTACCATCAAGCATCCCGTTACCATGACCCAAGAGGACCAGTGGCGCACGACGATGGTTATGGAGATTCGCGTCGGCCATGGGGGACCCCCACATCACAACGGACTTGTCAAGCAGACTGGATTCACCCTCCATCGTGTTCTTGAGCTTGTCGATTAGATAGGGAAGCTGCCCAACCCGGAACTGGCAAATTTTGTTAAATTCCAAGACCGCCTCTTCACGGTTTCCGTGGTGCGAGGCTGAGTGAAATGACCGATCCGAACCGCTCTCGGGGAAGACCCTATTCTGCGCATCGCGACCAGTCTTGAACGAGATAACTCGCGTCATATCAGTTTCAAGCGCTAGCACCTGTACGTCAAACATCATCCTCATGTGTTCAGTGAATGAATCAGGGACACCTGGAGGTGCTTCGGGAAGTTCGCGCTGTTCACCACTGGTATTGCGCGCCTCAACCATCTCGATACGACGCTCAAGCTCGCGAATATTATTCAGATATCGATCTAAG
>Ga0310344_10002927_pt1 | contig 12779 bp, 11 predicted proteins | sample HC15DNA20200_MG_FD_203801 | JGI IMG/M metagenome (GOLD analysis project Ga0310344, IMG submission 203801) | Marine microbial communities from station ALOHA, North Pacific Subtropical Gyre - HC15-DNA-20-200_MG | ecosystem: Environmental > Aquatic > Marine > Oceanic | place: Pacific Ocean: North... | reverse complement strand
CCGCTTCTGATCGAAACGCTCGCCCAGGTGGCGACGGGCCAGGTCGTTTGTAAACCCCACCGACTGAAGAACGAAACGCCCGCAATGCGAAAAGCGATCGATCGATTGGTGGCGAAAATCGAGTCGGTCTATCCTGATCTGCCGAACATCCGCTGGGTGGCGTTGCGTCTGCTCGAGGGGGACAAGAGGATCATCGAAGCCGTCCGGACGGGAGAACTGGGAGACTTGAGCCGCGGGACGCCGGGGGACCCCGGCACGTTGAGCGAGGTGACCCGATGAGCGCGGAAAACAGAGGTGAGGAGATTCTGTCGGAGGCGGCGGCGGTTCGATGGGAGGCGGGACCGAACTTCCACGATTCACTGATGGAAACGATCTACACGGATGCTTCGCAGGTGGCGGATCGCGCCGTCTCGCGAACGGACGAACAGCCACGGTTCGATCTCGATCGGACGATCGACCGACTGGTGACGAGTCGATGGCTCGGGTTTCCGATGATGCTGGCGATTCTGACGGTCGTGTTCTGGCTTACGATCGAGGGTGCCAATCTGCCTTCGGGGATGCTGGCAACGCTCCTGATCGACAACATTCACACGACGCTGAAAGCCGGTTCCGCCGAACTGGGCATCCCGTGGTGGCTCGACGGGTTCCTGCTCGACGGCGTTTACCTGGCGATGGCGTGGGTCATCGCCGTGATGTTGCCGCCGATGGCGATCTTCTTTCCGATTTTCACGTTGCTCGAGGATTTCGGGTACCTGCCTCGCGTGGCGTTCAACCTGGACAACCTGTTTCGCAAGTCTGGCGCTCACGGCAAGCAGGCGCTGACGATGAGTATGGGGTTCGGCTGCAACGCGGCGGCCATCGTTTCAACCCGAGTGATCGACAGTCCTCGCGAGAGACTGATTGCCATCGTGACGAATAATTTCGCGCTGTGCAACGGGCGGTGGCCGACGCAAATCCTGGTCGCGTCGATTTTCATCGGGGGTCTGGCGCCGCAGCATATGGCCGGGCTGGTGTCCGCGGGTGCGGTCGTGGGGATCGCGGTCCTGGGTATCCTGCTGACGTTCGTGGTGTCGTGGGCCCTGTCGAACACGATCCTGAAAGGGGAAGCCTCGGCGTTCAGTCTGGAGTTGCCTCCGTATCGTCCGCCTCGCGTGTTGCAGACGATCTATACGTCCATCATCGATCGTACGTTGATCGTTCTGTGGCGGGCGGTGATTTTCGCGGTGCCCGCCGGCGCCGTGATCTGGTTGTCCTCGAACATCATCGTCGGGGACGCGAGTCTGGCCGAGCACTTTATTAATTTCACGCATCCCTTCGGACTGCTGCTGGGGCTGAACGGGGTGATTCTCCTGGCCTACGTGGTGGCGATTCCGGCCAACGAGATCGTCGTTCCGACGATCCTGATGCTGACGGTCCTGAGCGCCAAGATGGCGGGGATGGGCGAGGGCGCGGGTGTGATGTTCGAGCTGGATTCGGAGACGGCCACGGCCGCGATTTTCCAGGCGGGAGGATGGACACTGCTGACGGCGGTTAACCTGATGCTGTTCAGTCTGATCCACAATCCGTGCTCGACGACGATCTATACGATCTGGAAAGAGACGCGAAGTGCGAAATGGACGACCATCTCGGCGTTGCTGCCGGTGGGGATGGGATTCGTGGTGTGCTTCCTGGTCGCTCAGGTGTGGAGATTGTTGATGTAGGATCGCTAACGCCGGTAAGAAGCCGGGCCTGTCGCAGGCAAAATGGAAAACTCGGAGGGGATCGCGATGGATTTCGCGATCCCCTTTTATGTGCCTCATTTTTACTCAACCAGGCCGTCAATCTTTCCTACAGCCAAGTTGGCCAAGTACTGCTCAGCCTCGCTACAGACAGGATCTGGTATCGCTCAGATTGAAGATCGATGATCGATCATCGTTGATGTACCCCGACCTCCCGCCCTTGACACCTCTCTCCACCAGAATATATTCGCATAAACGTATACAGAAATCTATGGAGGGATGATGATGGGTCGATGGGCTCTGCTTCTGATATTCGTGTCGGTTCCGCAGGTGGTTACCGCTGCCGCGCCGACAATCAAGGGGTATATGTTCGGTGACTACTACCACATCGCCAGCGGTCCGGATAAGGAAGAGAACAGCTTCCAGTTCCGACGGATCTACCTGACGTTCGACAAGAAATGGAACAAACGATTTTCGGGACGTTTTCGGCTCGAGTCGAGCGACCCCGGATTCGGTAGTGGTAGCAAGATGACGCCCGTCGTGAAGGATGCCTGGCTGCGTTATCAGAAAAACGGTCGGACATTGGTGATCGGACTTTCGCCCACACCGACGTGGAGTTTCACCGAGGGGGTCTGGGGATACCGGTCGATCGAGAAAACGATCATCGATCTGAACGGCGTGGGGTCGTCCCGCGATACGGGGATCCTGTTCGAAACGCCGCTCGATCGGAAGGGTCGGGTGAAAATGCAGGTGATGTTCGGGAATGGAAACAGCAACAAATCCGAGATCGACAACGACAAGAAGGGGTATCTCAGGTTTGTGTTGAAAGCAACGAAGAACGCGGGCGTGACGGTCTATGTCGACTATGAGTCAAAGCCGAACGATCGGGACCGCGTGACGATAGCGGGACTCCTGTTCAGCTCGACCAAGGATCGCGGATTCGGCCTGGACGGAGTCTGGCAAAAACGGAAGAACGTCCTGGCCGGGCGTGATGTCGCGGTTCGAGGAATCTCCTTGTTCGGGAGAACGAAAACACAGAAACGTTTTGGACTCTTTGGGCGCGTCGACTATTTCGATCCCAGCGACCAGGCATCGGACGATGCGATCACACGAATTTTTGTGGGCGCGGACGTGATGCCTGACTCCAACATCCATATTATGCCAAACCTGATCGTTGAATCCTTCCAGGACTCGGGTCTGGAGACGGTGTTCATTCCGAGAATGACGGTCTACTACCTATTCTGACGTTGTGGGAATCACCAGAAGTGGTACTCTTCCTCTGAAGGGGTTGCGATGTGGTTGCAGCCCCTTCTTCTTGTACAGGGGAGTCGGTGCGTGGTGGGAGTGCATCTGGAGCGGGTCGGAGACCACGCGTCGAACATCTCTGAGAACGTAGTCTATCTGGTCGAGGGGCGCATCGTACGTCACAAGAAGGAAGAGTTGTAGCTCGGGTGAACCGAGCCCGTAGGGCCATCCCGGTGATGGGCAGGGGCTGCGAGTGATTGTAGCCTTTTTTGTGTCTGATGGTCGAGCTCAGAACCGAGGGGGCTCGCCCCAATCGTCGAAAGATGGGAGATCCGACTCGGCGAGGATGAGGTGCTTGAAGCCGTGGTCTGGAGGTACGCCGAACAGGTGCTGGTCGACGAAGGCGACCAGAGCCCCCGCGTCCTCTTCGGTATGGTGATGGCCGCCTTCGTGAAAAAAGATCCCGTTTCGTTCCGCGACCCCAAAGGCTTCGTAAATCGGCTTGGTCGCGAGGAAGCTGACGCAGGTGCCTTCCGGGTTGGCCCAGGTGTCGGTTGTGCCTTCGGCCCGCAAGAGGGGGCGGGGGGCCACCAGACCCATCAGGAAGTGCTGGTCGAAGGGAAGCTGTTCTTCGCGGCCGGCCCAGGTTTCGAAGTTCGCGTGTGTCCAGGCCCACCAACGCTCCCGGCTGGTCAGTGCGGTAAGGTCCTCGCAGCCCTCACCGAGGGCGAGATAGGAACCCGCCCCCGCACAACCGGACCCGGCAGGGTTCACGACGGAGAATCGTTCGTCGAGCGCCCCTGCGAGAAGGGCGGTTTTTCCGTTTCTGGAATGTCCCGAGACGAGGATCTGCTGGGGATTCACCTCCGGTCGGGAAGTTGCGTATTCAAGCACGCGCGACGCCCCCCACGCCCAGACAGCGATCGAGCCCCAGGAATATGCACTATGCTCGAGGACCTCGTAGGCTCGTCGCGCAGGACCTGCGATGGGATTTCCCATTTCCATCGGTTCGAGCTGGTTGTTTTCGAAGCACAACATCGCGACGCCGTTCTGCAGCACGTTCCGGAAAACGCTGTCCCCCACGTAGACGAGCGCGGGGATTCCCCCTTCTCCGAATCCGGGAATGGACTCCGCTCTGCGATCGATCGCTTCCTTCGACGGCATCCAGACGTTCACATCCACGCCGAAGGTGACATCAGGGCGTGATCGATCGGGTATGAATTCCAGACGGATCGCCTCTCGGGTTTCCCCGTCTGCGCCGAGCTCTTTCCCACGTGTGATGACGGAAACACCATCAGGGGGACCAGGCGACGTGCCGTACTGAATGTTCAACAGGGCCTGTCGGATTTGGAGTCTTCGGCGTTGCCAGTCCTGTTGGGACCGGACACGGTTACCATCCTCGAACAGGAACGGATCGGGTAAGGGTTTGACGATTTTCACACGACGCTCCGGGCAGGTGGCAAGGTCGATTCGACGCCTCCCCTCGTTCGACGGGGATGAGGCTCGACGGACCGTAGATCAGGGCGCCTTTCAGTGAGAAGCGCCTTTCTTCTTTCTACAGAATCCAATCTACGGGCAGATTCGAGGAGATGCACCGGATACGAAACCCAGTTGGACGGAAGCCGTTTCGGGGCGATCTTGAGGACGATGTCAAACCTGAGTTTCACCTCCCGCGTGCCCGCCTTCGATGCGAACGTAGGCGTGGGCCATCGAAACAACCGGCGCTATCCTTTCGATGAACCGCTTCAGCTGGTCGAGGAGATGGCCCGTCACGGCGTGGACCAGGCGCTGGTCTACGCCTGCCACGGCGAAACGATCAGTCCGATGTACGGGAACGAGGCGCTCGAGCGCTGGACCGGAGGAGAGAACGGTTTGGTCCCACAGTATATGGTCGGGGCCGATCCTGAGTCTCTCCGCCAGATCCAGGGTCTCCACGCATCGGGACTCGTGACGCACGTCAGGCTTCACTGCACAGAGATGTCGCGAACACCGTTCGTCGACTGGATCTACGCGCCGGTGCTCGAGTGGCTGGTCGCTGAGGACCTGCCTCTGTGGGTGTCTATGGCGGATACGCCTCCAACCGAAATCGTCGATACGTTGACGGGATATCCGGACCTTCGAGTCGTCATTGTCGGGGCGCACTACGCCCACAGTGTGATGGTCCTTCCGATGCTACGTGTTCTTCCGAACGCGACCCTGGAGCTGAGTCGTTACGAGAACACTCAGGGGATTGAACAGCTTGTAGAGGCGGTCGGGGCGAATCGTCTGATCTACGGCTCTTTCTTTCCCCGCTACGCGATGGGGCCGATCCTGTATATGCTGAACCACCTCTCGATCGACGACTCGGACCTGGCTGCGATTTGCGCCGGGAATGTGGAGAAGCTGATTGAAGGATCAGTGACCGATGACAAATGACAAGCTACAAGAGTGGCAAGGTCTCTTCGTGAGGGTATTGGCGTGATTGAGGGGCAGGAAATTATCGATTTTCACGGGCACGTCGGACCCTGGGACGTGTATGGGATGTACGACGACGACTCGGCGATGGTGAAGGCGATGGACGCGGTGGGGATCGATCGGAGTTGTCTGTTCAACATCTTTCACCCCGACGGGACGTCGGGGAACGACCAGACGGCCGCCTTCGTCGCGAGACATCCCGACCGATTTGTCGGGTTCGCGTATGTGTCGCCCCTGATGCCGGAGCGGATCGAGAAGGAGCTGGGTCGGGCGATCGACGAACTGGGGTGTGTGGCGATCAAGATCTACCCTCCCTACTCAACCTGGAAGATGACGGACCCGGTCTGGGACCCTGTCTACGCGTTCGCGGACGATCGGGGCCTTGCATTGATCTCTCACACCGGACCGGAAGAGACCTGCCAACCGGAGCAGGTGGGGATCGTGGCAGCGCGGTTTCCGAATGCGAACTTCGTGGTCGGCCACGCGGGGAATATGGAACCCTTTAGAACGCAGGCGATTGAAGCGGCGCAAGCGAACAAGAACGTGTATCTGGAGACGTGTTCGACTTTCCGTGAACCCGGGGTCGTCGAACGGCTGGTGACTGAGGCGGGTGCGGATCGGGTTGTGTTCGGGTCGGATGTCCCCCTGATGGACCCGAGGTCGCAACTGGGGAAGATCATTACGGCGGGCATCAGCGATGACGCGAAGCGACTCGTGCTGGGAGAGAACGCGAAGCGATTGCTCGGAATGAACTATAGCCAATAGAGGAACTATGGGAATCGAGGCCATTGAAGAACGATACCGTGAGTTGACACCGGAGTCGCGCGAACTCTTCGAGGAAGGGCGAGAGGTCAACGCGGGGGCGGCCAAGGGAGCCTATTACTACGCGCCCTATCCGCTGACTTTCCGACGGGGTTCGGGATGTGAGCTCGATGACGTGGATGGGCGCACCTACGTGGACTTCGGAAACCACCACACGGCGCAGGTTCTGGGACACAATCATCCTGCGGTCGTCATCGCTGTGCGCTCGCAGCTTTCGGATGGGATCGCGCTTGGTGGCCCGATGGGTGTCGAGACGAAGATCGCAAAGCATATGTGCGATCGCGTTTCGTCGCTCGACCGTATTCGTTTTGTCAATTCGGGCACGGAGGCGTCGTTGCACGCGATCCGGCTGGCTCGGCAGTTCTCCGGGAAGCCGAAGGTTGCGAAGTTCGAGGGGGGCTACCACGGGAGCCACGATGCGGTCGAGGTGAGCGTTTCACCGAACCTGGAGGATGCGGGCGATCCTCGGGAGCCGAAGGCAGTGGCGACGGCGGGGGGGATGGCGCCGCACTCAGTGGACGACACGATCGTGTTGCCCTATGACGACGAGGAGAGTCTCGAGCGGCTTCTGTCCCGCCACCGAGAAGATCTTGCGTGTGTGATTATGGATCCCAAGGCAGGGATTCTGCCGCAGCGTCCGGAATTCGTACGGCGTGTCCGAGACGTGACGCGGGATTTGGGGATGATCATGATCTTCGATGAGATCGTCGGATTCCGCCAGGCCAGAGGGGGCCTCCAGAGCCATTACGAGATCGAGCCCGACCTTACCTGTTTCGGCAAAATCATCGGAGGCGGCTTTCCGGTCGGGGCGTTCGGTGGACGGGCGGACCTGATGGATCAGCTTGACAATTCAAAAGGCTCGTCGACAGTGTTCCAGAGTGGTACGCACAGTGCTCACGCCGTGGCGATGGCGGCCGGTCTGGCCACGCTCGAGCAGCTGACGGACGATGCACACGCCCACTTGAACGGATTGGGGTCGCGGTTGAAGACGGGGTTGGACAAGCTGTTCGGTGACCGTGGTGTCGTCGCGCACGTGGTGGTGATGGGCTCGGTGTTCAGCATTCACTTTGGAATCGAGGAAGTCAGGACCTACCGGGATATGGCGAGCGCCGACAAGGAAACGGGTCTGGCTGTGTTTATGTCCCTGCTGAACCAGGGATTCTTCCTTTCGCAGGGTCTGGGGATGTGCGCGATCAGCCTGCCGACTGAGGGAGAGCACATCGACGCCCTAGTCGAGGCGATCGGAATCGCGCTGGATGAGATCGAAGATTGAAGAGAACCGTGATCTGCCTTAAGTGATCGAGGTCGGCAAGTGAAGCATGTCGGTATTCTTTCGCTGATTCACGAATCGAACACGTTCGCCGTTTCACCGACGAGGATCGAATCGTTCGAGCAGGACAATCTCCTGGTGGGGCACGAGATTCGGGGGGCGTTCGAAGGCGGGCACCACCAGATTTCGGGATTCCTGGAAGGGTTGGAACAAGCGAATCTCGAGGCAGTGCCGATCTTCCACGCGTCCACATCTCCGTCCGGTACGATTACGAAGGCGACGTGTGAGACTCTGATCGAAATGATGTTCGATGCCTTGGGGAAGGCAGGAGAGCTGGATGGATTTCTGGTCTCGCCCCACGGCGCGAATGCGGGAGAGGGCCCGGACTACCGGGATCTTGACGGATTCTGGCTCGAGAAATTTCGGTCACACGTGGGCCCTGACATCCCCATCGTCTGTGTGATCGATCCGCACGCGAACCTGTCCGAGCGGATGGTCGCAGCCTGCGATGCGACGATCGCCTACCGGTCCAACCCTCATCTGGACCAGAAAGAACGTGGACACGAAGCAGTCGATCTTGTGGCCCGTACGTTGAAGGGCGAGATTCGACCGACCCAGCGCGCAACCTTCCCTCGTTTCGGCATCAACATCGAACGTCAGGGCACGACACTGTGGCCGTGCCTCCCCCTCTACGAGCTGGCGAACGAGCAGCTCGGTCGTCCGGGTGTACTTTCCAACAGCGTTGTTCTCGGATTTCCCTACTCGGATGTGGAGGAGATGGGGTCGTCCGCCGTAGTCGTGACCGACGGCGATCCCGATCTGGCACAGAATCTGGCCGATGAACTCGTGTCCTATATGCTCGAGCACCGTGCGGAGTTCGTGGGCGAGTATATCAGCGTCTCTGCGGCGGTCGATCAGGCGGTGTCGACAAAGGGTCCGGTCTGTCTCCTGGATATGGGCGACAATGTGGGTGGGGGCTCGGCGGCCGACAGCACGTTGATTGCACACGAGATTCACCGACGGGGAGACACGACCGGCTTCGTATGTCTGTTCGATCGGGAATCCCAGGATCGAGCACGGGAGGCCGGTGTGGGCGCCCGTCTGACGTTGTCGATGGGAGGGAAGACAGACGATCGCCACGGCGATCCCCTCGAAGCGGAAGTGACGGTCGAGAGTACCCACGACGGAACGTTCGAAGAGTCCGAAGTCCGCCACGGAGGTTACACCCACTTCGATATGGGGGCGACGACCGTCGTGACGACCGCCACGGGGTTGACGATCAGCCTGACTTCCCGCCGCACCGTACCCGTGAGTCTCGGTGTGGTGACGAGCGTCGGACTGGATCCTTCCGACTTCCAGATTCTCGTCGCGAAGGGCGTGCACGCACCGGTGGCGGCCTACGAGCCCGTCTGCACGGAGCTGGTCCGGGTAAACACAACGGGCGCGACGGCCGCGGATATGCGAACCTTCGAGTATCAGCACCGACGGTGTCCGATGTATCCGTTTGAAGACATAAAGCATTGAAAATGTCCTACGAGGCGATAGAGCAGCGTATTCGGGCGAACGAGCTGGTGGTGATCGACGGGGCGATTGGTACGGAGCTCGAACGTCGTGGCGTGCCGATGGACAAACAGTCCTGGAGTGCGACCGCCAACCTGGAACACGCCGACGCGCTCGAACAGATTCACATCGACTATATTCGGGCGGGGGCTCGCATCATTACCGCGAACACCTTCTCGACGTCGAGACCGATGCTGGAGGCGGCAGGCTACTGGGATCGGGTGGGGGATGTCAATCGAGCGGCGGTTGAAACGGCGTTACGGGCTCGCGAGCGGAGCGGTGCGGAGGGCGTGGCGGTTGCGGGTTCGATCTCACACTGGACGGAAGGCTACGGCGGGATGATGCCCCCGTCGACGCAGGAACTGACGGACGTGTTCGGCGAGATGGCCACGATCCTGGCGGAGGCCGGCGTCGATCTGATCTTGCTGGAGATGATGTACCTGCCCCAGCGGATCGGGTTGGTGGCGGCAGCTGCGATCGAGACGGGCCTGCCGGTCTGGGCGGGGCTTTCGGCCAGGAGCGGGTCGAACGGGGAGCTGCTCTCCTTTCATCAGGGACAGGACATCCCGTTCACGGAGGCGCTGGAGGTGGCCAATCGACCGGGGATCTCCGCGATCGGGGTGATGCATACGGGCAGCCCGATCGCGGGTTCGGCTCTTGCGGAGATTCGGGAGCGGTTCGATGGGCCCACCTACGCCTATCCAGACTCGGGGACGTTCGAAATGCCCAACTGGCGCTTCGATGATTCGCTGACTCCCGAAAAATTGGCAGACTACGGAAGGCAGTGGATGGAGGAGGGCATTAACGGCATCGGCGGATGCTGCGGGTTATCGCCTGCCCATATCGAAGCGGTGAGCTCATCGATCGATGATTGGAAAGCGCCAGTTCGGAGAGGGCGCGGACGTAGCGGTTTTCGTCTTCGAGGGCGGTGGTCAGGTTCGGGCGGATATCCTCGCCTGACGCACCAATCTTGAGGAGTGACAGGGCGGCGTTGTGGCGGACTCGAGCACTGTCGTCACTCAGTGCGGCGCCCAGAGCGACTACCGCGGGTTTGGCCCGGAGCGTTCCCAGGGCTTCGGTGGCGTTGCGGCGGACCCATTCCGAGCCGTCTTCCAGAGCGGTCGCGAGCGCGGGAACGGCTTCGGCCGCGGGTTCCCCGATGTCACCCAGGATGTCGGCCGCTGCTGCGCGCATCCACCAGTTCGACTCGGACAGGGCGTCGATCATCGATGGGACGGCCGCGGCGCCAGCGACTCCCAGACCGTAGGCGGCATCGAACTGCGTCGCGTTTGTATGCCTGCGCTCCAGATTCTGGTCGAGTTCGGTTCTGGCTTCCTCGGACAGACGCTCGATTAAGATGTCTACCTCGCCTGCCTCCCCCAGACCGTAGGACGCATCGAGTCGTTCCTCTTCGGTCCCTTCCACATACTGGTCCGCCAGAGTCGATACGTCCCGATCGACGCGCGGAGATACCTGTCCACTGTTCCATCGCCAGAGGTGCGGACAGAGCGTGGGATGGCGAGCGAATGTCACGTCCTGTCCGAGTGTGTCCCACGCCGGTGCCCGTGGTTCCCGCATTCGGCAGAACAGAAACTTCATCATAAATCGATTGCGATCCGTCAGGTTTTCCGTCGCTCGATGCCAGATGTCGTAGTGGACGATGGTCACGGTCCCCGCAGGCCCACAGAGCATCTTTTCTTCGATCGAATCCAGGCTCTCGGCCCTTGTGTAATATTGTGATCCCGGCGTGACCGCAGTCGGGCCGATCTCTTGTGTGACGTCCTGGGGATAGTAGAACGCCATCGCCCATCGGCTGCGATGGTGGCGAACGTTTGCATCGTCCTCGTAACTGTCTTTGTGATTCCGCTGAGGATCCTTCCCGGGGGGCGTGAGGTGGCAATGGCGATGAGGATGCATCATATATCCGAGACCCAGAATGGCGGTCAGGGCTCCGACCACCCGCGGATGACTGAAGACTTCACCGAGTTCGGGGATGCCGGGATAAATGTCGTTGGAGGGGTTGCCTTCGGATTCGAAGATGGCCTCTGCTCGATCGTAGATCGACTTGTGGAAGACGTCGGGGAAGTCGGTAGGAAACGTGACAAAGCCCTCGGTGAGGTAGTGCTGCATCCCGTTGTCATCGAGTTGTATCATTTCAGTGACCCTTGACAAGGTTTCGGAATGCCTCGTCACGACGACGTAGTCGTGTTGAGGTAAAATAACACATCTGTCATCCCGGTGGTGTGTTGAACCGGGATCCACTTGCTCTTCGCGTAAGTCAGAATGGGCCCCGGCCCAAAAGCATACCGGGGTGACAGGTTTTATTCTACACAAAACACGGGAAACGGGGACTCGCCCGATGCCTGACTTCGATCCATTGACAGCCGTTCATTACCACGAACGAGATCCCGGTGAAACGTTCGCGAAGGACCCACAGATCGCAATCGATCTGGATCACCCGTTGGATTCGGAACGGATTCTGACGCCGAACGTCGTCCACGTTCCGTCGGGCGGCTATCGAATGTACTACACGGGGCTGGGCCCCGCACGACGAGATCCCGATGCACTGGGATACGTCGTGAGTGCGTTCTCGGAAGACGCCGTCGCCTGGGAGAAAGACGAGGGGGTTCGCGTGGATCTGTATGAACCAGACGCCACGGCGCGAACGCTCTGCCCCGACGTGATTCCGCTCGAGGATGGACGGTACCGGATGTATATCGAGGCTCGCTCACACGCGCCAGGAGCCTCGGAGAATCGCTCGTTCGGGGCGGCCAGTCAGGCGACGACGATCGCGAGCGCGGTCTCGGGGGACGGCCTTGCGTGGGAGGTCGAGGGTGGGCTGCGATTCGGGGACGGCGTTTGGTCCTATGGGACTCCCCGCGTGCTCTACGCTGAGAAGGAAGGGTCGATGGGTTTCCGGATGTACTTTCATCGATACACCCATCCGCTGAAGAGCGGTTTGGATGCGGGGAATCACATCATCAGCGCGTTCTCGAAGGATGGGCTTTCGTTCGAGGAAGAAGAGGGTGTGCGTGTCGCGCAGGAGACGGATCGCGAGACCTTTTCGGTTTACGCGCCAGAGGTGATCCGACTCGGAGATGGATCCTACCGAATGTATTACTCGGGTTGGTGCGATTCCATTTGTGGCGGTGTGTTCACGGCAACGTCAGCAGACGGGCTGATCTGGGAGAAGTCGCGCGAGCCGGTAATCGAGCTGGGTGGGCGATGGGACAGCACGATGGTGTCCGAACCGTGCATCATCGATTTGGACGGTGGCGGGGCGAGGTTGTTCTACGAGTGCGCGGATGACGAGGAGAACTATCGGATCGTGTCGGCGACAGCGGAAGCCTGAGACACGAAGGGGGAGTCTTTCAGGGAGGATCGGCGGAGAGGATCTTGCAGAGTCGATCCACGAAGCCGACCTGCCCCTTGTGGAGTTCCTCTCTGGCGATCGCGACTGAGAACCAATCCGCTTTATCGACTTCGGGGAACTCACTCTGCTTGCCGGATCGGGGCGGCCACTCCATAGAGAACGTATTGCTTCTGAATAACGCAGGATCGCAGTCACCCTCCACTGTCCACGCCGTAATTCGTTTCCCGCCGAATTGTTTCAGTTCACCAAGTTCCAGGTAGTCACCTTCAACCACTTCGAAGCCGGTCTCTTCCCGATACTCGCGTTTCGCTGCCTCGAACGGATCCTCATCCTCTTC
>Ga0310344_10002926_pt1 | contig 12779 bp, 11 predicted proteins | sample HC15DNA20200_MG_FD_203801 | JGI IMG/M metagenome (GOLD analysis project Ga0310344, IMG submission 203801) | Marine microbial communities from station ALOHA, North Pacific Subtropical Gyre - HC15-DNA-20-200_MG | ecosystem: Environmental > Aquatic > Marine > Oceanic | place: Pacific Ocean: North... | reverse complement strand
GCTCTGACTCTGGATTGTCCACATAATTTGAGCGAACACCCAATCCTAGCTCAAGCTGCTCGCCTGGACCGTAGGATGGACAATAAACCAGCTGCAAGTACTCTCTTTCTTCGGTTAAATATTTCTGAACATCACCAGCATATTGCTCGATTTCCTTCAGAGCACGAGCGCGGCGCGTAATTATCTTAGCTCCCTGTTCGCAAAGAACTTCATCCCAGTAAGCGATTTGACTGTCCACACCCTTCCGCGCCCGAAGATTCTTTAGCAACGCGTTACGTTGAGTAAGTACCTTGCCATACTCCCTGACAGCAGCTGCATAATCAGAATCTATCTGAGAAATGGTAGCATCTAGAAAACGTCTTCGGTCTCCGGGAGATCCCTCAACCAACATCATATCCCGAGGAAGAAACATTACCAAGTTGACCGCACCATGAAGGTCTTTAACCTGCCGCTTTATCCCGTTAATTAACACGGTCTTCTTTACACGCTGTTCTCTCTCCAATCCGGCAGTCTGTAGCTCTAGTCGCACGTCAACCTTGCGCTTTTCGTCTGAAAGTAGTACCTCCGCCACTATTTTTAGGAAAGGATGTTCTTCCTCACGTAGCGCAAGCCAGTTAATTAGCTGACGGTCACTCCCAGCATGAGGAGAATTTGCAGCAGCAAGGTAGTAAATGGCCTCCAACAAGCTAGTCTTACCTTGTGCGTTGCGACCCACCAATATCACAGGCCCCGAAGGTAGCTTAGTTTCAAAACGCCTATAGTTTCGAAAATTAGTTAGCGAGAATTCGCCGATCTGCACGCTGTCAAGTCCTCCTGACACCAAAGCTGGTGAAGCAAGCCGCATTATAGCCCTAATACTGACGACATATCCGAGTAGACATGTAGAAAAACCGAACAACTCAAGATTATAGTGAGAATTTGTCACGCGATTGCTCTTGCGATCTGACTTCTGCTAAGCAAGGTACTAGCAAGATTGCGTCTCACAAAACCCCGTAGACACCCCTCAGTTCCAAAGCTAATCCATTAGCTGTGATCAAGTAGCTAAACCCTTGGAGGAAGAAAGTTCCATATCAGCCTTTGCGATATTGGCATATTTTGTGCAACGCTATATTAGCGAGAAATATCTGACATAGACATAGCGGGGAGGACAACATGCCAAACGCAGAATATGAACTGGACTTACCACTGATTCCCATTCCAAAGTTAAAAGGTGTCAACAACTCAGAATTTCTCGAGTTTTACCGCGCTACCATAGTGCAATGGTGGCTACTAGTGTTAGCAGCAGCATTGATAGCATGGTGTTTTCAACCTCAACCCTAGCAACAAACAAGGATGCTAGATCGGCATGACTACCACAATATTGCTGGTGATAACGACTAGCCTGGCAATGTTCCTCAGATACTGCTTAAAAGACTAACCGGAAAACCGTCTATTTTGGCAGTTGTCCCAAATGGGCAATAGACCACTATGTTAGGGCGTCACTGCCGCAAACATCATGGCGCTTTTTATTCTGGGTGTTTCCAGGTCAATATGTGAATACTCAATCTATGACAAAGTTTGTCTCATCTATCCCTCGTCCGAGAGGCACTCATCTGGGATGCTGGCTTTGGATCGGGTTTATCCTAACAGCCTGTGATCAACCTATCTCATTACCAACCATGACTATGCAGAGCTCTGAATCCACCGTAACCGTTACTGTACCAAGCGTAACGCCTACGATTGTCAAAACGGCGTCGCCGACAAACACCCAACCCATCAAACTGAATACGCTGGCAGAAATTGCGGCAATGCCGGTGCCGGAGAGCGACCTACGCCAAATCGCAATACGCACAAGTGGTCATCAGAACATCCCAGTAACTGTTAGCTCTCATCCTTCTGACCACCATCCGGGCGATATCATTACTTTCTCAGCAACCAATTTAGACACGGACAAACAGTTTTTCCTTGCGGCAGAAATGGTTTATGCAGGTCCGCTTGTACTCTTCTTTGCCGAGCCGCACCTGGAAGTCCAACGAGAGGATGTGCAGCCTCTGCTAGACAATTTTCAACAAATAATAATACCTACGGTCCGCAAGTTTTTCGGACACGAATGGTCCCCTGGTATTGACGGTGACCCACGGATATATATTCTGTACGCCGAAGACCTTGGAAACTCCGTGGCAGGCTATTATTCGTCGACAGACGAGTATTCACGACTAGCACACGAGTATTCCAACGAGAAGGAAATGTTTTATTTAAATGCGGACATAATTTCTCTAGATGACCCAGGACTAGCTGGAACACTGGCGCACGAATTCCAACACATGATTCACTGGGCACACGACTCAAATGAGGAGACCTGGATGAACGAAGGATCATCCGTGCTAGCGGAGTTACTAACTGGACACACTCCGCAGAGATTCGACCTTGCTTTTGGAGCGAATCCAGACGTGCAGCTGAACGCGTGGAGTACAAGCGGTGGCGGGTCAGAATCAGTGCCACACTACGGGGCTGCGTTTCTCTTTCTATACTATTACCTAGAGCGATTCGGTGAGACAGCCACCCGAGCACTAGTGGCTCATCAGGATAATGGACTAGCTGCCATGGATGCGGCCTTACAGGAACTAAATGTGATCGACCCTCTCTCGGGAAACCCCGTCAGAACCGACACACTATTCGCCGATTGGGTAGTAGCTAATTACATAGGCGACACATCCTGGGCAGATGGACGATTTGGATATCACGAATACTCAGGTGCTCCCTACGATATCCCGATAGCTAGTCTCAAATGCGTAAGTCCGATAAGCGAAATGGGCGTACATCAATACGCGGCTGATTACATCACTGTTGACTGTCCCAACGCAACCAGTGTCAGTTTTAGTGGAGCCGAAGAAGTACACGTGGTGCCAACCGAAGCACATTCCGGAGATTTCATGTTCTGGGGCAACCGACAAGACAGCAGTGACACCACACTTACCAGGCAATTTGATCTCACTCAAGTTTCAACTGCTCATCTGTCTTACTGGACATGGTGGCAGCTGGAAGAGAACTATGATTACGCCTACCTGATGGTATCAAGTAACAATGGCAATAGTTGGCAAATAATAAAGACGCCAAGCGGTACCGGTGAAGACCTTTCCGGAAACAATCTTGGCTGGGGGTACCATTACAATTCGGGGGGAGCATCTGAACCGGTATGGCTGCAGGAGCACGTCGACCTGAGTGCATTCGCAGGCAAACAGATTCTCGTACGCTTTGAGTACCTTACTGATGCCGCCATCAACTGGCCCGGAATTCTGTTAGATGACATCAGTGTGCCTGAAATAGGTTATTCAGAGGACTTCGAAAGCGGGACAGGAGGCTGGGAAAGTCACGGATGGGTACGATTTGACAATGTACTCCCACAACGGTGGCTTATACAAGTAATTGACAGGACAGAACAGAGCGTACGCCGCGTAGAAGCGATGAATGGCAGTGCAGATATCGACTTATCCAACGAATCCACAATCGTGATTTCTGCCCTCACCCCTTTCACTACCGAAATTGCACACTATCGCCTGGAGATGAAGTTAGAATAATTCGAGTCGTTTGTCAGATTTATGAATCGCTACCAAAATTAGTACTAAGCTCGGACCGCTTATCAGCCACGGCCTGCTGCACATCTTCTACAAGATGTTTCAATTCTGAGAATATCAACGCTCGCAAATCTTTTCCAGACATACGCGCAAGACATAATGCAGCGAACGCGCCTACCACTCCACCGCAGATTGCGCCCAAAAGAAATCTAATTAATCGCATCGCTACTCCGATTTTAGTCCTATATAGCTGTGATTATAACTTGTCACCTTAATCCAGAAAAGACAGTGCGTCAAACTATCACGGGTCCGAGCATGTGATAAACTCAACAATATGACACAACTTGCACAACATGACTGGCAATGACGCTCGCTCAACGAAAACAGTAGTGATTACTGGTGCGTCCACAGGCATTGGTAGGGCATGTGCGCTGCATCTGGATAGACTCGGCTTTAGAGTTTTCGCGGGCGTCCGCCGGACGGCAGACGGCAATGCACTGCAACAGGATGCTAGCGACCGTTTGCATCATATTTATCTTGACGTCAATGATGGGGAGAGCATTCATACAGCCGCCAAAATCATTGAGGCTAGCTGCCCTGATGGTGGATTGTCTGGATTAGTGAACAATGCTGGTATAGTCGTCGCAGGTCCGTTGGAGTTTATACCGCTCGATTCTCTACGCTCGCAGCTAGATACCAATGTTGTCGGACAAATAGCGGTGACCCAAGCATTGTTGGGAATGCTGAGAAGCGCAAGAGGCCGCATAGTCAACATGAGCTCAGTGAGCGGAAGGGTGGCAGCGCCTTTTCTGGGTCCATACTCTGCTTCCAAGTTCGCCTTCGAAGCCATCTCAGATTCGATGCGTCTCGAGCTGCGACCTTGGGGTGTACATGTCTCAATAATAGAGCCAGGGCCAATTGCCACGCCAATCTGGGAGAAATCGCGCACGACAACAAAAAATATGTTGGATAAACTACCTCCGCAAGCCCATGATCTTTATGGGGAACAAATCAAGGCTGCGGACACATGGGCATGGACAATGACCCGTGATATGCCTTCACCGGAGGCGGTAACCCGCGCAGTCGAACACGCACTTACATCACGACGACCACGTATACGCTATCGCATCGGAAGTGCCGGACTTGTAACTGAGATAATCGCTCGCCTAGCACCGGATCGCCTGCGTGACTGGCTTATAATTCGACAGCGTACATAGTTGTCCAAACAGCTATCAGCCAAGTGACGACTGAAATCTAACCCGCAAATGGTACAATTATCCTCAGGTATGAGAATACAGGTACAGGCACAACGTCACATAGGTCGCATTTCAGTACTGTAACCATAATTATCTGATGAAATATCACGCCCATTTCTCTTGCATCCGTGGCTGTCCAGGAGAGTATCCACTGTATCAAGTGATATACGTCTGCCCATCCTGCGGTGGCTTGTTAGAGGTATGCCATGACCTCAAGGCGCTTCGCCAGCAAGGTCCGAAGGATTGGAAGCAATTGATGGATGCGCGCGTTGGCAGCACCGAATGGCCCTATGGTAGCGGAGTCTGGGGCATGCGAGAATGGGTAGTTCCCGACATACAAGATGAACATGTCGTCAGCATGTACGAGGGCAATAGTAATCTATTCTGGGCTGAGAGATTGGGCGACAAACTGAGTATGCCCAACCTCTGGGTCAAGCTTTGCGGCAACAGCCACACAGGCAGTTTCAAAGACCTAGGCATGACAGTTCTTGTCAGCGTGGTAAAGCAGATGATGGCTAACGATAGCACCGTACGTGCTGTGGCCTGCGCATCTACAGGTGACACTAGTGCCGCCCTCGCTGCGTATGCGGCTGCCGCCGGCATACCCGCCATTGTATTTCTCCCTAGTGACCGAGTAAGCCATGCCCAACTCATCCAACCGATTGCCAATGGCGCACATGTACTTGCACTGGATACAGACTTCGATGGCTGCATGCGCATCGTCAAGAAGGTCACAGAGGACAACAGTATCTATCTAGCCAATTCTATGAACAGCCTGCGGATAGAAGGGCAAAAGACTGTTGCAGTTGAAATAGTGCGCCAATTTGACTGGGAAGCTCCCGACTGGATCCTGATGCCAGTGGGCAACCTTGGTAACATCAGCGCCCTATACAAAGGCTTTCAACTTATGAAAGACCTCAACATCATTAGCCGCATGCCACGACTTGTTGCCGCCCAAGCCGCTCGAGCAAATCCCTTTTACCAGAGTTTTAGCATGGACTTTAAGGAAAGGGTATCTCTGTCAGCACAAAGTACATTAGCTTCCGCAATTCAAATTGGCAACCCAGTCAGTTATGAGAAAGCAGTGCAAGCAATTAAGAACACCGACGGATTGGTCGAGGAGGCTAGTGAGCACGAGTTGGCCAATGCCGGCGCACTTGCTGATCACACTGGCATGTACACGTGTCCACACACTGCAGTAGCTCTAGCAGTTCTATTTAAACTCCTTAACAATGGGACTATAAATCGAGAGGAGAAGGTGGTCGTCATAAGCACAGCCCATGGGCTAAAGTTCACGCGTGCAAAACTTGGGTATCATCAGAGTACCCTAAGCGAGGTAGAGAGCCAGTATGCAAACCCCCTAATGACCCTGCCAGAGGATGCCTCAGCTGTAAAGAATGCCATAGAGCGTGAGCTGGATAAGCACGCCTAATTGAGAAGCTTACACGGAGATAACATACTATGAGCAAGCAGCCTTTGTTTGATGGTCTAATCGTAAACGAAAACGATGAGCCAGCACAGGTAGCTTTCATAGGTAATGAAGCTCACTACGTCATAAATGACTGTGGTTTCAAACACCACATTGCTGCCGAGGCAATTGATCGCTCCGTCGTTCGCACGTTACGCGCACAAATAACACAACATCAGGATCTTGTTAGCGACAATGCGTTGAAAATGTTAGGAAAGGATGACCTTTTCACTAAAGCCATGATTGATTCGTCGCTCAAGAACATCGACAAACACATAGATCAACTGATGCAACAAGGCCTACCAAACGGCGCAAGACAATGGTTGGGAATGCTTGGCTTCAAGATAATGGTCAACCACCACGGAGAAGTCATCAAATTAGTTCAACCTGGGATTGTAGCCCCAGACCAAGACGATTAAGATCAAATTGGAGACATCGGTTTCCGCTTAACCAATGGCATACCTCTTGCACCCTTCTGGGTAGCCCTGAGATTTTTTCTCGGGCAATACCTGTGTATGAGTACCACCCTAGCAAATTATGCAACAGGTGTTTCTCATACCATTGATCCAGTAACAAGAGGAGGTTTATTGTGAAATCACAATCCGCTCAAAGATTCCGATGGTTGTCCACTCTTACACTTCTCAGTGTTCTGCTGCTGGCAGGATGTAACCGTTCGGCCACACAGGGCATTCTGCCTGAGGATGTAACCGTAGAAGAGACCGAGCTCGAAGATTCGGTAGAAATTGATGGAAACCAATTACAACCTGAATCTCCAATGGAGACAGCAATTGATGACGATGTAGCGGCAAGAGAAGAAGGGGTTGACGGCCAATCCATAGTAGAAGAAACCGATTCCGCAGAGAGTGCGCAGGAATTGGTACCTGAAGAGGAAAATACAAATATATCCGAGTCAGTTTCTACAGAAACAGACCAAATGGATTCCGAAGACGGCACGAATCTGTCAGCTAACGATTCAGAAACAACCGATAGTACACCAGTGATAGTAGATGCTCCCATCATAGGTAATTCACCAGCAACATATGTAGTTCAGGAAGGTGACTGGGTGTTTAAGATCGCACGCATGTTCAACATAACAGCTGTTGATTTGCTGTCCGCCAATCCCGTAATCGGTACCGACCAACAAGTCTATCCAGGACAAGAGTTAATTATACCGGGAGGAGACCTAGAAACCCCTGACGGAGAAACCGGGGCAATCGAGGGTGCAACGATAATGTCCCCCGCAGGAGCGACAACAGCCAGCACCTACGAGGTTCAAACAGGTGACACCGTTTTTTCGATTGCACTCAATCATGGTATAGATGTGGATGTACTTGCTCAAACTAACGAAATTGCGGACAATTATTTGATTTACGTAGGTCAATCACTCGTAATACCGTCTGAGTAAAGTAACGAAAAAGCATTAGAAATGCCAAACGGCCGTCACTTGCATCAGTGACGGCCGTTTGATTCATCATTGGTGCAACGCTAGCGTCTCAGAGTGCCATGCCATACAATTGGACACATCGAGCGAACCATGGTTTATCCTGATACCACCCCATCGCCCAACAATAACACTTCAGGTGGCTGGCCCATCCATGGTTGGATTGGAATCGGATTGATCACCGTCTTTTGGACATTGAATTGGGTACTGACAGGACTGCGGACCCACTGGGCATTTTTCCCTCTATGGCTCGGATTCTGCCTGACGGTTGACGCAGCTACACTCCACCGTACCGGAGATTCGATGCTCACACGTAACCGCCGTGCATATCTTGCCCTTTTCTTATATTCCGCACCTACTTGGTGGCTCTTCGAAGCAATAAACTGGCGCACTCAGAACTGGCACTACCTAGGACGCGAGTCTTTCTCAAATTTGGAGTACTTCCTGTGGGCGTCACTCAGCTTCTCCACGGTGATGCCATCAGTTTTCGGTGCGGCAGAGCTGGTTGCCAGCCTAAATTTAGTTAATCGCTTGCGTTATGGACCAATGCTCCGAGCAACCAAGGGTATATTACTCACCATGTTTGGCTGTGGTTGGGTATTGCTTGCGGTTACACTAATATGGCCACTAATCTTTTTTCCGGCAGTATGGTTTTCACTATTCCTAATATTGAACCCAGCTAACGTATGGCTAAGAAATCGAACGCTGTGGGATCACACCGCGAGAGGAGACTGGCGGCCAATAATCAGCCTAGGGATTGGGTGCCTTCTGTGTGGATTGTTCTGGGAGATGTGGAACTTTTTCTCATATCCAAAGTGGGTTTACCATATTCCGTTCTTGGATTTCATACCTGTGTTCGAAATGCCAATCCTTGGTTACGGCGGATACATTCCATTTGCTCTAGAATTGTTCACCCTGTATCATCTTCTCACTGGATTCTCAAAAAAGAATATGGAGAAGCAACAATTTCTGCGCTTCGCCTCTCCGATATAGTTAATGCACAGTATGAACGAGTACATGACATGATACCAATCGCAGCATCTGACTCAACCAAAAACATGAGTGAGCCGACTCATGTGCCGGCCGAGTTCGTAGAATCAGCCACAATAATGCAGGCTGCGGACGCGAAAATCCGCAAAGCACTAGTCAATGCCGATATCACCTGGCAGGACTATCCATGCTGGGATTCAAGTGGTAACGCTGATGGTAGCGCGATAGCGAAAGCTTATTCTATGCAGGGAATCCTGAAATATCACGGTATGGCAGATTGGCACTGGCGCACCGCCTTCATTCCCAGTATCTCAGTAAATAACGACGCCGCGTATACAATCACGCGCGTGGATTTCCGAAACGGACTAAGAACCGACACACTCACGATTAATGGTGATATTGTAACAGGACGCCCCCTTCAACGCGTGGTACGCGTATTAGATCATGTACGTGCATTATCCAACAGTACCAATAAAGCCAGTGTAAAAAGCATGAACGTAATGAATGCTGCTAGTACTACCAAAGGACTTGGAACCAGTGCAGCTGCCGGTGCTGCTCTAGCCATGGCCGCACTGGAAGCTACTCTAGGACAGAAAGCGTCTGAAAACATGCGCTTAGTCAGCAGCACTGCGCGCTTACTAGCCGGTTCAGCATGCAGAAGCGCGGTCGGAGGTATAGCACTGTGGCTCTCTTATCCCGGTGTCGCCCACAACAAGTGCTTCGCAGTCCGACTTGACTCCAATGACGCTCTAGCAGATTTACGTCTGATCACCGTGCCCTTAGAATCCCGTAGCGGCTTACAAACTGAGCAAGCACATCACGCTGCTCCCACCAGTTCCTTCTTCCAGGCCTGGCTACACACACGCCCAGACGAAGTGATATCATGCTTGCAAGCCACATCTAGTGGAGATTGGGAAACGATCTGCCAACTTGCTGAGCTGGACAGCTTACGCCTACACGGCGTCACCATGGCTGCCAACCTCGAACAATCACTTCTTACCTGGGAACCGGAAAATATTTCACTATTTAACATGTGTCGCCGATTGCGCGAACAAGGTGTGCCCGTATATTTTTCTACCGACACAGGTCCAACTACCGTACTCATGACAAACGCGGACAGTCAAAATGAGGTGATGGAGAACATCACCAGTTTAGAGATTGGCGTCGACATAATCTCCGGCGGCATTGGCGGCCCGGCTACATTAATTCAATCAGATGACGCCAAGAATTTCGGAATATGAAACTCGCGTAATGAATACTCGGACAAATCTACCTGCACCAACTCACACACTGTGCTTCCTTACAAGTGGCGAAAAGGTACTTATGCTGTACCGGGATAAAGAACCCAACCGTGGACTATGGAACGGCGTAGGTGGCCGCATCGAAATCGGTGAAACACCCCATGACGCCTGTCTGCGGGAGATTCTCGAGGAGACAGGTTTGTATGTAACTGCTGCTCGGTTCGCCGGACTACTCACCTGGTGTGGAATCGCTACAACGGGAGTGCTAGCACTGTACACCGCCCCGGCTCCATCCGAGAAAGTAAGCGCCTGTGATGAAGGAGAACTCCGCTGGCATCCCAAGCAATGGGTAATCAGATCAAGTTCAGTAGTATCCAACATCCATATATTCGGAACCGAGTTATTTAACGGAACTCCACCTTGCATCTATCACTTCAATTATAACGTCAACGGGCAAATACAGAGCTATGAACGGCAGCCCCTACCCAGTTCCTTCCAAGCATCAAAATATGACATTAACATTTAACCTTTTGCATACACATCAGAGATATACTAGAAGTACGTGTCACCAATATTTCGGAATTATGTCAAGAAAACTGTACGGGATACTGATGATGAAAGGTATACAAGGGTAAACAAAGATGATGCGATTTGACCGTTTCACCGAGCGTGCCCAAGACGCAGCTGCCCGCGCATATGAGATATTGCAACGCTACGGACACAATCAAGTAGATACCGAGCACATTCTTCTTGCGCTTCTAGAGCAACCAGAGGGTGTTATTCCTCAAATCCTAGAGATGCTCAAAGTGGAGGCAGATATGCTACAACAACGACTGGATGACGTTCTCCGGGCGAGCCCGAAGGCAGCCATTTACGGAGGAGGCACTGGTCAAGTATTTATCACCCCGCGTGTCAAACGAATCATTGATCTGGCAAATGAAGACGCCAATCGACTAAAAGACGAATTCATCTCCACAGAACACATTTTCCTAGCCATTTTGTCGGAACGCAACACAAATGTAGCACGCATACTCTCGGAAGCGGGCATCGACCGCGACCGTGTTACTACCGCTATCAAGGAATTACGTGGAGGACAGCGAGTAACCAGCCCACAAGCTGAAGCACGTTACAAAGTCCTAGAGAAATATAGTCGCGACCTCACGAAAATGGCTCGCACCGGTAAACTTGACCCGGTAATCGGACGTGACGATGAAATATTGAGAGTCATTCAGGTTCTCTCCCGACGCACGAAGAACAATCCAGTCATGATTGGAGAAGCCGGAGTAGGCAAAACTGCAATACTAGAGGGGCTGGCGCAGAAAATCGCCCACAACGATGTGCCAGAGATTCTGAGTGGCAAAACAGTGGTTGCACTTGACCTTGGTGGAATGATAGCAGGATCGCGCTTCCGGGGCGAGTTTGAGGAAAGGCTAAAAGCAGCCATTGAAGAGATTCAGCGCGGTCAAGGCGATATCATCCTCTTCATTGACGAATTGCACACCGTGGTCGGAGCAGGAGCAGCGCAAGGCGCCATGGACGCCAGTAACATGCTAAAACCGGCATTGGCGCGCGGCGAACTACAATGTGTAGGTGCAACCACTCTTGACGAATTCCGCAACCACATTGAAAAAGACCCAGCACTTGAGCGGAGATTCGCGCCTGTGTTTGTCGAAGAACCTGATTTGGAAGAGACTGTGGAAATGCTTAAGGGCTTGCGCGCCCGATACGAGGCGCATCATAAGGTTAATATCACTGATGAAGCTCTCGTCGCTGCCACCAAGCTATCGTACCGCTACATCACAGACCGTAAGCTGCCGGACAAAGCCATTGACCTGATGGATGAAGCAGCCGCCAAACTCCGTGTAGCACTCTATTCACTTCCACCCGAGCTAAAAGAGAAAAAGAATAAAATCGACGCACTGCAAGCAGACGAAGACGCGGCCAGCGGGAAGCGCGATTACCAACGTGCAGCTGAATGCAAGGCAGAAAGACTGCGTATTGAATCCGAATTCAATGACCTGCGCCGCGATTGGGAAAAAGAACATCAACTGGACGAGGTAGTTGAGGCTGAAGATATAGCTGACGTTATTTCAAGTTGGACTGGCATCCCGGTCACGCAAATGCTGGAGACCGAAGCCGAAAAATTACTCCATATGGAAGAACGACTCCAGAGTCGCATTGTAGGACAACAAAAGGCTATAGGCGCCCTATCGGATGCAATTCGGAGGGCACGCTCAGGCCTGAAAGACCCAAAACGTCCGACGGGATCATTTATCTTCCTGGGATCCTCAGGTGTGGGCAAAACCGAGCTTGCCAAATCTCTTGCCGAATTCCTATTCGATGACGAGGAAGCACTGGTGCGCATTGATATGTCCGAATACCGTGAGCAGCACACGGTATCGCGTCTTTTTGGGGCGCCCCCTGGTTATGTGGGATACGAGGAAGGTGGTCAACTGACAGAGGTAGTGCGACGACGTCCATACCGAGTAGTACTATTTGACGAAATCGAAAAAGCACATCCAGAGGTCTGGAATGCACTGCTACAGATTCTGGACGACGGTCGTTTAACTGATGGACAGGGACGCGCTGTTGATTTCCGAAACACGGTACTTATAATGACATCCAACCTAGGTACCGAGTTCGTCACCAATGGCGGAACACTAGGGTTCATTGATCCAGAAAACGGGAAGGATTCTGAAAATGAGGATAAGATTGAAAAAGAGCTCAAGAAGACCTTTCGACCTGAGTTCCTTAACCGCATCGATGAAATCATAATTTTCTCACAATTAACACCAGAAGATATGGAAGAAATAGTGGATTTGCAGATGC
>Ga0310344_10002925_pt1 | contig 12782 bp, 14 predicted proteins | sample HC15DNA20200_MG_FD_203801 | JGI IMG/M metagenome (GOLD analysis project Ga0310344, IMG submission 203801) | Marine microbial communities from station ALOHA, North Pacific Subtropical Gyre - HC15-DNA-20-200_MG | ecosystem: Environmental > Aquatic > Marine > Oceanic | place: Pacific Ocean: North... | reverse complement strand
ACTTAATAAAAAAACATAAACCGAGATATAATATTCTTTTGAGGGATGATAAGTCTTTTCCTTATATCTATATTGGTAATAAAGATAAATGGCCACAGTTAACAAAGCTCAGAGGAAAAAAATCTAAATCTGGATATTATTTTGGACCTTTTGCGTCAATAGGTTCGGCAAACTGGACTATTAAGATATTACAAAAAATTTTTCAGCTAAGAGTTTGTGATGACACAGTTTTTAAAAACAGAGAAAGACCATGCATACTTTATCAAATAAAAAGATGTTCAGCTCCTTGTGTGGGTCATATTTCTGAAAAAGAATATAAATCAACAGTAAATGACTCTATTGATTTTATATCTGGTAAATCTAGAAGAATTCAAAAAAATTTATCTAAGGAAATGGAAAAAGCAAGCAAGGATCTTGATTATGAAAAAGCAGCAATCGCAAGAGATAGAATAAAAGCTTTAACCCAAATACAAACATCTCAAAAAATAAATCAAACTAATTTAAATGAAGCAGATGTTATAAGTATTTATAAAGAAACTGGTAAAACTTGCATTCAAGTCTTCTTTTTTAGATCAAAGCAAAACTGGGGCAATCAGGCCTTCTACCCCAAACATGACCCGGATGATGCTATTAAAGAAATTCTTTCTTCTTTTATATCTCAATTTTATGAAAATAAAACAATACCAGTTCTTATTATAACGAATTATGAAGTTAGTGAAAGAAAGCTATTAGAAAAAACTTTTTCAAAAAAAGAGAATAAACAAGTTGTAATAAAACAAGCCAAGTCTAAAAATGAAATAAATATTTCTAAACTTGCAGAAAAAAATGCAAAACAAACCTTAACTCAAAAACTAATCCAGTCAAATACAAATAACGATTTAATTGAAAATTTGTCAAAAGAATTCAATCTTAATAACAATATCGATTTGATAGAGGTTTATGACAATAGTCATATTCAAGGATCAGACTCTATTGGAGCGTTAATTTGTTTTGGAAATGAAGGTTTTATTAAAAAAAGATATAGAAAATTTAATATTAAAAACGATAAAATTAAAGGTGATGATTATGGAATGATGAAAGAAGTTTTGTTTAGAAGATTTTCAAAAGCTATTAAAGAAAAATCTGGATCGCTTTCTTTACCAGATTTAGTCTTGATTGATGGTGGAAAAGGACAATACTCTGTTTCTAGAGAAGTGTTAAACGAACTGGGTTTACATGATTTACCTATTTTAGCCATAGCAAAAGGTAAGAGAAGAAACGCTGGTGAAGAAAAAATTTATTATAAAAATAAAGAATTTATTTTAAATAGAAATGATCCCTTACTATTTTTCATTCAAAGATTAAGAGATGAGGCGCATAGATTTGCAGTCAGCTCACACAGATCAAAGAGAAAGAAAAACTTGAGTAAATCATTATTAGATCAAATTACAGGCATAGGAAAACAAAGAAAAAGGGCTTTGTTAAATCATTTTGGATCAGCAAGATCTGTGGAATCGGCTAGCTTTGAAGAATTAAAATCAGTTGAAGGAATTGAAGACAATGTTGCAAAGAAAATATATAATTACTTCCACGAATAAAAATGAAAATACCTAATATTTTAACTATTGGAAGAATAATAATTGTTCCAATATTTGTTTTAACTTTTTTTATCCCAGGTTTTTTTGGAGATTTAATTCCTTTTTTTTTATTTGTTTTAGCTAGCTTCACTGATTATCTAGATGGTCTTTTAGCTCGATTATTTAAAGAAGAATCTAAATTGGGTGAATTGCTCGACCCAATAGCAGACAAAATACTTGTGGCAGCAGCATTAATACTATTAGTAATGAATGGCACAATTAAAAACTACGAAGTAATTGCAGCCATTATAATTCTTACAAGAGAAATTCTTATCTCTGGACTTAGAGAGTTTTTGGCTAAAACAAGTGTATCAATACAAGTAACTAATTTAGCAAAATTAAAAACATTGCTACAAATGCTAGCAATTGCAATCCTATTAACTGGAGAAAGTGGAAATAAATTAATTAATTTTCAAGATTATAATGCACAAACTATTGGCATCATACTTTTGTGGCTTTCAGCTTTTTTAACACTTTATACTGGTTATGACTATGTAAGAAAAGGAATTGATCATGCTATCAACGAAGACAATAGAAATTAAGCAGCAGATTTTTTTCTCACTAAAGTTTGATAGCTATCATTAAGATCAGTAATTACATCACAGATTTCAAACTTATAATCATTGATTTGAGAAACTGGTGTAATTTCTGCGGCGGTTCCAGTTAAAAAACAACCAACAAAATTTTCCATTTCTTCTGGTTTGATCTTTCTTTCTATTACCTTTATTCCTTTAACTTTTGCAATTTTAATTACTTCTCGTCTAGTGATCCCGTCTAAAAAAGAATCTGGAGTAGGTGTATGTAATTCACCTGATTCATTTTTAAAAAATATATTTGCTCCTGTAGCTTCAGCAATATTTCCTTCGTGATCTAACATTAAAGAATCAGTAAACCCTTTACTTTCTGCCTCATGTTTAGAAAGTGTACATATCATGTACAAACCCGCAGCTTTTGTATCCCAAGGAATAGAATTTGGGTTTGGTCTTCTCCATGATGAAATATTTAATTTTATTCCTTTTAACTTTAATTGAGGATCAAAATAAGAACCCCATTCCCAAGTTGCAATTGCAACATGAATTTTATTTTTCTGAGCTGAAATTGCCATCATTTCACTACCTCTCCATATTACTGGTCTAACATAACCATCCTGAACTTTTTGAACGTTAACAATATTTCTACAAGCATCATTAATCTCTTTTTGACTATAGGGAACTTTTATTCCCATTCTCTTAGCGGAATAAAATAATCTTTCAGTATGTTCTTCTAGTTTAAAAATTTCACCATCATAAACACGTTCACCTTCAAAAACACAGCTAGCATAATGAAGGCCGTGATTTAAAACATGAATATTCGCATGATTCCAATCAACGGTTTTGCCGTTAAACCAAATTTTTCCAGATCTTTTATCGTATGGCACATTTTCCATTAAGAAGTAAATATATAGATTTTTTTCTTACAAAAAAGTATATTCCTTAATAGGATAAGTCAATATAACTTACCATTATGAAAGATTTACTTTATCTTAAAGACGAACAAATCAAAGATTTTATTCAACTTCTATTTTATGCTTACCGAGAAACTTTTGCTGATCCAAAGGAAGTATTATCAAAAAAATTTTTTGGACCGGCCCATCTAAGATCTTTAAATTTAATAGAAAGACATCCTGGAATAAGTCTAGGAGAGTTAATGTTCAAATTGAAAGTAACCAAACAAAGTCTAAACAGAGTTTTAAGAGATCTAATCAAATCTAAGATGATAAAACAGATTAAAGATGAAAATGATACAAGGAAAAAGAATTTATTTCTAAATAAAGAGGGAAAAATTTTTTTTGAGACTGTTTACAATTCTCAAAAAAAAAGAATATTTAATGCATTAAAAAACTCTAATTCGGACTCAGTTATAAAATTTAAAGAAGTTTTAAAAAGAATTATAGATGGAAAATAACAAAATACATATTCTAGTTGTTGATGATGACAATAGAATTAGGGATCTCTTAAAAGAATATTTAAGTGAAAACAATTATATTGTTTCAACATCAGAAGATGCTAAAAATGCAAAAATAAAAATTACTCAATTTAAATTTGATCTAATTGTATTAGATGTCATGATGCCTGGTCAAAATGGATATGATTTAACCAATGAAATCAAAAAAAATATAAAAGTCCCAATCATCTTACTCACCGCAAAAGGCGAGGTTGAAAATAGAATAAAAGGTTTAGAATTAGGAGCAGACGATTACATAAGTAAACCATTTGAACCAAAAGAATTATTGTTGAGAATAAAAAATATAATTAATAAAAATAATAAAATTGATTTAAATGCTAAATATACTGTGGGAAATGCTCAAATAGATTTAAATAAAATGAATATAAGCTTGGATAAAAAAAATAAAAAAATAAGTTCATCTGAAAAAAAAGTTTTAATAGAAATGTTAGCGAACCCTGGAAAAGCTTACTCACGAGAAGAAATAGGTAAAATATCTGGTATTGCCCAGGAAAGATCAATAGATGTTATGATTACAAGACTAAGACAAAAAATAGAATCTAATCCTAAAAATCCAAAATATCTTCAAACTATAAGGGGGTCAGGCTATGTTCTTTGGGTTGAATAAATTTTTAAAAATAATTTTACCAAAAAGATTATTTTATAGAGCTCTTATAATAGTTGCGGCCCCAACAATTATATTGCAATTAATTATTACCGTTGTTTTTTATGATAGTATATGGATAAAAGCCAATAAAAATATAACTCGATCTTTAGTTTCACAACTAAAGACTATTCAAAATGTATATTTAAATAATAAAGATAATTTAGATTTTTTTACTGATAGTTATAGAAATAATTTCAATTTTGAAATTGATATTAATAATAATCCATTTCCATCATCAAGTGGTGAAAGAAAATTTAGTCCTATGGATAGATCTTTAAGACGTGAACTAAAATCAGCTTTTGGAAATAATAACTATTGGTTTAATACATCTAAATTTAAAAATGCAGTGGAAATTAAAATAAAAGTAGAAAGCGAAGTAATAGAATTTTTAGTTCCTAAAGAGATGATATCTACTTCTTCTGTTAGATTGTTTGTTTTGTGGACAACATTGCCTTCCATTGTTTTAGTTTTAATTGCATTAGTTTTTCTTAAAAATCAAACTAAACCACTTGTGCGTCTTGCAAAAGCAGCAGAAAGATTTGGCAAAGGGGATTACGTTAATGATTTTAGACCTTCAGGAGCAGCTGAGATTAGAAAAGCTGCATATGAATTTGATAGAATGGCAAAAAGAATTAATCGTCATCTAAATCAAAGATCTGAAATGCTATCTGGAATAAGTCATGACTTAAGAACTCCTCTTACAAGGCTAAAACTTCAACTAGCGATGATAGATCAAAAAAATATTTCTGGAAATATGTCCAAAGACATTGATGAAATGGAGAGAATGCTTAATGATTATTTGCAGTTTGCAAAAACTCAAGCTCAAGAAAATACCTCTACAATTAATTTATCTAGTTTGTTCAATGAAATTAAAAAAGATTTAAAAAATGAAAATTTAATCTTACTAAATTTAGAAGACGCTGTACTAAAAGGAAGATTATTAGCTTTAAAAAGATGTCTTGAAAATGTTATTCAAAATGGATTGATCTACGGGGAAAAAGTATATGTAAATCTGCAAAAAGGATCAAATAGAGTAATAATCAATATTGACGACGATGGGCCAGGTATAGCTGAAGACCAATATAAAAATGTTTTTAAACCTTTTTTTAGACTCGATAAAAGCAGAAGCCTGAATCAATCGGGCGTTGGATTGGGTTTAGCTATAGTTGAAGATATAATCAATGCTCACGGCGGTAATATCCAATTAGGAAAAAGTAAATATAATGGATTACAAGTTAGAATTTCTTTGCCTTTTTAGTCTTTTTTTTTTTTGATAATTTTTGAATAGTTATCTCTTGTTTTTGAACCAATTTCTTAAGAACTTCAAATTCTTCCCTTGAAACAATTTGAAGCTTATTAATTAATTTATCTCTTTGAAATTTCAAATCAGTTGATATCTCTTTTTGAATATCCTTTGAGGTTAAAATTCCATTTTCAATTAAACTAGATAAAGTCTTTAATAATTTTTCAGAATTTCTCATAATTAATCTTATTTGATAGAAAAGTTAATTTCAAATATGTTATAAGAAATTATGTATACCCACAATTTAGACCCTATTTTATTTGATTTTGGGTTTTTAGCTATCAGATGGTATTCGCTCGCCTATATTTTTGGAATTTTAATTGGCTGGTGGTTAGGTAAAAAAATTATCTTAAAAAAATTTCAAACTATCGATTTTGAATTTGATATCAAAGCATTCGATAACTTAATTACATATTTAATCATTGCTATATTAATAGGTGGTAGAATTGGTTACGTTTTATTTTATAATTTTGGATACTACTTATCAAATCCTTTAGATATTATAAAAATTTGGGAGGGCGGCATGTCTTTTCACGGAGCGCTGCTAGGTATAATTATTGCCACTTATTGGTTTTCAATAAAAGAAGATATACCGACTTTTTTCTTATTAGATATCATCGTCTGTGTTGCTCCAATAGGAATATTCTTTGGACGTATAGCTAATTTTATTAATGGAGAGCTAGTCGGCAAAACAACCGAAATGTTCTGGGGAGTTGTTTTTCCTAACATTGATAATGCTGTGAGACACCCATCGCAATTATATGAAGCTTTTTTTGAAGGTTTAGTTTTATTAATTATTATGAACTTAATTTTATTTAAAAAAAATTACAAAACCGGAACCTGTTCTTATATGTTTTTAATTCTCTATGGTGTTGTTAGAATATTCTCTGAATTTTTTAGAGAACCTGATCCACAAGTTGGGTATTTATTTAATCTAATAAGTATGGGAGCAATATTAAGTTTTTTTATGATATTTGCTGGTTTAATTATTTTTTTAAAAAAAAGATGATAGCTAATCAAAATTTTTTCCATAATACTAAATCACTTCCAGTTGATAAATTTATTGAAAATGTTCTATTCAATAAAAAAATTGGTTATTATTCATCAAAAATTGCATTTGGTAAGACAGGAGATTTTTTAACTGCTCCAGGGATATCTAATTTATTTTCTGAAATAATTGGAATATGGCTTATATCAAATTGGAAAACTTTAGATAAACCTAAAAAATTTAATATCGTTGAACTTGGTCCCGGAGATGGAGGCCTAACAAAAGTTTTACTTAGAACATTTCAACAATTTCCTGAATTTAATAAAGCAGCTAATATTTTTTTATATGAAAAAAGCAATTTATTAAAGAACTTACAAAAAAAAAATATTAATAATTCAAAAGTAAAATGGATAAAAAGTTTTTCCAGCATCAAAAAGGGGCCAGTTATATTTTTTGGTAATGAATTTTTTGACTCGATACCAATTAAACAATTTTCTCGTAAAAGAAATCTTTTTTTTGAAAAATACTATTCACTAAACAAGAAAAATAAGATTAATGAAATTTATAAAAAAGCTTCTAGTAAAGATATTGAACGGATTAAAAGATTCAAAGTTTTAAATAATTTAAAATTTATTGAATTTCCAAAATTAGGACTAGATGAATTAAAAAAAATACTTAAAAAGATATCAAAACTTCAAGGGGGTCTTCTGCTAATTGATTACGGCTATTTGACTCCTCAAAATAAAAATACATTACAATCTCTTATAAAACACAAAAGAAATGACTTATTAAACAATTTGGGTAAAGCAGACATAACATCTCTGGTTAATTTCAGTCTTTTAAATGAGTATTTTTTCAAGAATAATTTAAAAGTTAAAAAAATTGTTACCCAAAAATTTTTTTTAGAAAAAATGGGAATTATTGAAAGAGCTAATAATTTAAGTCAAAAAATGACTTTTAAAGAAAAATCTAATTTATATTTAAGACTAAAAAGATTATTAGACATTAAATTGATGGGAAATTTATTTAAAGTTATTTTTACATATAAATTTAAAAAAGATAACTTTCTAGGATTTGAATAATGTTTTACTCAAAAAAATTTAAAAAATTCAAAAATATAAATCATTGTTTTTTTTCTAGAAAAGGAGGATTCTCAAAAGGAATTTATCGAAGTCTTAACTGCGGTCAAGGATCAAAAGACAACAAAAAAAACGTTAATAAAAACTTATCTTTGATATTAAAAAAGATGAAAATAAATGAAAAAAGATTATCACTAATGCACCAAACTCATAGCAATAAAGTAATTGTAATTAGTAAAAAAAATAAAAACTCTAAAAAATTTAATTCAGATGCTATTATAACAAAAATGAAAGGTTGTGCTTTAGGAGTTGTAACGGCAGATTGTGTTCCAATTATTCTCTATGATATTAAAAATCAAATAATTGGGTGTGTTCATGCTGGATGGAAAGGAGCTTCATCTGGAATAATAGAAAATACTATAAAAAAATTTAAAAAACTTAATTCAAATAATAAAATTTTTGCAAGCGTAGGACCATGTATTGGAAAAAAAAGCTACGAGGTCGATATAAATTTTTATAAAAAATTTATATCAAAATCAAAAAAAAATTCAGTCTACTTTGTAAAAAAAAATAATAATAAAAAATTATTTAATCTTAGACAATACGTTAATGATAAACTTATAAGACTTAATATTAAAGTTGATCATGTAAATCACGATACTTTTAAAGAAAAAAATAGATTTTTTAGTTATAGAAGATCTCAAAAATTTCATGAAAAAGATTATGGCAGGTGTATTTCTGTAATAAGTCTAATCTCATAAATAATTCAAAAAAACTGTCAAAGTTTAGCCAAAATTAATTATTATATTAAAAATTGTTAAAGCTCTTTAACGTATAAATCTTCAACAACATATAACTGGATTTGGTTTGAAAACATTTAAAAATAACTATATAACTAATTATATTTCATGAAAATTTTATCTGGAACTAGTAATCTTCAGTTAAGCAAGGATATTTCTAAAAAACTAAAATTAAAGCTGGTTAATACTAATATCAGAAGATTTGCTGACGGTGAAATCTATGTAGAGATCAATGAGAATATTAGAGGCAATAGTGTTTTTGTAATTCAATCTACATCTAATCCCGCAAATGATAATTTAATGGAACTGCTTCTTGTTATTGACGCATTAAAAAGATCTTCGGCAAAAAACGTTACCGCTGTTATTCCATATTTTGGCTATGCAAGGCAGGATAGAAAAGTTGCTCCAAGAACATCTATCTCTGCAAAAGTTGTTGCTAACCTAATTACTAACGCTGGAGCTAGTAGAGTTGTTACAGTTGATTTGCATGCTGGACAAATTCAAGGATTTTTTGACATGCCGGTAGATAACTTATTTACCACTCCTCTTTTTGCAAAATATATTAAAAAGAAATTGAATAAAAAAAATTTAATTTGTGTCTCACCTGACGTTGGTGGAGTGCAAAGAACTAGAGGGCTAGCAACTAGAATAAAAGCAGATCTTGCAATTATTGATAAAAGAAGACCTGCACCAGGAAAATCTAGGGTCATGAATATTATTGGAAATGTTAAAAATAAAACATGTATTATTGTTGATGACATCATTGATAGTGGAGGAACTATTGTAAATGCAGTGGATGCTTTAAAGAAAAGCGGTGCTGATGAAGTTTATGTTTTTATTACGCACGCTGTTTTAAGCGGAGATGCTGTGAAAAAAATTAAAAATTCTAAGATAAAAAAACTTATAATCACTGACACAATTAATAATTCTCAGAAAATTAAAAATAACAATAAAATAGAGGTCTTATCTATATCTTCGCTAATGTCTGAAGCAATTAAAAGAATAGCTAATTCAAATTCGGTATCAGATTTATTCAATTAATACTTGTTTTATGAAATAAGTTGAGTTATATAGCTTCTCCAATAAAAAATTAAATGAGCAACTTAAAAGCAATAAAAAGAGAAAACACTTCATCTGCTTCAACTAATAAGTTGAGAGCAACCGGATTTATTCCTGCAATTTTATATGGTGGAAAAAATCCAAATCAAAAAATTTCAATTGAAAAAAAAGATGTTACAAACATTATTAACTCAGAAACCTTTTTGTCAAAAGTTTTAGAACTCGATATCGAAGGAAAAAAAGAAAAAGTCTTGCCTCGAGATGTCGCTTATCATGTAATTTCTGAAGAACCTATTCATATTGATTTCATGAGAGTAGTATCTGGAAAAAAAATTGTTTTAGAAATACCGGTTAAATTTATTAATCATCCAGACTCTCCAGGATTAAAAAGAGGAGGAGTACTTAACATAGTTAGAAGAAAAATAGAATTAAAATGTCCTGCAGAAAATATTCCAAATGATATTACCATTGATTTAACAGGCACTGATATTGGAACAAGCTTAAAAATTTCTTCAGTAAAATTAGCAGATAATATAGTCCCTACAATTACAGATAGAGATTTCGTAATTGCAACAGTTGCGGCTCCAACAGTTATTAAAGAGCCTGAAAAACCTGTTGAGGAAGTAGCTGAAGGTACAGAAGGAGAAGCTCCTGCGGAAGGTGCAGAAGCAGCAGCTAAAGAAGGTGATCCAGCTAAAAAAGATGAAAAAGGAAAAGAGGCAGCTGCTGGTGATAAAAAACCTGCTGGTGATAAAAAACCTGCTGGTGATAAAAAACCTGCTGGTGATAAAAAACCTGCTGAAAAAAAGTCTGCTGAAAAGAAATAATTAATATGCTTTTACTCGTTGGATTAGGAAATCCTGGCTCCAATTACACTAATACTAGACATAATATAGGCTTTAAGATCATTGATGCTATCAATGAACGTTTCAAATTATCAAAACAAAAACCAAAATTTAAAGGATTATTAACTACTGGCAATATAGAATCCAAAAAAATTTATGCCATCAAGCCACTAACTTTTATGAATAATTCAGGAACAGCAATCAAAGAATTAATTGACTACTTTAAGATTGATGCGAAAGATGTTTTTGTTTTTCATGATGATATGGATATTGATTTTGGAAAAATAAAAGCAAAATTCGGTGGTAGTAGCGCTGGTCATAATGGAATTGAGTCTATTGATAAATTTATTGGGAAAGATTATTCAAGAGTAAGAGTTGGAATTGGTCATCCCAAGAAAAAAAAGAAAGTTAATAATCATGTTTTAGAAGATTTTAAAGAAGACGAAGAAGAAAAAATAAAGGAAATTACTGAAAATATTGTTAAATTAATACCCACTCTTATTGATAAAAAAATAGATTTATTCTCAAGCAAGGTTAATCAAAATCTTAATGGGATTTAAGTGTGGAATTGTTGGACTTCCTAACGTTGGGAAGTCTACTTTATTCAATGCGCTAACTGCTTCAAAAAATGCTGAAGCAGCAAATTTCCCTTTTTGCACAATCGACCCTAATATTGGTATAGTAGATGTAGTTGATGAAAGATTAGATCAGCTATCAAAGTTATCTCAATCCAAGAAAAAAATTTATACTAACATTACATTCGTTGATATAGCAGGATTAGTGAAAGGAGCTTCAAAAGGAGAAGGTCTGGGTAATAAATTTCTCTCCCATATAAGAGAAGTAGATGCAATTATACATTTAGTAAGATGTTTTGAATCAGATAAGATAACCCACGTAAATTCAGAAATAAATCCTTCAAATGACTTGGAAACTATCAAAACAGAAATTATACTTTCTGATATCGATATCATTCAAAAAAAACTAGAGAAAAGCAAAAAAAAACTTCTTGATAAAAAAGAAATAGAGATACTGGAAAAAAAATTAGAACAATTAAATCTAAATAAAGATGCCGCAATAGTCAGTGAAGAAGAAAATGAATTTTTATCTACTTTAGGACTATTAAGCATAAAACCTAAAATAATTGTTTGTAATGTTGATGAGGGAAGTCTAGCTAAGGGTAATAAATTTACTGAAAGCATCAAAACTAAATACCCTAATGAAAAAATTGTAAGTATTTGTGCAGATATAGAAGATCAAATTATGGGTTTAGACAAAAATGAAAAAGAAACTTTTATGAGAGAAATAGGATTAAATAAAACTGGTCTAAATCAATTAATAAAAGAGGGTTATGATCTTTTAAAATTAGATACATTTTTCACTTCAGGGCCAGAAGAAAGCAGAGCTTGGACTGTTAAAAAAAATACATTAGCTCCTAAAGCGGCAAGTGTAATTCATACTGATTTTGAAAAAAACTTTATACGAGCAGAAGCTGTAACCTGTGAGGATTTTATAAAATTTGGTAGCGCTGAAAAGTGCAAAGAAAAAGGGAAGTTAAGGATAGAAGGTAAAGATTATATTGTAAAAGATGGAGACGTATTATACTTCAGAGTCAATCCTTGACCAAATCTTCTTCATACTTAAATAAACTAAAATAGTTAAAAGTATCAAATATATTATAACTTTAAATCCAACTCTATGTCTCTCTTCTAATTCTGGTTCTGCTGCCCATGCCAAGAAAGTAGTTACATCTTTCGCCATTTGATCCATTGTAGCCTCTGTGCCATCAGAATACTCTACAATGCCTTCAGATAATGGTGAAGCCATTTTAATTTTATTCCCAATCATATATTTATTATAGTAAACACCATCATCTAATTTCATTCCTGCTGGTGGCTCCTCGTATCCCATTAAAACTGAATACATATAATCAGCTCCACCAGGTCTGGCTTTTACTAAAACTGACATATCAGGTGGGTAAGCTCCGCCATTGGCAACTGTAGATGCCTCGACATTAGGATAAGGACTCTTAAACTTATCTGATGGTTTTCCTTGTCTAGTAAACATTTCACCTTGGCTGTCTGGACCATCTTCAATTTCTACACTAGCTGCAATTGCTTTTACCTCTTCTGCAGAAAATTCTGGACCTCCGGGCTCACCTAAATTTCTATAGCTTAAATATTGCATCGAATGGCAAGATGCACAAACCTCTTTGTAAACTTGAAAACCTCTTTGTAATGAAGCTCTATCAAATTTTCCTGTTAATTGTTTAAAACTCCAATTTACTTTTATAAGCTCATTAGTTTCTTCGCTATATGATGGGTTTGTAAAGATAAATGTTACAAAAATTGCTAATATTAATCTTTTAAAATTAAATCTTATCATAATCTTTCTTAGCTAAAGATGGGTCTGCTCCGCTTGCTAAAACTGGTTCTGATATGCTCA
>Ga0310344_10002924_pt1 | contig 12783 bp, 12 predicted proteins | sample HC15DNA20200_MG_FD_203801 | JGI IMG/M metagenome (GOLD analysis project Ga0310344, IMG submission 203801) | Marine microbial communities from station ALOHA, North Pacific Subtropical Gyre - HC15-DNA-20-200_MG | ecosystem: Environmental > Aquatic > Marine > Oceanic | place: Pacific Ocean: North... | reverse complement strand
TGTTATTCAACATTTTTTTCTAATATTATTTTAGCTTTTTTGATTGAATTAGAAACTTGTTTGGTAGATGTTCCACCTGGGACATCTCTTGATTGTATTGATGAATTAGCTGTGATTTTAAATATATCCTGATCAAATAGTTTAGAAAAATTTTGATAATCTTTTAAAGAAAATTCTTTTAGTGTCAAATCATTTTTGTTTGAGTATTTCACAATTTCAACTACTATTTTGTATGCTTCTCTAAAAGGAGAGCCTTTTTTAACTAAATAATCTGCAATATCTGTTGCCAAAAGTTCAGGATCTTCTGATGCTTTTTGAATAGTTTTTTTATTTAGTTTCATGCCATTTACCATCTCATCTATTACATTGAGAGTTGATGATAAAGTGTCTAAGCTATCGAATAACCTTTCTTTATCTTCTTGTAGATCTCTGTTATATGTTAATGGTAAACCTTTAAGTAAAGTTAAAATAGACATTAAATTTCCGATTGTTCTAGCTGAACGGCCTCTAGAAAGTTCTGCATAGTCTGGGTTTTGTTTTTGCGGCATCATGCTACTACCAGTGGTATGTTTTTTATTTAGTTTCAAAAAGTCAAATTCTTTGGATGTCCAAATAATTATTTCTTCGGATAATCTTGAGATATGTACCATACAAGTTGCAGCTGACGAACAAAAATCAATTATAAAATCTCTATCTGAAACTGCATCCATACTATTTAAGGAGATTTTCGAAAAACCAAGCTCTTTTGCTACAAATTCTCTATCGATATTATATGTAGTTCCTGCTAATGCTCCGCTTCCCAAAGTACAAACATCAGCTCTTGATTTTGTTTGTAAAAACCTCTCAACATCTCGTGAAAACATTTCAAAATAAGCCATCATATGGTGAGAAAACAAAATAGGTTGTGCTCTTTGTAGATGAGTATATCCAGGTAATTCTATATCAATATTATTCTCTGCTAATTTCACAAGAGATATTTGTAATTTTTTAATTGAACTAACTATATTAATTGATTGTTCTTTTACAAAAAGTCGCATATCTGTAGATACTTGATCATTTCGTGATCGACCAGTATGTAATTTACCTGCAACTTTACCTACAATTTCAAATAGTCTATTTTCAATATTCATGTGAATGTCTTCAAGATTTTCTTGCCAATCGAATGAATTAGATTCTATTTCTTGCTTGATTGTATTTAAGCCTTTGATGATTTGGGTGGCTTCTTTAGATGAAATAATTTTTTGCTTTGCCAGCATTTTGACGTGCGCGATTGATCCAGCTATATCTTGCTTATAAAGACGTTTGTCAAATGCAATTGAAGAAGTATAGTTTTCTGTATCCATGAATTTTCTATGTCAAATATTGTGATTATAAATCTAATAAATTTTAATTTTATATCGCTAAGTATTCAAAGGAATAGATACTAGAAGTTCGTCTTTTGCTTGATATTGTAGAATAATTTTAAATCCATTAAAGTTTTCACAGAGTATAAGGCAGTTTTTTGGAGACATAAACAGTTATTTTATTTTTGTGGGAGTTTTCTTTGTTGAGGAATTAAAGTTTTACTTGGGTTCTGTAGTAATAAAATACTAAACATACCTGCGGTACTAGCACAAATTGATAATAAAAGAGAAAGATCATAATTACCATAGAAATCAAATAACATTCCCCCAATCCATCCTCCTAAAGCCATTCCCAAACCTCCTCCAAGAAATTGAATTCCAGTGGGTCCACCCATTGGTGAATTTCCGAAATACCGTCGATTCAATATTGGAAATCCACCTGCTTCTCCTCCATAACCTATTCCAAAAATTATAGCAAAAAAATAAAATATCCAGAGATTACTTGTTCCAAAAAGAAGAAAAACAGGAATTGATTGTAGTAAAAATGAAACTGACATAAAAGTTCTAATTCCAAATTTTTCACAAATTAATGGTGTAAGAAATCTTGAGATAATACTAGTACCTGACATCAGGCTTAATATAATACTTGCTTTGATTAATGTGATATTTTGGAATAATGCTATTGGTACAATATAAATCAAAATGATTGAGTGTCCAACGCAACCTAAAAAATGAATGCTACACATGTTCCAATATTCTTGAGTATTTCGAATTAATTTTTGTATTTTGCCAATGTCTTTCCAGGCAGGTTCGTCATTTTCTGCTGTTTTTGAATTATTTGAAATACCATATGCCAGAATTCCTTTGGATTCAGGAGTGTCATAAAAATATCTCAACAAATAAATTATTGAAACAGTAAATATGATTCCAATTATCCAAAAAGTATTCTGCCAGCCAAATTTATTCAATAATGCCGCAATAATTGGTGAAGATAATGCAGGCCCAATTCCCCAAGAGGTCATCCAAACACTAATTCCTAATGCAAGGTGTTTTTTAAACCATTTCATGATGACTGGCATTAACGGAACAAGAAGTAAAGAATGTCCTATCCCGATTATGAATCCATAGGATATATATAGAGTAGTTAAGTCTTTTGAATAACCAGTAAAAATTAATCCAAAAATGAATAAAAAACTGCCTATAATCATTATTTTCTTTTCTCCGAATCTATCACCTAGTGAGCCAGCTAAAGGTGCTGATAATGCAGTCACAATATTACTAATTGCGTATGCAAGTGTTATATCTCCTTGGCTCCAATTAAAGTTTTCAGATAACGGAGTGATTAGTACACCAAAAGTCATTCGGATCGAAGATGCTAAGGTTTGGATAATAGAAGAAATTAATACAATGATCCAAGCATAGTGCCATGAGAATCCATTTATTTCTATAGCTTGTTTAATTTGTTTAATCACTATGAATATTTTTTCTTGATTTAAACAAAATATATGTTGAAATGTTTGTTAAGAGCATTGTGATACAAGTAGCAAAAGACTGATTAAAACTACTAAAGCAATTAACCACATTGCAATTAATGTTATCCAAGTTTGATTCATTTTATTCTTTCTATATTAGTGGAGTAAATATTTTAGTTTTTTAATAGATCAGATCTAAATTTTGCAGTGTGTCATTGCTGAATATTGTAAAGATGAATAAATAGAGTAGATTACATTTTATATTTTTCGACCAAATAGATTATACTAAGGCTTATGCTTTAGTAGCTATGGATTGGTGTGGTATTTCTTAATTAAAATCATTCGAAGTACATTATTTAGCTATGTTTGTACAGTTTTTTGATTGATTTGAACAGATTATACCAGAATAATTTTTATTGCCTTTTTATTTCAAATCACTTGGCATTCATATCAATGTTGTAATAAAACAACTTGATTGTTTTCATATTTTAATGAAATTTTAATTGTTATTTTGTATTTTAATCATCGAAGTACATTATTTAGCTATGTTTGTACACTTTTTTAACAGCTAAATACAGTAATTTTGATTTTTTAAATTTTTCCCTTTAGTCGTATGTTGTGGTTTTGCAAAAAAATTCTAAAAATCCTTCAAAAATTATTTAAAAATATTTGATTAATTCTTAATTTTTCATTAAAGTGTCTGTACATAGTTGAGTTATTAATCATATTGTGGTGTCTTTTCTAACGGAGTATTCTGATGTTTAAGCATTCGAAGAAGCTTTTTGGGGCTATTTTTGGGGGTTTAGTTTTTTCTTTCGGGATTTATAAAACTTATAAAAAAATTAAAGAGCATATTGATTTAAAAGCTGCTGTTTCTAGTATTCCTTGGGATAAAAACTAAGTTAGATTTTTTTAATTGAAAATATTACAGCAAGCTTTTTGCAGCTTTACTCGTCTTATCAATCAATACATTTATATCTGAATCATCTGAGAATACGTTTAGAGCCCCATAGAATTTTGATTGTAAAAGGATTCCTTCGTTTAATAAACTTAGAAAAAAGTATTTATTGATTTCAACGTTTGAATTAATAACTGATGAGTAGTCCCTAATTTCATTGTTACTGAAATGAACCCCAAATAAAGACCCTATTCCTGTTATTTTTGCTTCGATTTTTAATCCGTCAAATAAATCAGATAAATTATTTCTCAATTTTTCTCCTAATCGATTCATTCTAGAATAATCTGATTCATTTAAGTTTTCTAAAACAGTTTTTCCAGCGACCATGGATATAGGATTTGCATTAAATGTTCCTGAATGTTGAATAAAAGTATCACTTGTTGGATCAAATTGTGACATTATTTTTTTGTTTCCTCCGAATGCGCCTATAGGAGTGCCGCCACCAATTACTTTTCCAAATGTAGTTAAATCTGGAGAGATATTCATTATTCCTTGAGCTCCAGATTTACTTAATCTGAAACTTTGAATTTCATCAAAAATAAGTACAATATTAAGTTTTTGAGTGATTTCTCTCACTGTTCTCAAATATTCCTTTTCACCGGGTAAATAACCAAATTGAGATACAACAGGTTCTATGATGAGACATGCAATTTCTTTTTGATTTTCAGATAAGATTTTTTTCGTTTCTGCGATATTATTATAAGGAATTACTAGCACATCGTTTTTTAAACTTTTTGGCTGTCCTGGATATTCTAATAGTGATTGAATATTAGAAGTTTTTAGATCTGATTTTTTAGGATACACACTAACCGAAACATATTCATGAGAGCCATGATAGCCGCCTTCAACCTTAACTAATTTTGATTTTTTGGTGAATGCCCTTGCTGCTCGAATTGCCATCATAGTAGCTTCTGTACCAGAATTAGTGAATCTTATTAGATCAATTGAGGGAATGTTGTTGCATAGAATTTTTGCCAACTCAATTTGAGATTCAGTTGGCCCGCTGAAAGCTGTGCCTTGGGCTGTTTGGTCTTGAATAGCTTTTACTACCTTAGGATGTGAGTGCCCTAATATCATGCTGGTAGCATTTATCATGAAGTCTAAATATTTATTCCCATCTACATCATAGACGTATTTACCTAAACCTTTATTGAAGTAAGTAGGATAAGGTTCAAAAAATGCAGTTCCTCTAGAACTACCACCAGGTAGATACTTTTCAGCTTGTTTTTGAAAATTCTGAGAGTTTTGAGAATTGGATTTGAATTTTGTTATCTCATCTTGAGTTTTTTGTTTGATGTTTTTAATGTTGTTCATTTGTAAAATTTTATATCAAAATTTTTTCATAGATTTGCCCATAAATGATAATTGGTGATTATATGATAGAGAAATTTTTATATAAGTCAATTTTCTTAAAATCTATATTGGTGATCAATGTTTGAAATCATCGATCTAGTGTTAAAACTTTTTTTGTTAAGAGATGCTTTTTATAAGAGGATACTATAAATAATCTAATAGATTGATTTGGTAATAAGGATTTTTTTTATCAGGTATTGGAAAGATTGGAGGTATATTAATTCCTTTTCGTTTTTTTTCGTGAGGTCCTTCAGAGCCCGCCCAATTCCAATGTTCTTTTAATTGTTGCGAAGGTAATAAATAAGTTTTCATTTTAGGTCTATGAAATTTATGTTTTTTGTTCATTTGATTTGTGAAATTGAAAATCCAATCACTCAAAATAAATTTATATTCAGTATCGGATTTTGGGTTGTTAATTACAGGTTGATGGGTTGAAAAAATTATTTTTTCAACACTCTGGTTTTTAATTGCTTCAAGATATTTTTTTTCTGCTTTTATTGATGTGAATGGCTTAAATTTTAGCCAATTTATAATATCTGACTTATCTAAATTATTGATATCACGTATTTCAAGGATTTTTGTAATAGTCCATAAATCAATATCTAATAGCACGTTTTTTTCTATGTAATTAAGAATTAAATTAGCCCATTTAACGTACCTATAGGACTCAGTATTAGAAATTGTATTTTGCTTGATACTTTGTGGAAATTTAATAGATTTTTTAATTGATTTAATGTGTTTTGAAACACTCATGTCTTCAAAAATATTTTTTGAATCCCAATTAATTTCTAATTCTAAGTATTCGTGAGAAGTTTTGATATTTGCACCTTCAAAAAACTATTTCTGGGAATTGTTTTTTTTGAAATTTAATGATGCAGAATTAATACAGTATCTAAGTCCAGTTGGATTAGGTCCGTCAGGAAAAACGTGTCCTAAATGGGCATCACATTTACTACATGTTACTTCTATTCTTCTCATGCCGTGAGATAGATCTTCATGTTCAACAATTGAGTTTGGATCTGAAGTTTCCCAAAAACTTGGCCAACCACAACCAGCGTCGAATTTATTTTCAGATGAAAAAAGAGTTTCTTCACAGCAAATGCAAAGATAAGTTCCTTCTTCATAAAAATTGTCATATTTTCCAGTAAAAGGTCGCTCAGTTGCCTTGCGTCTGGTGACTTCGAATTGTTCAGGAGTCAATTTTTTTTGATATTGTTTATCATTCATATTTAAAAATTATAAAGGTATATATTCATGATTAATTTGTTGATTATTAATTTCGATTATTCTTATTCCTGAAGGATCTTCTCCAAGGCCAAATGTTATAGGTCCAGATGTGATTAATCGAGTGTTTTTATATTGTACTATGTTATTTGAGTGCCAATGACCAGTAAAAACAGCTGTGACATTATATTTTTCCAGTAAATCCAAGATTTGATATCTTTGAGTTTTAGGGAGTACTTTTTCAGAATCTTCTTCGTCTGGCTGAGATCCAAAAAGAGGGTGATGCATAAATATCATTTGATGTTGACTGTTATTTTTTCTTCCTGATTCTAATTCATTTGTTAAAAATTGGATTTGATTGATGTCTTCACCAGGGACTTGAGAAGGGTCAAACAATACAGTACTGTTTAAAATGATAAATTGAGAGTTAGAATGATTAAAACTATAGAAATCAGGACCAAATCTTTTTCTATATCTTTCTATGTCTTCAAATTGAGGTGAATTAGTTAAGTCTGCATTTCCAGAAGCAAAATAATATTTGCAATTTAATTTGCTATAAAGTTCCTTAACTATTCTAGCTTGCTCTGAATCTAATCTGTCTTGAGTTAAGTCTCCAGTAGTAATGACAAAATCTGGATTGATTTTATTTGTTAATGAAACTGCTTTTGATAAATGTTCTATCTCATAATCAATTCCTGTTACTCCAGGATGTCTAGACGCATAAAATCCTAATTGAGGATCGGACATTTGAATGAATTTATAAGACATAATGAACCTTTGTTGTACTAAGTAATTTATTGAATTTCTATAATAATTAATTAGAATTATTTGATTATAACGTTATAACCTCTAATTTATTAAATTATAGACTAACATTTAAATTTCACGTAAAATTATTATGTTGATGGTTATATAATTTTGGGTGTTTTTATAATCTTTTTCACAAAATAATCATATACAATACAAAAAGGATTACTTTGATTTTATCGGAACGTTTTTTTGGTTTTATCACTTCTAGGTATGGAAAGTGGATTACCGTAATTTCTTGGATACTTATTAGCGGGATACTTATAAGTACGGCACCTCCTTTAAAAGAATCGACTCAAGCTACCGACTGGTTGCCAAGTTCAGCTGAATCTACAAAAGCATTTAAGATAAGTGTTGAAAATTTTCCGCAAGCTGGTTTGCCAGTTATAATTGTTTTCAGAAATCAGGAAGTTTTGTCAGAGTTAGATTATGACGCTGCAAGAGAAATTGATTCATGGCTTGAATCTAACAAAGAATCTTTAAAAATTCAAAACATTGTTTCTATTTTTAATACTCCTGAAGCTAAGAACGAGTTACTTTCATTAGATCAAACTACTATGACTCTAATAGTTAATATTTCTGGGAATCCAAGTGAGGATTCTTTTCAAGAATCTGTTCAGGCTATTAGAGATTATGTTTCAAATTATCGATCAGATCAGCTAGATCTTGAAACTGGTGGTCCTGCAGGTCTATATTTAGATTTAATCAAAGTATTTTTGAAAATAGACGGATTGTTACTTTATGTCACTGTTACTTTGGTATTGATCTTATTGTTGTTGATATATAGATCTCCCATTGTTGCTATAATTCCTTTACTTTGTGTTGGTTTAGTGATGCAACTTGCCTTATCTATTATTGCTTTTATATCTGAAGACAGTTCATTTTTAGTTGTTAATGGTCAATCTAGAGGGATTATGACAGTTGTTTTGTTCGGATCAGGGACTGATTATTGTTTATTCATTGCATCTAGATTTAGAGAAGAGTTGAAAAATTCGGGATTATCGATTGATGCTATGAAAAAAACAATGATTAGCATTGGTGGAGCAGTTGGTTCCGCAGGTGGAACAATTATAGTAGCTTCGTTGATTTTGTTATTAGCGGACTTAAAAAGTTATCAATCTATGGGACCAATAATTGGTATTGCAATTGTAATTATGACATTAGCTTCTTTGACTTTAGTACCAGCAATTCTAACTATATTGGGGGCAAAATCATTTTGGCCTTTCATACCAAAAAAATCATCTAATACTAGAGCTGAAGAAGGAATGTTGTACGGAAGAATAGGTAAAATTGTTCTTAAAAAGCCTATTTTTACATTAGTTGCTACAATAATCACTTTAGGTGTAATGATATTTGGTGTTTTTGGTTCTCAAAAATCTTTTGATCAATTAGATAGTTTACCTAAGGATACAGAATCTGTAAGGTCGTTTGAATTACTTAGAGAAGGTTTTTCTCCAGGAAGATTATCACCAACAAATATTTTTATTGAGAATGAGAATATTGATTTATTTGACCCAAAAGTTGTAGAAAACTTTGAGACCTTAGCAAAAGATATTTTATCTACTAACTTAGTTGATGATGTTTCATATTATGTTCGACCGTTTGGTTCCTATTCAGATATTGGATCTTCAACGATTTTACAGGCACACAAAAGAAATGATTCTCAATTAAAACCACTTTTTGAAAGATCAGCTCAATTTATTTCTAATGATAAAAATGTTGTTAAATTTGAAGTTGTTTTAAATGTTAATCCATATTCTAACGAAGCTTTAGATTTTATTCCTAAACTTCGTGATGTTGTCAATAAATCAATTGAATCTTCTTCAATTAGCCAATCTATTACATATATTGGAGGAGAAACTGCTGAAGCATTTGATACAAGACAAAGTGGTGACCGAGATACCTATTTAGTTTTGCCTATTATTTTAATAGCTATAGGAGTTATTTTAGTTTTATTACTTAAATCATTAGTTGCTCCGATTTATTTACTCGCAACAATAATTTTTACTTATTTTTCTACATTGGGATTAGCGATATTTATTTTTGAGAATGTTTTTGATCAAGCTAGTATTACACCAGGATTACCATTCTTTTTATTTATTTTCCTGAATGCTTTAGGTGTTGATTACAATATTTATTTAATGTCTCGTCTCAGGGAAGAAAATTTGAAAGCGAATTTAGATGTTGCTGTTTTAAAAACACTTGCATTGACTGGAGGAGTTATTACTTCAGCTGGATTGATTCTTGCAGGGACTTTTTCAGCGTTAATGTCATTGCCGTTAAAAGATTTATTCCAATTAGGCTTTGCTGTTGCAATAGGTGTTTTAATTGATACTTTTATTACAAGAACTTTGATAGTTCCAGCGTTAGTTAAACTTTTAGGAAGATATAATTGGTGGCCTTCACGCCAATTTATTAATAATTAATTTTCAGGCATAACTTTTACGGATTTTGATTTTTTATTTTTAAATTGATTTTGTAACATTATATGCTTATAATCTTAAAATTATTTAAATAAGTTTTGAGAAGATTAATGAAATTTTTTGTTTTTACATTTTTTATATTGAGTACTTTGATTTTGAGTGTTGCTTGTGGAAAATCTGAATCTGTTACAGAACTACTTGAAGGAGAATTAATTTCTCCTGAAGTAGTAGTTAATCAAACTAGAGGTTCTTCATATTTACAAAACAAAAAAATGGATAAAGTAATTAGCTTGCCTTTGGAAGTTTGGTCCACTTTTGAGTATAAAATGTTAGCGGTATATTCTAATAGACGTAATCATTGCGTGATAGAAGGGAGAGGTGACCCTGTACCATTAGGAAGCAAAGTCGAAGTAATAGATGAAGCTACTTGTTTTTATGTTAGATTCAATGAACCTGGAGAAAGTCCAAGGACATATCCAATGGGTTTGATGAAAGTCAGAGTTGTAGATACTGGCCAAGAAGGTTGGATTTGGAACACTGCAATTAATTTAAATAAATAATTCAAATTAACTGATGTTTTGAAAGAATCGAAGTAACTTCATCAATTGGAATTCCAACTCTGGTATTACCGTCTCTACCTGTCATGGTGTCAGATTTTAAAACCGAATTAATTACAGATTCTTCTGTAGTTTCAATGGCACCTCTCATTAGAGGTATTAGTTGTGAATCATCTAAGGTTTTGGGTTTTTCAGAATTTGAAAAAGCTATAATAAAGTCTCCACTAGAGTGATCTGCAATTCCACCGGCCCTAGCTAAGCCTAAGGCAGCCCTTCGTCCGATCCTTCCAAGTTGTCTAGATGTTACAGGAGCATCAGTTGCTATTACCATAATAATTGAACCACCTGGCTTGCTGGGGTCAAAATCACTTTGTGGTGGAAGAAGTTCTTGACCAATTCGGATTCCTCCAATTCGAAATTCTCTAGGATCACCTGTATTTGTTAAAGTTAAACATCCTACTGTATATTTTGATGAATCGATTTGACAAATTCTAGATGAAGTTCCAATTCCTCCTTTCCACCCAAATCCTGTCATTCCTGTTCCCGCTCCAATTGGACCTTCGTCTATGGAATCTAATTTAGCGTTTTTGATTGCAGAAATAACATGTGAAGATTTTACATGTCTACCAATAATGTCATTTAAAAAAGAATCATTACATTCTCCAACTATTGGATTGAAAGAGAAAACACCTTGAGTTTCTGCAGTAGTATAATCAATCAAAGCATCCGCTACTGTCCATGAATTCAGAGTGTTAGTTAATAATATAGGGCTTTCTATAACTCCTAGTTCTGAAACTTGCAAAAACCCTATAGCTTTTCCAAATCCATTTAATACATGTACTGATCCAGTAACTTTTTTTTCAAAGATATTTTCTTGGTGAGGTAGAATTGCAGTGACCCCAGTTCTTATAGGACCAGATCCAATTTTAAGTTTTCCATCGCCTTCCACAATGGTTACGTGGCCTACAGAAACATTTTCAACATCGGTGATAGAATTTTTTTCACCGTGCTCAAGAATTCCAATTTTTACACCTAAATCTAAAGCTCGCGGTCGATTATTCATATTAAATCCTCAATTTATTTTTTAGTAATTTGGTATACTTCATCGAGCCAATATACCATTTCTGCAGTGATGTCTATTTTTGACATTCCTTCCATTTCCCAATATCCAAATTTTGTTTGTTGATTAATTATATTTGTAGCCGCGCGTATGGCCATATCATAGTATTTTTCTTCTTTGGTATTGGTGTAAAGTAATGAATTTCCCCAAGCTACTTTTCCTGCCCTTAAGGTATGCCATAGGAAATCGCTAGATTTTTCTGCGATTAACATATATTTTTTTGCAAGTTCTAGCCATTCTTTTTCACCTGTTTGTTGGAACAGTCTGCAAAGAAAACCTGCTGCAATTCCAGGATGGAAAAAAAATTGATCTCGTTTAGCATTTGCAGACATTACAAATCTAGTATCACCTTCTTTGAATTCTGTAATTAAACCTTTAGAATTACTGAAAACAGAATATAATTTTTCAGGATAATTGGGTTGTGAATTCATAAGGTTCAACATCCATTTTCCTACAGCATTTGCGATTTCTAATTTGCCTGTGTAAATTGCTGCAATTCCGTTTCCAGCAACAACCCATAGATCTTGATAAATAGTATCATTTTTTTTCTCTACATCTGAAAAAAATCCACCACTTTTTTTGTCCCAGAATTTAGAAATAAATTTAAATCCTTTTTGGGCAACATCAAATTGACCCAATCTTTGTGAACCAAGTATAACCCAAGAATTATAGTACGTGTACCAATAGCTTTTGCGTTCATTTGTTGGTCTAGGTCCGAAATCTCCGTTTTCATTTTGACCATGATTTCGTATCCAATCTATGATTTTGTTAGCGGATTGTGTTTTTCCTGAAATTTGTAAAGCTGCAGGGACTTTATAGTAGTCTGTAACATCATCGCCTATAGCACCAGTATCTTTTATCTGGCTTTCTAACCAAGTCGCTCCCAAATCTCTAGATTCTTTGAATTGATTCATACAAATACTCCTAAATGATTGAAAATTAATGAAATTTTAATTGTCTCCAAACTTCATATCCCACTATAGCAACGGTATTTGATAAATTTATACTTCTATTATTAGGTCTCATTGGAATTCTAATCAAGTTGTTTTGAGGAAATTTAATTCGAATGTTTTCAGGTATTCCCTGTTCTTCTGGGCCAAAAAATATTGAATCAGATGTAGAATATTTTGCTTCAGTATAAATTTTTTTTCCGTTTGGGCAACATGCAAAGAAATTTCTTTTGGGGAATTTGAAAACATATTCATCAAATGAAGAGTATGTTTTTATGTTTATTAAATCTGAATAATCTAATGCAGCTCGTTTGATTTTTTTATCGTATAGCTTAAATCCTAAAGGTTTAATTAAGTGTAATTCAGCTCCGATATTGGCGGACAGCCTGATAATGTTCCCAGTATTTTGGGGAATTTGTGGAGATATTAAAACTATATGTATAAAGGTGCTTTTTTGATTCATAATTAAAAAAAATCACTTAAACAATAATCTAGCATAATTGAAATTTAATTATTAATAATGATTTGTTTAAATTTCTTTAATTTCTTTAATTTTTTCTCGTGAAAATTGTTTTA
>Ga0310344_10002923_pt1 | contig 12785 bp, 11 predicted proteins | sample HC15DNA20200_MG_FD_203801 | JGI IMG/M metagenome (GOLD analysis project Ga0310344, IMG submission 203801) | Marine microbial communities from station ALOHA, North Pacific Subtropical Gyre - HC15-DNA-20-200_MG | ecosystem: Environmental > Aquatic > Marine > Oceanic | place: Pacific Ocean: North... | reverse complement strand
ATGCGACAGCCGGGCGGGCCTCCTCAAGAGAAAGCTTTGGCAGATATTCGTTACTTCGGAGAAAAAGTAATTCCGAACCTTTAGAAGCAGTCTCTGCTCCATGGTTCGGGTGAGGGAATATTCCCTTCGCTTATGAAGAAGGCGAAGCTTTTTCTCGTAGAAGCTCCAGTATATAGCTCGGGGTTAAAGGGCTCTTTCCGATCTGGACTCCGAAGGGTTCTAGGGCATCAGCTACAGCATTTATCACGGCAGCTGGGGAAGCAATTGTTCCGGCTTCTCCCATCCCTTTCACGCCTTCAGCGGTCACGGGAGAGGGCGTTTCGATATGGACGATTTCCAAGTCAGGTATCTCTGTTGCGGTTGGGTATAGGTAGTCCATGAGACTTCCGGCCTGGAACTGTCCGTCCTCATCGTAAGCTGCATCTTCAAGTAGCGCCGCTCCAATTCCCTGGACGATCGCGCCCGAAATTTGCCCCTCGACTATCGTGGGGTTAAGCATGAGGCCACAATCTTCGACTGCTGCGACTCGAAGTAACTTTATGTTCCCGGTGGCCGTATCCACTTCTACGATTACGCCACAGCAACCATTGCTGTAAGTCTCGGGAGGATCGTAGGAACGTGTAGAGGCAAGAGAATATTCCTCGATCGACTCTGGTCGAGCTCGTCCACCAAAGTAACTAAAACCTGCTAATTCGGATATCGGCATTGATTTGACGGGGGCTCCTTTTAGGCGGGCTTCTCCGTCATAAAGTTCGATGTCGTCCGGACTAGCTTCAAGGAGTTGTCCTGCCATTGCGAGTAATTTTTCTTTTATGTCCTCTGCGGCAAGTCGGATTGCACCGGTACCTATTACAGCACTCCTGCTGGCATAGGTACCCATTCCATACACTGAGCCTTCGGTAGTTCCGTAGACAACTCTGACATTTTCAAGCCGCACGCCAAGTTTATCAGCTGCAACTTGTGCAAGTGTCGTTTGATGTCCTTGACCGTGTGAGTGGAGTCCCGTGGTTACAGTTACGGAGCCATCAGGTTCCATTGTTACCGATGCGCGATCATGGAAGGAAGCAGGCATGCCGTTTTGATGGCACATGTCTGTTCCCAGGCCACATGGCTCAATAAAGGGGCTAAAACCGATCCCGAGGTAACGGCCGCTTTGTCTCTGTTCTTTCTGTTCAGTTCGGAATTGGTCATAGTCAAGTTGCCTGGCTGCACTCTGTATACTTTCCGAATAGCTTCCACTATCGATTTTGCATCCGAGTACAGTTACTTGCTGCACAGATTCCAAAACGTTTTTTAATCGGAGCTCTATAGGATCTACCTTTAACTCCCTGGCAATGTCGTCGATAAGACTTTCGCGCGCCATCTGGCCAGGCACCCATCCGACTCCGCGGATCGCGCCGATATGGCACTTGTTTGTAAGGGGTGTATCTACGATGTATTTGACGTTTTCGACTTTATACATGCTAGGAAGTTGAGTCCCAGCCAGAAGAGCATCTACAAGAGGCGAAAATGGCATGGATGAGTAGGCGCCGCTGTCACTGATGAAATGGCCACGAATTCCGGTGAAGTTGTGCTCCTCGTCCAAGGAGATCTCTATCTCGCAAACCATCCCTTTAGAGTGGATGCTGGCGGAAAGGTCTTCGTATCGGTCGGAGATCCATTTGACAGGCTTTCCTAACTTCATGCTTATGGCAGGGATGACGACATCCTCTGGGAAAAGGTGTGACTTTTGACCAAATCCGCCCCCTACGTCGGGGGCGACCACGCTGATCATGCCTTCATTTATTTTGAGAATTGGAGCTAAGAATGTCCTAAGAAGGTGAGGGCATTGTGACGAGCACCACACAGTCAGTCGGTTAGAGCTCGATTCGTACTTCGCAACGACACCTCTAGGTTCGAGAGGTGCGCCAGCGGTACGACCAGCTACGAATCGTTTTTTGAAAATGTGTTTAGCTTCTGAAAAGGCGAGGTCCACATCGCCTGCGCCACCTTCTATGTGAGCGATGTTGTTGTCCTCGAGGGCTTCGTCGACTCGAACTGCTGAGGTTAGCAGTGACTCTTCTGGGTCAGAAATCGCAGGTAAAGGCTCCCAGTCCACTTCGATCGCGTCGACGCCATCTTCGGCAGAGTAGCGGGTTTTGGCAACAACCACCGCGACGGGGTCACCTACATGTCGCGCTTTGTCTAAAGGTAATGCCCGTCTACTAGCTGTTCGTACTTCGGGGCGATTTACAGCAGTAGTGATTTCACCGGTGTCTTCCTCGAGGTCTTTGCCAGTAAAGACTGCGAGTACGCCAGGGATATTGAGAGCCCCAGAAGTCTCTATATTTTTAATCCGAGCGTGGGGGAAAGGACTCCGGACAAACGCTGCGTGAAGCATCCCAGGGATTTCTACATCATCAACATATTGACCATCTCCTCTTAGGTACTTTGGGTCTTCTACCCGTTGCACACGAGCGCCAATATACTCGTTTGGTCTCACTGCCTGGGTTTCTTGATTCTGGCTCATAGGCCCTCCTGGTTACTATTAGTTCGTACCACAGTTGGGCCGATTAAGGAATTGGAAGGTTTTCTTCCCTTTCTTCGTAATTTCGGCGACGATGCTATCCAGGAGCAATCCAAGCTAGGGGAAGGAAATGGCTGACTTACGTAAGAAAAACGACGGAAATTCGATAGAAGAGCGAGCGAGGAAGATCTTTCCATCTGGGGGCTTCGGAAATTTGAAAGCGGACCTCGTGATCGAGTCGGGGTCTGGAGGTCGAGTTCGAGATCACCTTGGAAAGGAGTATATAGATTTTGTTCTTGGTTCAGGACCAATGCTCGTGGGTCACGCGCATCCTGATGTTACGGAAGCGGTCGAGAAACAACTGTCGAAAGGGACAACGTTTTTTGCTCTAAATGAATCAGCGATCGAGCTTGCTGAAATGATCGTGGCCGCCGTTCCGTGTGCTGAGCAACTCCGGTTCGTGTCCAGCGGGTCTGAAGCCACCCTTTATACAATGCGTCTTGCGCGAGCGTTCACTGGGAAGGAGAAGATTCTTAAATTCGAGGGTGGATATCATGGAATGAATGATTATGCCCTTATGAGCATGGCACCCAAAAAGGAGGCTGACTTTCCTCAACCCCTCCCAGATTCTGCTGGAATCCCAACTTCGGTTGGTGAGTCTGTGCTCATCGCTCCTTTTAACGATCTTGAAACTACGAAAGAGCTCTTGATTCAAAATCGGAATGAAGTGGCTGCAGTGATTGTCGAGCCATTTCAAAGATTGATATCTCCGAAGCCTGGTTTTCTCGAAGGTTTAAGAGAGTTAACCGCTTCTGAAGGGGTGTTACTGATTTTTGACGAAGTGGTTACTGGTTTTAGGTTTTCATATCAGGGAGCTCAGGGTTACTACGGTGTTGTTCCAGACCTCTGCGCTCTTGGGAAGGTCATTGGAGGAGGATTCCCTCTTGCAGCAGTTGCGGGAAGCAGAAAACTCTTTGATCACTTCGATTCGGAAAAGGTGGGAGCAAGTGGTTATCTTCCTCAGATCGGCACTTTAAGTGGAAATCCAGTGGCTTCCGTTGCAGGTATTGCGACTCTGAAAATACTTTCAAAAGCAGGAGCTTATGAAGAAATATTCGAAACAGGTCGAGTGTTAATGGCGGGGATCGAAGACATTCTCAAATCTTGTGGTGTGGAGGCTCAGGTGATTGGAGAGCCCCCTCTGTTTGATGTTGTTTTTGGGTCCGGTTCTTTGGACGACTACCGAGCCGTGGCGGCTTGTGATATTTCGCTTTTGGGTAAATTTAATCAAAGCTTGCGCAGCAATGGTGTCCTCAAGGGAGACACCAAGTTTTACGTGTCCCTTGCTCACACGAGCGAGGACGTGCAACGCACCCTGGAAGCTGTCGATCTTTCAATAAAGGGCCTGTGATTTCTGGATTTTGCTTCGTTTTAACGGGGTGGAGGAAACGAGATGTCTGCTAGGAGAGTGGTAGCGTGGAGGCTGAATTGTGCTCTCAGCCGAAGGATTGGCTGGCAAGACACAGCAGAATCCAAGGGCCTCATGACCAAGAGTGGAAATGAAGCAGAGAAGTAACGGGAGCCACTATCCTTGGCTCGGGCTAAGGTCCACTTCTGGACTGGATCCGGCAAACTTGGTCGATAAGGAATATTGCCGTAATTAGGAGCAACGAAGGGATGAGCGAAGACGCATTCAGATCGCCAGAATCGGTCTCAGAAGCCTTTTCCGGGGACGATTACATACTAGATCGAAAACTGGCCCTCACGATCAAACTAGCGATGGACCTTCAGAAACCGATCTTACTCGAAGGGGAAGCTGGTGTAGGAAAGACAGAGGTCGCGAAGGTTCTCGCGAAGGTTCTCGAGACTCCAATGATCCGGCTTCAATGCTATGAGGGACTAGACGCAAGCACCTCCCTGTATGAGTGGAACTACGCCAGGCAAGTTTTAGCGATTAGAATGGCCGAAGATGAACCAGAGAAACGTTCTCAGCTTGCGGAGAATATTTTCGGTGACGAATACCTTTTAGGCCGGCCGTTGTTGCAGGCGATACGGCACGAGGGTCCGAAGCCAGCCGTTCTTTTAATCGATGAAATCGACCGTGCGGATGAAGAGTTCGAGGCGTTTCTTCTGGAGATTCTTTCGGATTTCCAAATTACTGTACCTGAGATTGGAACCTTCGCTGCAGTTCACACGCCGGTAGTAGTTCTTACTTCCAATAGGACTAGAGAGCTCAATGATGCCCTTAAACGTCGATGTCTCTACCTTTGGATAGATTACCCAAGTCCTGAGAAGGAGAGAGAAATCATTCTTCGAAGAGTTCCCGGAATTGAAGTGCAACTTGCAAAGAAAGTGAGCGAGGTTATGCAGCGCCTTAGGAACGTAGATTTTTACAAGAAACCTGGTATTGCCGAAGCACTCGATTGGAGTAGAGCTCTTTTAGGCCTCCATGTCGATGAAATAGATTCAGATTCGTTGATGGACACAGCCGGTTGTGTTTTGAAATATAAGGACGATATAGATCTCCTCGAAAGACTTGGAGCCGAAGAAATCCTGGAAGGAACGGATAGAACGGTAATCGAGAGTAAAAACTAAGAGGATTGTGATGGAAGACATCTTAGAAAAAGCACTTGAGTGGGTGGAGCAAGGTGAGAAGGTTGCCATCGCCACAGTAACTCAGACATGGGGTTCATCACCGTGTCCGACGGGAAGCCAGCTTGTGGTAAACGGCGATTCCGTATTCTTTGGCTCGGTCTCTGGCGGTTGCGTTGAGGCGGCGGTCGTGGAAGAGTCTCAACGGGTCATTGCTTCAGGCAACGCAACTGAGCTTAGTTTCGGTGTTTCAGATGAGGCAGCATGGGAAGTAGGCCTCGCGTGTGGAGGAGAAATTCGAGTTCTGGTCGAGCCGGTCGCATGAAAAAGAACATCCTCGATCAGGTAGTCGTCGCTAAAAGAAAAAATGATCCAATTGTTCTGATTACAAAGATAACTACAGAGGAACAGTGGATATATAAAGCGAATGAAGGTTTGGATATTAGAGACCTCGAAAATGTCGAGGAACTTTCAGAAGCGGCCTTGCGTACGGATCGTTGCGCCCGTATTCACGTCAACGAAGAAATTTTTTTCATACAGCCTTTTAATCCTACTCTTCGTATGATTGTTGTCGGTGCAGTTCACGTCGCACAATTTTTAGTTCAATTTGCGAGCCTTTCTGGTTTTGCGGTGACGGTAGTCGATCCGAGAGGAGCTTTTGCGTCTGAAGTCAGGTTTCCCGGCGTTGTCAAGTTGACAAGCTGGCCCGATGATGCCCTGAGGGAATTGAAGCCGGATTTTAGGACGGCCGTGGTTATGCTGAGTCATGATCCGAAGCTTGATGATCCTGCTTTAGTTACTACGTTAAATTCTGAAGCCTTTTATGTAGGGGCACTCGGCAGCAAGAAGACCCACCACTCAAGGTGCGAAAGACTTTTAGCGGAAGGTGTTACAGCAGAGGAGATTAGTCGAATACATGCCCCGATTGGATTGGATATAGGAGCCCGTTCGCCTAGCGAAATTGCGGTCTCAATAATAGGCGAAGTCGTAGAATCCTTACGTAGGTCTAAATGATGCGATTTTTCGAGAGGTCGATCTCAGGGGCGCTTGGATGTCTTTTGGCTCATACGCATCGAATACAAGGTCGCGTAATCAAAAAGGGGAAGCAACTGACTGAAGAGGACTTGGCAAGCTTTGCTGGGTCCGGGATCGATTCGATCATGGTGGCAGAAATTGAAAACTTAGATGTGGAAGAGAATGCCGCCGCCGGAAGACTTTCTTCACGATTTTTAGGGTTTGGCGTTGAGGCCGGTCGGGCTTCAACGGGACGATGCAATTTATTTTCCGCAACCGATGGTCTTTTTCGCGTTAATAAGAGCGATATAGATAGATTCAATTCGATTGACGAGGCTATAACCATTGCAACGTTACCGAATCATTCCAGAGTAACTAAGGGAACGATGGTTGGTACGGTTAAGATCATACCGTTTTCCGTACCGGATGAAACAATTACAAAATGCGAAAATACCCTGGGTGAATCCATATCAGCAATGGAGGTGTCGGCATTTAAGAGAAAACAAGTTGGAATATTGTTGACAGAAATGCCTGGTACGAATGAACGTGTTCTCGAGAGAGCTTCGGATAGCTTAAGAGCTCGAGTGGAACGACTTGGGTCGGAGGTAAAGTTAGAAGTTAGATGCTCTCATTCGATAGATGAGGTTTCGCAGGCTCTTCAAAAGGTATGTCTTGAAGAGTGTGACCTAGTGCTGATGTTGGGGTCTTCCGCGATCACCGACCGAAGAGACGTACTCCCCCAAGCTGTTGAAGCGGTTGGAGGGGCAATCGAGCACTTTGGAATGCCGGTCGATCCTGGAAATCTTTTATTGCTTGCGACTAAAGGAGACACCCAGATTGTTGGAGTCCCTGGCTGTGCTCGTTCTTTGAAGCCAAGTGGTTTCGATTGGGTTTTAGAGCGAATGATGTGTGAGATTGCAGTCTCGGGTGCGGAGCTCATGAGGATGGGGGTGGGCGGTTTACTAAAAGAGGCGTCTAATAGACCGATGCCCCGGGAAGGGTTATTGCAGGACGCTGAATTTTCAAACGCCGGAGTGTCCATAGTTATTCTGGCTGCCGGAAGCTCGAGAAGGATGGGACCTAAGAATAAACTCCTTCAGACTGTAGAGGGACAGCCCATGATCGCTCGGGTTGTCGACTCAGCCCTGAGCAGTAAGGCCGAGCACGTAGCGATGATATTAGGACATGAGGCTGGTTTGATAAAAGAGGCTTTGCGTGGCCGAGAAGTAGAATTTATCAACAATTCTAAATACTTGAAGGGCATGGGTACCTCGGTAGCTGTGGGAGCCAAGCATTTCCGAAACTCCGCTGATGGTTTGTTGATTTGTTTGGGAGATATGCCGTGGCTCGAGAGTAAGCATTTAAATTTGTTAATCGATGCATTTGATCTTAATGACGATAAAAGCATTTACGTTCCTGAGTACCAAGGTAAGAGGGGAAACCCCGTTCTATGGCATTCTCGATTCTTCGATGAGCTTTGTTCGTTGCAAGGTGATTGGGGCGCAAGGAAAATCCTCGAAAAATACTCTGACGAAATCTGTTATGTCGAGATACCGACCAATGCCATCAGTATGGATTTAGATACGCCAGATTCCTTTTTGAACCTGATCAAGCCAGATTGATTCTATTTATATTTTTCGGGTTATATTAGATTTATGAATTCAATCGATATCGTCTGCAACCTGTTTACCGAAAGAGAAATCAAAGAAGGTAGAACTGGTCTCGAGGATGACTTTCTCGACCAAATTCGATTTCCTGCAAGTTTGCGGAATGGTGTCTCTTTGCAGAATTATATTCAAAAAATGGATAACGCCGGAATTGAAAGATCATTGTTGATAGCTGTCCGCGGTGGAGATCTTCGGGTTAAAGGTTCGTTTGAAGTTCCTTACGAATATGTAAATGAAGCATGTAAACAATACAAGGATCGCTTTTCTGGTCTCGCTGGAATTGATCCAACTAGAGGAATGCAGGGTCTTCGAGACTTAGAAGTTGCGGTGGAAGACTATGGATTTGTTGGAGCCCATTTTTACCCCCACTGGTTCGAACTCCCTCCCGATCACGCAAAGGTATACCCCTATTATGCCAAGTGTTGTGAGCTGAACATTCCGATCATGATGCAGGTAGGACAGAGCCTTAACTATCAAAAGCATAGACGCCTCAAAAGTGTCGGCAGGCCGATAACATTGGATACCGTAGCATGCGATTTTCCAGAGCTAAAACTTATAGGAATCCATATAGGAATTCCTTGGACTGATGAAATGATCGCTATGGCCTGGAAGCACGAGAATGTCTTTATCGGTTCAGACGCTCATGCTCCGAGACACTGGCCTTCTCAGTTCGTTCGCTATCTCGATTCCGTTGGCCGAAATAAAGTGTTGTTTGGAACCGATTGGCCTGTGATAGATCCTGAGAGAGCAATCCAAGAGATAAAAAAACTCGGAATAAGAGAGGAGTCTTTGGGGCGCTTGCTTAGAGATAATGCTCTGTCTGTTTTTCGGCTGCCCGAAAATGGATAAGCCAGTTAGTCAGAATCAGGGATTAACGCTTTTAGAAGCCATAGTTTTCTCGGCGAGCCGTCAACCAACCAAAATAGCGTTGCAATGTGAGAACAAAAAACTTACTTACAGGAAGCTCTCAGAGAATATCCTTAAAGTGCGTTCAGCCGTCTCTTCTTTGGACCTTACCGAAGGCTCTCCTGTTTGTTTGGTCGCTCCCAATACTATCGAATATCCCGAGGTCGTTATTGGAGTGTCGGGTGCAGGGCATCCCGTTGTTACAGTTAATCCAAATCTCACATCGGTGGAGCTTGAATCGGTTTTGGAAGACTGCGGTGCTGAGGCTCTAATCTTGCATTCGACTTGCGAGGAAAAGAGTCGCGAAGCATCGAAAGGAAGAGAGCTTAAAACTATCACTCTCGGGTCAGTCTATGAGTCTTGGAGAGATCAAGGCAAAGTTCAAAGCTTAGCGTCTCGGGTGTCCGAATATTCCACTTTTGCCATTAGTTACACTTCCGGTACAACGGGTGTTCCTAAAGGAGTAATGCTTTCCCATAGATCGCGTCTTCTTACTTTCTTCGCAATGGCGAGCGAGTATGGATGTTATGGCCCACGGGATCGTGCAATCGCTGTTGCTCCAATGTATCACGGCGGGGGATTTGCTTTCGCAATTGCTCCATTAGTAACAGGAGGAGCAGTAGTAATTGTTCCTCAATTCGACCCGGAGAATCTTTTAGGAAGCATTGATCGCGAAGGTGCTACAAATGTGTTTGTTGTCCCCACCCATTTGAGCGCTGTGCTTTCCTTATCGGAAAAAGCCTTGCAATCTTTTAGGCAGTCTGAATTAAAGACGATTATCTCAAATGCTGCGCCGATAACTGAAAGAATAAAAAGGATGTCGATAGATTATTTTGGCGAAGGAAAATTATACGAATGCTATGGATCTACTGAGGCTGGGATAATGAGTAATCTTCCACCTTTGGATCAACTAAAAAAACAAAATTGTGCAGGCCTTCCATTCCCGCTTACTGAACTAGCTATTCTAGATCAAAACGGTGTCCAGGTAGAACCGGGTAATTTAGGGGAGGTTTTTTCACGCTCACCTTTTCATTTCAATGGATACTGGAAGAGAGAGTCTGAGACTAAAAAGATCCGAAGAGGCGAGTGGTTGACGTCCGGTGACTTAGGGAGATTCGATGAGGAAGGTTATCTCTACATTGAAGGTCGGAGTAAGGATATGATTCTTTCGGGTGGAGTGAATGTCTATCCAGCAGAAATAGAGAAGGTATTAGAGCAGCACAGAGAAGTTCATGAAGCCGTTATTATAGGAAAACCGGATGATCACTGGGGCGAACAAGTGATAGCGTTTGTTGTAGGGAATGAATCCAATTTGACAGCTCACGAATTAGAAAATTACTGTAAGGAACGCCTGGCTAATTTCAAAATCCCGAAATCTTTTCATTTCATTGATTCACTTCCCAGGAATCCAACAGGAAAGCTTCTTCGGCGTGTGCTTAGAGAAAGGGTTGGTAGAGAAGATGGCTCGTAAAAAGAAATTGGCAGCTGCCCACGTAGCGCCTGTGTTTCTCGATACCTTGGCGACAACAAAAAAGGCTTGTGAGTGGATAAGGAGTGCCTCGGAGGAGAGTGTCGATCTTTTGGTCTTTCCTGAAGTGTTTCTGCCCGGCTTTCCGTATTGGATTAATTGCTATCCACCTCTAATTCAAGGAGGCCTTAATCGCCGATATCATGATGCTGCAATCGAAGCCAAGGGCAGTGAAATGCGAGAAGTGGCGCAATGCGCGGCCGAAAACAATGTTTCTGTTGTCCTTGGTTTTTGTGAGCGAGAGACAGAAGGTCATACGCTCTATAACAGCATGGCTTTTATTGATAATGATGGTGAAATTCTAGGTATTCATAGAAAACTTCAACCTACTTACGCGGAACGGTATATCTGGGGCCGAGGAGATGCGTCAAGTTTGTTAGTGGTAGAAGGCAGTGTAGGACGGGTGGGTGGATTGGCGTGTTGGGAGCACACAATGAACCTTGCGCGACAGGCGTTGGTAGAAAAAGGGCAAGAGATCCATGCCGCATGCTGGCCCTCGCTTTCGACAATGCAGGGATTTACCGAGATAGCTGATCAGCAGATCGAAGCGATGATGAGGAATCATGCTCTTACGTCCCAAAGTTTTGTTGTTTGCGCTTCGAGCCCCGTGGGCGAGGACGTATTGTCTGTTATGGAATCAGAATTGGGCCAGCAAGAATTTCTTGGTGTTGGGGGTGGGTGGTCGGCGATTATTCATCCATTTACCGCAGACTTGGCCGGTCCTCATAAAGGTGCCGAGGAAAGACTTGTTTGCGCGGAGGTTGATCTGGAAGACCTAGCCGACGTGAAGCTCTGGGTAGACGGCGCGGGACACTATTCTCGTCCAGAACTACTGTGGATGAACATCGATGAATCCCCCAAGAAAGGGCTCAAAAGGGTATGTCGGGATGTTTCAGATTCTCCTAGTGAGGGGTAATAGATCGTATAATAGCAGTCACGAAGGCCTGAAAAGTTTATTATTCTAGGACTATGACCGAAAATACTGCGACAAAGCTGACTCCTCTTCCGGCAGACCTTGGTAATCGCTGGTTCAAGAAATATCCGGAGCTTGGAACTGGTCCGATTTCATCCGATCCGATCGTATCACGTGAATGGTTCGAGTGGGAACGTGATTACATTTTTAAAAAATGCTGGTTAAATATAGGCACAGCCGATGAAATACCAAATGTAGGTGACTATATCGTTCGAGAGATTCAGGCAGCAAAGGCGAGTGTACTAGTAGTTCGGGCAAAAGATGGAGTGATACGAGCTTTTCATAACGTTTGCCGACACAGAGGAAACAAACTGGTTTGGGATTATAAGGGTAATAAAAAAGGAGCTAACTGGGCGTGTAGGTTTCATGGCTTTGTTTATGGTGGTGATGGGGAATTAAAGTTTGTTCCGGAAGAGAAGAATTTTTCTGAACCTCTCTGTGAGAAGCTGAGTTTAGTGCCTGTCGAATGCGGGGTCAGGTTTGGGTTTATCTTTATAAATTTAGATTCTTCTCCTGATGAAGACTTGGATGAGTTTCTCGGTCCAATATCGGCACACCTTTCTGATTACCCTTTCGAATCTCTACCACACCGATTTCATTATCAGTCGTATCAACGATCCAATTGGAAATTAGGGCTGGATGCGCAATCGGAGGTTTATCACGTTCCGTACCTCCACGGTCAAACCTGGCCGAAACTTTTCGATCGAGAGGATAGACCTCACGTCGAGAGTTTTGACATGAAACTCTACGACCGTCACAGATACGGAAACTGGCCAGGAAACCCGGAGTATTCACCTCAAGATGTTGAGGTCTTTGCGTTAGGTAAGTACAGCTCCATTACTCGAATCGGTGGAAACTTCAAACCAACTGGACCTGGGATTAATAGTACCAACGCGCCCGACTGGGGGTTTGATATCGTGTTTATTTTTCCAAATACAAACCTTTTGGTTCTTCCAGGGGTTTGGCACAGCCATCAATTCTGGCCAATTTCTGAGAGCCACATGCTTTGGGAGTTGAAGGGACATATGCCAGAGCCTCAGACTGCGGGTGAGCGGTTCTCCGAAGAGTACGGTCGGATTTTGTTACGAGACGCCTTGCGAGAAGACGGAACAACTCACGAAAGAACCCAAGAAGCACTCGAGTCAGGGGCGAGCAACGAAATTTATCTCCAGGATGAAGAGGTTTTTCTTAGGCATAACTATTGGGCTGTAGAGCAGCAGATAAGGTATCTACGCGAAGGGATTCGAGACCGCATAGGAGGCTAGGATATGCAGCAACTTCCTGTAAAATTTTCATCACTCGAAACCTTGGTAGAGGAAGGTTGGTCCCTTGGCACAGAACAACAAAGAGTGGCTAAAAGGCATCAGAGTTCAAAGCTAGAACTAGAGCGTTTTTACAATCTTTTCGCTCCGCGTTTGGAAGAGGTGATAGATTATTTAGACGGCCCTGATCGGATTGGTAGTGGGGAAGAGGATAAACGACTGGAATGGCTTTTGTGCGCGATGGCAGAAGTAAGCTTTTCGATCGAGAAGTTTGGTGGTGATGAGTCTTCCTACGAAGGGATTGAAGCCTCGAGGTTTGTTCCTGTTCATGACCATC
>Ga0310344_10002922_pt1 | contig 12785 bp, 12 predicted proteins | sample HC15DNA20200_MG_FD_203801 | JGI IMG/M metagenome (GOLD analysis project Ga0310344, IMG submission 203801) | Marine microbial communities from station ALOHA, North Pacific Subtropical Gyre - HC15-DNA-20-200_MG | ecosystem: Environmental > Aquatic > Marine > Oceanic | place: Pacific Ocean: North... | reverse complement strand
CCGGGATATAGGTGTGCGACTTCGTTGCCGTAACCGTTGTAGGGCCGCGAGGGAATACGCTCAATATCGCCCTCGCCCCAGATGCGCCGCTCGGTTGCCTGGCTCCAGCGGGGGTGGGAGATTGACGGGTAGACATTGCTGTACCAACCGTATTCACCCGGCGCCTCCAGGTGCCAAGTCGCCGCAGGCCGCTCTTCGGTAAACGTGATCCTGACAATGAATTTGGCCGACTTGAAGCCGTACTTCCACGGCACAGTGATACGAAACGGCATACCGTTCTGGGGCAGGTTCTGATCTCCGTAGACACCAAAGGTGGCAAAGGTCAGCGGATGAACCGCCTCTTCGATGGTCAGCGCCTCGACGTACGGCCAGTCCAGTGAACTGAACGGCGATGCCTGTCCGGGCATCTCCTCCGGGCGCAGTACACTCGTGAAAGCCACGTACCGCGCGGAGGTCATGGGCTCGACCGCATCGATGAGTTCACGCAACGGCCGGCCGTTGTAGGGGATCACCATCGACCAGGCCTCGACGCAGCGAAAATCATAGACGCGCTCCTCGAGCTGGTTGAAGGGCATACCCATCAGGTCACCAACGTCGAACGTTGCGGGCCGCCGGCAGAGGCCGTCGAAGGTCACGGCCCAGGGCTCAAGACGGAACTTGCCGGACCGGCGGACGGGATCGATCTTGTCCCAACCGAATTCGTAGGCGTTGTTGTAATGGGTGGCAGCGTGTTTGAGTGTCAGCCGCCGGGTCGCCGGGTCGGCCGCGGCGGCCCTCATGTCCTCGGCCGCGCCTCTGGAAAGGGCCGAGCCCGTATCAGGGCTTTCCGCATCGCCCGCCCGGGCGGTGAATCGCCGGCCGTACCGCAGCGCAGCAAAACCACCCAGCAATGAAAGACCCAGGGTCCCGGCGAGTACCCGACGGCGGGTGTAAGTGCTGCGATCGGTCACTCGGGTCATGCGGTTGGGCTTTCCCGGTTCAAGTCAACGGTCATTATGCACCATGGCTCTTTTACACCTGCAGGCAGCACCACTGTCACCAGCGTATACGCAGGCAATCGGTCCCGTCCAGGCCCATGTGAACGACCAGACCCAGTGCGACCACGCGCACCCAAGGCAGGGCCAACGCCATGACATACAAGGCGATGGCCGGCCAGCTGTGCAGGGGATGAAACCCCAGACCGCATCGATTGGGATCGAACACGGGGTCAGCCAGCAGGTGATCCAGGTCGACCAGCATCGTGGCCAACATGATGAGCCAGACGCGGCGCCAGCGGCTGCGGAAAAACAGCCAGGCGATGGCACCGGGCACCAGAACATGGGCCAGGTTGTGAACGATTACGGCGGTCATGACCTCCCAGAATTCCCGGCTACCGGTCAGCGGCCTGCTCTTGTACCATGTCCTGCGCCGTCTGTCGCTGCACTACAGGTTCTGCCCGACTCTGGACAACCACCATGACTTTTGTTGCGGATGCAGATTTTCTGCCACTGGAGAAACTGTATGAAATCCAGTCCCGGCACTGGTCTGCCCAGCGGAAACGGCTGGCAGGTTCGGCGTTCTACCGGCAACACCACCCGGCTGCGCCGATGAAGCTACCGACCCGATTGTCGGATCTTGATGAACTACCGTTGACCGACAAGACACTGCTCCGATTAGACCAGGCGGCGCATCCGCCGTTCGGCAGTTACTTGAACCACCCGCATGAAAGTATCGTGCGGCTGCACCGTACCTCTGGGACCAGCGGTCAGGCGATGAATCTCGCGCTTTCCAGTACCGACACAGCGCTACAGGCTCATGTCGCCGGGCGCAGCCAGAGTGCCGCCGGCCTTGGCCCCGGCGATACGGTGGTCCATTGCCTAAATTACCAGCTCTGGATGGGTGGACTGACAGATCATCTCGGGCTTGAGGCCACTGGCGCTCTGGTGGTGCCGTTCGGCAGCGGCGCAACCCAGCTCCTGGTCCGTACTATCCTCGACGTCGGCATCAACGCCATCTCCTGCACGCCCTCCTATCCGGCGCGTCTGGAACAGGTTCTCGCCGAGCATTTCCCGAGGCTGTCGCCGGTTGACCTCGGCCTGCGCAAAGGCTTCATGGGAGGTGAGCCGGGCCTGGATGATCCTGCGTTCCGCCAGCGCCTCCAGGAGGTCTGGGGTATGCAAGCGATGAACGCCAACTACGGTGTCAGTGACGTCTTGTGCAACTTCGCCGGGCAGTGCACACACCAGAACGATCTGCACTTCCTGGCTCTCGACGTCATTCTGCCTGAACTGGTCGACCCTGAGAACGGCAACCCCCTGCCCTGGGAAAGCGGGCAGGAAGGAGAACTGGTGCTGACCAACCTGTACAAAGACTGCCAGCCCTTGCTTCGCTTCAGGACCGGTGACCTAGTCCGCCTGACTGCAACGGATGTCTGTAGCTGTGGACGCACGGCGCCCCGCTTTAGGGTGATTGGACGAACAGACGAAATGGTCGTGGTTCGGGGAGTCAATGCGTTTCCCTCCAGTGTTGCCGCAGCAATCAATCAATGCGCTGAACTGAACGGCGAGTACCGCGTGCGTCTCCCGCACCCGGCACCCTACGACCGGCTGCCGCTGGAGGCGGAACTGGAACCTGGGGTTGTGCCTTCCGATGCGCTGACCCGGACCCTGTCCCACACTCTCGGGGAGGCGCTGCGGCTAACGGTGGATCTCACGTTGCTGCCCGGCGGGGCCCTGCCACGAACTGAAGGCAAAACCAGACGCCTGATTAAGGAGTATGCACAATGAATCACAACGTGCTGTATTCGACCCAGGACAAAGTGGCCACCATTACCCTCAACCGGCCCCATCGCCTCAACGCCATCAACCCGGAACTACTGCGCGATTTCCAGACTGCACTTGACAGCGCCAACTGCGACCCGGATGTCCGGACCATCGTGCTGTGCGGCGAGGGTCGGGCATTCTGTGCCGGCGACGATCTCAAAGAATTCGACCAGCAGAGTGGTGATGAAGCGATGACCAGAGCCTACATTGAACAGATCCAGGACATCACCCGGGGGCTGTGTCTCAACGACAAGATGGTGGTTGGTGCCATCCACGGGTGGGCTGTGGGAGGCGGCCTGGAATGGACTATCAACTGCGATTTTGTGGTGATGGCCGAATCGTGCCAGTTCTTCTTTCCCGAGATCTCTCTAGGGGTGTTTGTAACAGGCGCTGTGACCCGGCTGCTGGTTGATCAGATCGGTCTGCAGCGGGCCCGACACATGATCCTCTTCGGCGAGCGTTACACTGCCCACGACTCCGGCCGGCTGGGTTTTGACTGGCATATCGTTCCTGACGACAAAGTCGTGGGAAAAGCGACTGAGCTTGCCCAGCGCATCGCTGAACTGCCGCCGGGACCCGTGGGCAACCTGAAACGGGCATTGCGCTCTTCCGTGAACGGTGATCTGGAAGCCACCATGGCGATAGAGACACAGGCCACCCTGGAGGGGTTTCTAGATCCGGAGTCGGCCGAGCGGGTCCGCCGGCAGCTGGCCTAGAATCGCCGCTCGGTAACCCGGCAGAGCGGATCAAAGATACTTGCGGATGGTGTTGTACCGTAGCGGGTCGATGCGCTTGGCGATCTCGCTGCTCGACAGCGAACCGTCGCGCTTGTGCAGCGCTGCCGCCACCCGGCGCCACCAGCGCAGGTCTCCTTTACGAACCTGCTGCCGGCGCCGACCCTGGACAGCCGGTCTGGCCGCACTCATCGCATCTTCGGTCAGTCCCGCAGCCGCCGCCATCTCGATGAGTTCGATGGTGCCTGCGGCCGCCCGCTCGGCATCATTGTCTTTCAGCCAGTACTCCAGGCAATACGTCTGGTAGAGCATCCGGGCAGTGTCGGTCACCTCCTCGCGGGAATAAAAGAGAGGCCGGCCGGACGCATCACCCGCAGTGCTCTGCTGGGTATCCAGCAGGTCCAGGCAGGCAGGCCAGGTGCTGGGCATGCCCAGCGCAGTCAGGCGTTCTTCAGCCTGGCGGCGCAGCGTCAGCAGCAGCCGGCGGGCAGGGCTGGTGATGCGTTTCCGGTTCATCGGGCTGACGGGTTCCGGCCCGCCTTCAATTCTTTTTCAACTGTCACCGCGCAAGGCACTCAGAGCGATTGCACTGTGCATCGCGACGCCCACCGCCATCGCATCTTCGTCGATCTGCATGCGGTTGGAGTGGCACGGCGCCGCCCCGCCCTCGGTGCCGGGTGGGGCCACACCCAGAAAGGCAAAAGCACCGTTGTAGCGCTGTAACAGGTAAGAGAAGTCCTCGGCCGCCATCAGGGGTTCGGACATCTCCAGGTAACCCGGATCGCCAAGCAGTTCCCTGGCCGTTGCGGCAACGAGCGCCACACCCGCCGCGTGGTTGATCGTCGGCGGGTATCCCCGCCTGAGGTCGGCCTCGCCGCGCAGGCCGTGCGCCGCCGCGATCTGTTCCACCAGCTGGCAGATACCGGCGGAAAGCCGCTCACGAGTTTCTTCAGACAGCGACCGGAGCGTGATGTCCAGCTCAGCGCTTTCAGGGATCACGTTGCTGGTGGTCCCAGCCTGTATCCGGCCGACCGTAGCCACCACCGGGCCGAAAACACTGAACCGGCGGGTGACGAAACTCTGTATCGCCTGGACTATTTCGCAGGCAGCCGGCACCGGGTCGGCCGCATCGTGCGGCATCGAACCGTGGCCGCCGCGCCCGACAATACGCGCACAAACCGTGTCCACCGAAGCCAGTACCGCGCCAGGGCGACAACAGATGACACCGGCAGGAAACCGGGGCTCCACGTGCAGCCCGAAAACCGATTCCACTGCGCCGTGAGCCTCCAGCACGCCTTCTTCCAGCATGATCTTCGCCCCACCGTAGCCTTCCTCGCCGGGCTGGAACATGAACCGGACATTGCCCGCGAGCGCATCAGCCCGGGTACTGAGCAGGTGCGCAGCGCTCGCCAACATAGCGGTGTGGGCATCGTGGCCGCAGGCGTGCATTCGTCCTGACTCCTCGGAAGCAAAAGGCAGATCGGTATCCTCGGGCATCGGCAGTGCGTCCATGTCTCCGCGCAGGAGTACCGTCGGACCGGGGCGGGACCCGCGCAGGGTGGCGACCACTCCGCTAGTGGCTTCCGAGCAGCTCACCTCGAGGTCCAGCCCGGAGAGGGCATCAAGGACGGTTTCCCGTGTACGGGGCAGGTCGAGTCCCAGCTCGGGATGACGGTGAATTTCCCGCCGCATGGCGACCGTGCGCGCCTGCAAACCCCTGGCATCATTCAATAATTGTGAATCCATCGCAGCCCCCTGGAAGCCCGCGCCCAGGCGCAGGTCGTTTCTGTTCTGGTAAGAATAATAGTGCACCCGCCAGCCCACGCAAGAGCCTGTGCCGAACCATGGGAAAACCCGGCGGGCGCACGGGCGGATCCGTGCCGGGTAAACAGAATGTGGCTGCCGCGCAGGTGTTTTACCTACAGCAGGGTCAGCAGGTAATCGGCCACCTCGCGGGTAAACCGCCGGTCGGTCCAGTACTGAAGATGGGAGAACGGTGTCCGGCCGCTGAGGGCGCCGCCGACGTTGATCGCGATGTCGGCCTGCACCGTTCGGTCGTACGCGGCATTCACGGGTTTCAGCGGCCAGGCCAGCACATCATGGGGATCGTAGTAGTTGAACCAGCGGGCCTTCGGCTTGAGCCGGGCTGGCAGCCGTGGCGGGGGAAAGCTTATGGGCACGACCCGCCGGCAGGAAAAAGTGAACAAGGGGATGTTGCAACCGAAGGTGATGAACCCCGTCAGCCAGTTCATCCGTTCAAAATTGGAAAGTCTTGGGCTCGGCCGGCGCTGGCTGTCCCAGACATAGTTGGACAGGATGTGGCCACCGAAAGAATGGGCCAGCATCACGAGCGGTACGGGACGGCCACGCAGCTGATCGTGGTAAAGAGCTGCCAGGCACGCTTCGATACGCGCGTGCACCAGCTGATAGATCCGCACCTCTTCCCCGCCCGCCCGGCGCCGGGACGGCAGCTGACGGTAACCGGTGGCATCCCCCAGCGCGGACACCACCATGCTTCTCAACCGCCGGCTTTTGAGCTGAGCTGAGGCCAGGGCCTGTGACAGGTACGCCTGCTGGGCAGGTTCCAGAATGTCGTCCCAGTAGACCGGCTGCCAGGCGACCGCGTCGGGATCCCGGCCGCCCTGCGCGAGATGTCGGCTGATGGTTTTGACCATACCGTCAGCGAAATCCGGCCTCTGCCGGCCGATGCCGTGAATGATGACCACCGCTAGTTTCTTGTCCATTGCGGTCTTTCGCCCGGGCGCCTTTACAGTGTCAAATGCGGACGGTATAAAGTGAACAATCGTTTACCTATTGCCGCCATGCCTGTCGACACACCCACTCGCCGGACCAACAACCGCGCCCAGCTGCTGCTCGACGCTGCGGCTAGCCTGTTCGCCCTAAAGGGCTATGCATCAACCACGGTACGGGACATCGCGGCCGCAGCCAGTATGACACCCGGCGCAGTGTACGTTCACTTTCCATCCAAGTGCGACCTGTTGGTTGAAGTCTACAAAGAAGGCGTCAGGCGCGTGACCGAGCGGATCGAGTCCTCGACGCTCGGCATTCACTGCCCCTGGAAGATCCTGGAATCAGCTCTCACTGCGCACCTGGAAGCCATCCTGGATCGCTCGGCCTATGCCAAAGTAATCATCCGGGTCCTGCCCGGCGACGTAGGGCGAGCCGGCCCTGCTCTTGCTGCCCTGCGTGACGGGTACGAATCAAAGTTCCGCCGCTACGTGGAAGCACTGCCGCTGGCACCCGGAATCGACAGCCGCCTGCTGCGACTGCTTTTGCTGGGTGCCCTCAATCATGCGCCGGTCTGGTACAGCGACCAGGGGGAGGAACCGACCGGGATTGCTGCAGCAGCCGTGCAACTGATCCGCGGAGGTGCGAGCTCGGTCGAACAGGTCGCATGAACACGCAGACTCCGTACCGGGTACTGGTCACCAAAGTGGGCCTAGACGGGCACGACCGGGGCAGCCGGATCGTCGCTGCCTACCTGCGTGACGCGGGCATGGAAGTGGTTTACACGCCTCCCTGGCAGTCGGTCGACCAGGTCGTACGGCTCGCCAACGACGAAGACGTGGACCTGGTCGGCATCAGCTCGCTGTCTACCGACCACCTGATCGTGCCCGACCTGATGCAGGCCCTGCGGAAAGCCGCCCTGGAACATGTGCCGGTCGTGGTCGGAGGTATCGTGCCCGATACCGAGCACGCCCTGTTGTTTGACGCCGGCGTCAGCGCCATCTTTGGACCGGGTACCGCAAGGGACACCATCGTCAACACAGTCCGGCAGCTGGCCGCAGCGGCCCGGGACGCCCTCGAGAACCCGTTCACCTGACGGAGACGAGCCATGAACCGGCGCGCTGAACAGCAACAACCCAAAGGCTACGAAAAAGCTGAGACCCAATGGCACGATGATTACCGGCGGGACATCGGTGATGCTCAACCTGTGCACAACCGTTCGGGCGTACCGATCGAGCCGCTCTACGGACCGTCGACCGATCCCGGGGCGGCTCACCTCGAACACCTGGGGCTGCCCGGGCAGCTGCCGTACACCCGCGGCATCTATCCCACCATGCACCGGGGACAAACCTGGAGCCAGCGCCAGCTGATCGGACACGGCACCCCGGCCGAGTACAACGAGCGGGTCCTTAAGATGATCGACGCCGGGACCACCGCCATCAGCCTGATCCCCTGCAACTCGGTCTACCGCGGTAATGACTGCGACGAGATTCCGCTGCCGCTGCTCGGAACCTGCGGCACCGTGGTCAACACCGCCGAACACATGGACCATGCCCTCAGCCAGGTCGACATCGCTGCGATCTCGACAGCGATGAATGACCCCTCCCCTTTCACCCTGCTGTCATTCGTTCTCAACGTCGCCGATCGGCGTGCAGTGCCCTGGCAGCAGATCAGCGGCACATCGAACCAGAGCGATTACCTTTCGCACTTCATCGCCAACCACATGTTCTTCCGTCTGTCACTGGAAGGTGCGCGGCGGGTACTGTTGGACCACATCGCTTTCTGCCGGGAAAGAGTGCCGAACTGGAACCCCCTATCGGTGGTCGGTCAGCACATGCAGCAGGCCGGTGCTACGCCTGCCCAGGCCATGGGCTTCACGCTGTGTTCGGCACTGCAGTACGGCCGGGACTGCCTGCAGCGTGGTCTCGACCCTGACGATTTCCTGCCACGCTTCACCTTCTTCTTCGACATATCCATGAGCCTTTTTGAAGAGGTCGCCAAATTCCGTGCCGGTCGCCGGCTGTGGGCGCGCCTGACCCTCGAACAGCTGGGCGCCACCACTGACCGGGCCCGGCGTTTCAAGTTCCACGGCCAGACTTCCGGTGCCGACCTGACCCGCCAGCAGCCCCTGAACAATATCGCCCGGGTCACAACCCAGGCCATCGCAGGCATTCTCGGCGGCCTGCAATCGCTGCACACCGATGCTTTCGACGAGGTGATCAACGTGCCTAACGAAGATCCCGCGCGCATTGCTGTCGCGACCCAGAACATACTCCGCGAAGAGGCGGGCCTGTGTGACGTGATCGATCCACTGGGCGGGTCCTGGTATGTGGAGAATCTGACTGACGAGATGGAAAAGACAATCGTGGCAGTCATCGACACTGTCGAAAATGCCGGCGGCATGTACGCCGCTGCCGAGTCGGGCCTGGTACAGCGAATGATTGGTGAATCCGCCCTGGCCTGGCAGGATCGTATCGATACCGGTGACCAGAAGATCGTCGGGGTCAACTGTTACCGGGTGCCCGAAGAAAAAGACAACCACGCCGTACCGCCGACCGTGCGCCCGGCCAAAGACAAGATGCAGGCTCATGTCGACCAGCTGCGGCGCTTCAAGACCGACCGCAGCCAGGCAGCAGTCCAGCAGTCACTCACGGCGCTTGCCAGGGCAGCCAACAGCACCGATGACAATGTCTTCGCGAGAGTGGTCGAGGCCACCGCTGCCGGTGTGACCCACGGCGAGGTGATCGCCTGCCTGAGGCAGGAACTGGGTTTCGGCCAGCCGCTGATCGTCGATTGAATTGAACTCCGTCGCTGATAGACCGGGCATGCTGCTCGACGCACTGATGGCCGGCGACCGCCGGGCGCTGGGCCGTGCCATCACACTCGCCGAGACCGGCGGAGACCGGGCCGCAGAGCTCGGTCGGCAAATCCGCGAACACACCGGCAACGCTCGTGTGATCGGCGTCACCGGCCCGCCCGGCGCCGGCAAATCAACACTGACCAACAGGCTGATCGGTGCACTGCGTGCCGGCGGGCAGAGTGTTGCCGTGCTGGCAGTCGACCCTTCCAGTCCGATCAGCGGCGGCGCGATTCTGGGCGACCGGCTGCGGATGACGTCCCACACCGACGATGACGATGTTTTCATCCGTTCGCTGGCTGCCCGCGGCCATCTCGGTGGACTGACCGCAAGCACGCCGGCGGTGATCGACATCCTCGATGCCGGAGGATACCAACAGGTCATCCTGGAGACCGTGGGCACTGGACAGTCGGAAGTCGAGGTCGGCGAGATTGCCGACATCCGCGTGGTGGTCTGCACACCCGGGATGGGCGACGACATTCAGGCCATGAAGGCCGGTCTGTTCGAGATCGCCGATATCCTGGTCGTCAACAAGTCCGACCAGGATGGGGTCGACCAGACCGTCCGGCACCTCGAGTCGATGCTCTCGTTGCGTGGCCCGGAACACACCCGGGCGGTCATCGTACAGACCACGGCCACCAAAGGCGACGGTGTAGATGACCTGCTGAACGCCATAGACCGTTGTTCGACCATACTCAACCCCAATGAGCGGCGGCGTGACCGCACGCGCCGGCTGCTCGCCGGCCGGGCCGCTGAACTGCTGCGCGAGCATCTGCTGCGGCACGACAGCGAGCGGCTGGATACGGCCTGTAGAGCCTATGAGAATGGCGAGCGGTCCCTTGAACAAAGTGCCCGTGATCTGCTAAAGCTAGAATATCCCTGATGTGACGAACAGAGAAAGGACACCCCGAATCATGCTGAAGGTTGACAGTTCACGATGAGCGGCCCGCTCGCGGGAATCCGCGTGTTCGATCTGACCAGGGTCCTTGCCGGACCCAGCTGCACCCAGATACTGGGCGACCTCGGTGCCGACGTCATCAAAATCGAACGGCCAGGAATCGGTGACGATACCCGAAAATACGGCCCGCCCTTCGTGCTCGATGAAAACGGGACAGAAACCACCGAAAGCGGCTACTACCTCTCCGCCAACCGCAACAAACGGTCGGTTACGCTGGACCTCACCAGCGCAGAGGGCCAGGACCTCGCCAGGCAGATGATCAGGCAGTGCCAGGTTCTGGCTGAAAATTTCAAGGTCGGAAACCTTGCCAAGTTCGGGCTCGATTACCCGACGCTCAAGATCGAAAATCCGGGGCTCGTATATTGCTCCATCACAGGATTCGGCCAGACCGGGCCCAAAGCACAACGGCCGGGCTACGATTTCATGGCGCAGGGTCTGGGCGGGATCATGAGCATCACCGGCCCCCCTGGAGAAGAACCGCACCGGGTGGGTGTTCCCATAGCGGACCTGACGGCCGGGCTGTGGGCGGCCCTGTCCATCAATGCGGCACTCAGGCACCGAGAAGTCACCGGGGAAGGTCAGCACCTCGATATCAGCCTGCTGGATACGCAGGTGTCCTTGCTCTCGATACAGGGCCTGAATTACCTGACCTCGGGAGAAGTGCCGGGACTGCTGGGCAACGCGCACCCCAATATCGTGCCCTACCAGGTGTTTCCCACTGCCGACGGCAACATTATTGTCGCGGTGGGCAACGATGATCAGTTCAAACGTTTCTGCGAATTTGCCGAGGTGCCGGAACTGATCAGCGACGAGCGTTTTGTCACCAATAAAGCACGGGTGCAGAATCGCCAGGCACTGACCCGGATACTCAACGATGTCATGCGCCAGAAACCATCGGCTTATTGGCTGGAAGCGCTGGAGAAAATCAAAATCACCTGTGGTCCGATCAATACCATCGACCAGGTGTTCACCGATGACCAGGTGGTCGCCCGGAACATGCAGATCCAGATGGATCATCCGTCTGCCGGCGGCAAGTCGGTGAATCTGATCGGCAGCCCGGCGAAGTTGTCAGCAACCGAGGTGTCCTACCGGCACGCACCGCCCACTCTGGGCCAGCACACCGATGAGGTGCTGGAGGAACTGCTAGGGCTCGGTGCGGCCGAACGCGACCGGCTTCGTGACCAGAGTGTGATCTAAATCTGTGCTCTTGTGATTACGCTTCACGGCCATAGAATCCCCGCTGCTCGGCGGGGCTGAACCGCACACCCGGCGTTTCGCAGTAGGACAGGGTCGCAACGATGCGGCTCTGGCCACTGACCGGCGTGACGCGGTGCAGCGTACTTTGTCCGCGAAAAAGGATCAGCGTGCCGGCCGTGATGGCGAGGGTACGGACTTCGGGATCCCGACCCGCCAATACCTGCGCAACCGTGTCGTAACCGGGATCCTGCGGGCTGCGTATTGCGGCCCGGTACTGGAACGCACCACCGGACCCGGCCGCCCGGAGCAACAGCGTGGTCGTGAACTCGGACCGGTCGAAGTGCCAGCCGAGCGCCGGCTCGCCGTCGCGGTATTCCATGACGTTGACCGATGCCAGCGGATCGGCCATCGGGTACAGCGCCGGCTTGTCCATCACCCGTGCCAGGAACCCGGCCAGCGCCGGCCAGGCATAAACCTCGCTTAACACACTGTCCTGAATCTGATCTGCGCACACCGTGTGGTTGGTGGTCTGGACTGTTCCAAGCGCCGGATGATCAGCCGGCAGACCGGGAACGGATTGCTCGAAATAGACGTTGTGCGTGCGGCTGTGACTGAATGACGCGCCAGCCAGCAGGGGTCCGACATGGGCCAGGCTGAGCCGGATGGCTTCGGGCTGCAACAGACCCGGCAGGTCGAACATACCGTGCCGCGCAAGCCGCTGACGACAACGCTCGACCAGCGCGAGGAGGGACGGTGACTGTAGCTGGTCCAGGGGATAACGCTCGAGGTCGAGCAGCGTGTGCATGGACCGCTCAGAGTTCGGTGTACTTTGCGGCCAGGCCGCGGGCCTTCTCGACCGGATACTTGCGGCGGTTCTGCACCATCTTGTTCCGCGCTGCCGCCTCGAGGTCCAGGCCTAGCCTTTCGGCCACCATGATCGTGTAAATCAGGATGTCCGCCAGTTCTTCACCCACCGCCGCACGTGCGTCGGCAGGCAAACCATCACTCTGTTCGGCCGTCAGCCACTGGAAATGCTCGACCAGCTCCGCGGCTTCCACGCTCAGAGCCATAGAGAGGTTCTTGGGCGTGTGGAACTGCTCCCAGTCCCGATCCGCGACAAACTGGTTCACCTCGTTGACCAGCTGCTCAAGAATGACGTCGGCCATAAAGAGAACCCTGTCCTTGTCCTTGTTGATCGATGCGGGTCTAGGGGCCCGCTGTCGGCAGGCATCCGAGCATTCTGTGCCGGCACGTAACACGGCCCGGAACCAGTCTCGATTAAAGCAGATGTCATCACGTGAGCAAACATCGGCGGTGCCGGCGATCAGCATCACTCGCCCTGCAGCGCCACTGACACTAGAATAAGCCGCCACCCTGACCGAGGGCTTTTTTCCGGACCGGCGCCTACCGGTACACCCGACAACCGCAGGAGAGATCATATGAGCGAATGCCCCGTATGCGGCGCCGAAATAACGCTGGCTTCCGATACT
>Ga0310344_10002920_pt1 | contig 12788 bp, 13 predicted proteins | sample HC15DNA20200_MG_FD_203801 | JGI IMG/M metagenome (GOLD analysis project Ga0310344, IMG submission 203801) | Marine microbial communities from station ALOHA, North Pacific Subtropical Gyre - HC15-DNA-20-200_MG | ecosystem: Environmental > Aquatic > Marine > Oceanic | place: Pacific Ocean: North... | reverse complement strand
CATTTTCAGCAAATTCCTTTGCAATTTCTTTTCCTAACCCGCCAGTGGATCCCGTGATTAGACAATTTTTCCCCTTTAAGATTTGATTCATTTTTTATTTTTCATTAATATTTTTTCAACATGTTCACAGATAATATGATAAATTATTCTATGTGCTTCCTGTATTTCAGGTGTAGTTTCACATTGAACAGATAAAGAAATATCAACAATCTTTTTAATGGAACCTTTTTTTCCAAGAAGCCCAATTGTTGTTGCAGATAATTTTTTTGATACCTGTAAGGCTTTTTTTACATTTAATGAATTTCCACTAGTAGAAATTCCTATCACAACATCACCTTTTTTAACCAAACTTTCACATTGACGACTGAACACCACATCATATGAGTAATCATTAGAAATTGAAGTAAGTGTTGATGAGTTAGTAGTTAATGCCAAAGCTGGTAAACTTGAACGATTAAAATTAAACTTTCCAATTAATTCTGCGGCAATGTGTTGTGCATCAGCTGCACTTCCTCCATTTCCGAATAAGATTATTTTATTTCCATGAATTAGGCATTTGCTAATTATCTTAATTGCTTTATCAATATCCGGAATAATTGATTCTAAACCTAAGATTATTTCTGACGTTTTTTCAAGTCTTTTTTGAATATTGTTAGTTCTATTTGTCATATGTATCTTAATCATGAATAAACTCGCAATTTTTTCATTATAGGGATTTCTGAATCCCAAACTCGTTTTTTCCCATCACCCAAAACTTTTTCAATATTTCTTACATCCCTAACTAATCTTTCAAGTCCTTTTGGTTCAAGTGATGCCGCTTGATCAGAACCATACATAGTTCGATCTAACGTAACATGTCGCTCAATTGACGCCGCACCTAAAACTACTGCACAAATACAAATTAGGTAGCCTGATGATTCATGACCACTATACCCAACATTACATTTGAATTCTTTGTTTAAAGTTTGTATGCAGAGTAAATTAGCTTCCATATCTTTCATTGGATATGAACTGTTAGAATGTTGTAATTCAAAATTGCAATTATTATCTCTAAAAATTTGGACTGCAGTTCTTATTTCATCCAATGTACTCATTCCAGTTGAAATAAAAGTAGGTTTGTGTTCTTCTGCAATCACTTGTAATAATTTTTTGTTTGTCAACATCGCAGATGCAACTTTGTTATGTTTAAGCTCATACTGTCTCAAGAAAATTTGGCTATCGATATCCCAAGATGAAGCATACCATTCAATATTATTATTAAGACAATGCTCGTTTATCACATCATATTCCTTTTTAGTAAATTCTAATCCTTCCTTTTGTTCTCTTGTAGTTGTACCCCATGGACTTTCCCTAGCAGAGTCCAATTGTTCTTTAGTGTATACTTTGTCAATTGTTCTCTTTTGAAATTTTACAGCATTACACCCTGCATCTTTACTCATCTCAATCAATTTTTTGGCATTTTCAATGTCACCATTATGATTTATTCCAATTTCTGCTGTAATGAAGACCATACAAAAAAAATCAATTTTTTGAATAAATATGTATTCAGTATGATTTCTTAGTGCTAAACTTTGATTATATTAATAAATCCGCAATCTCTCTGAATGCGCCCTCTCCACCATTTTTTTTGCAGACATAATCAACTATTTTCTGTACTTTGTTGATACCATCTTTAGGTGTGGCAGAAAAACCCACTTTTTTTAATAATTCAATATCATTTACATCATCGCCAATGTAACCAATTTGATCTGTAACCACCTTGTATTTTTTACATATTACATCAATAATTTGTTCTTTATTTTGAATTCCATCAAAAATTTCTGCAACTTTCATTTTACTTGCCCATTTTCTAACTATAACTGTCTTTTCTTTTGTTACGATAATTGTAGGAATTCCTTTTTTTCTAAGTAGTGTTACGCCCATTCCATCTCTGGCATGAAATTTTTTCATAAAATCTCCTTTTGAATTATAATACATCCCGCCATCTGTAAGTACACCATCTACATCTGTGAGTAAAATTTTTACATTTCTAGGTTTTTTCATTTTTTTCATCAAAATTCCAATAGTATCAACTGATTTTATTTGTTTTGAGCAAATCACCTATTACAAAAAAAGATGCTTGTAATGTGGAAGATAGGACAAACGCTATCGCTACTCCAATGATTCCGTAAGTTAAACCTAATAATAAAATACCAGTTAAGAATGACGATATGCTAATTATTCGACCAATGAGTATTGTTCTACTTTTTTCTGACCCAAGTAATTTTGAATAGTAAATCTGTCCAACAGTAGCAGGAATTACGCAAATACTCATAATCTGAATTGCATCGACAGTTCCAGTATATTCTGGGAAGAACTCGGGAATTATTAATGGTAATATAGTGATTCCAAAAATTGCAATTATAATTGAACTAAAAAAAGTGAGCAGTTTTAATTTTTTATTTGGATTACCGCTAGCGTCATGAGTTAGAATGTATTTAAAAACTGTACTTGATAATAATATTAGAACTGCCCAAATTTGAAGTGCTAGGGCATAATTACCTAAAAGCGTAAGCCCAAGTATAGGAGCAATTACAATCTTATCTAAATTACTTCTGAATCCTCCAAATAAATTTAGAGAATAATTAGTTATGATAAACTTTGATCGTGAGGATAAAAGTGAAAAATCTATTTTTGATTCTCTAGAACCTCTAAAAACAAATATTGCAAAATGAATGTAGGATAACGCAAGTGCAAAAATTATTCCTTCAATTCCAAAAATATAGTAAAAGCTAAGACCAAGAACCAGTGTAAGAATTTTTTGTGTTAAAATATATTTTGCATAAGCATTAAACAGTTTTTGACCAAGTATGTATCCAATAGCCAAATCATTAATGATAAAAGCTAAAACAAGAAATGCTGCATCTATTCTATAAAAAATACCAAAAATGACAATTGCTGCTACTATACCCCCACTGAGAGATAATAAGAAAAGTGTGGGTGTGATCTTAATTTTTTTGGAAACATAAACAGTTACAACATCGCGAGTGCCAATCATTGCAATAATATATGCGATACTGGCAATTGCTATGAAATAATGTAGTTCTCCATATGATTCAACATCTAATACTGTGGCTAGGTAAAACCAAAAAAATGCGACAACACTAGTGCCTATTACATCTGAAAGCCCTATCTGAGATATACTTTTGAGACTATTGGTTTTCTTGGGATCTGCCATTGAATCAAACCTAGATTGATTTTTCCATTATGGAATTCACTGATAGAAACAAAATATCACTTTTCAAATTTTATTTTTATATTAGATTTTAGGTTATTAATCTTCAGTATCAATAATTAGTGATTTGCTATATGAATTGCTTATTGTATTTGAAACCTAAATCATTGATTTGAGCAAAATAAAAAGATAATAAGCTTAAAATAGAAATTTAAAATTTTTTGTTTATGAAGCCCAATATTTTATTTATAGGAATCGATTCGTCTAGAGCCGATAAATTTTTTGGGAAGAAAAAAACGTCACATACTCCTAATATTGATAAGATACTTCAACGCGGTGTATATTTTGAAAATAATATTGGTGTTTCAGAGGGTAGCTATACTTGTGTGGGTAGCATCTTCACATCTCTGTATCCATTTCAGAGCGGATTAACCACAGTAAAATCCTATTCAAAATCTACAAAAATCTTTGACAAATTTCGCCAATTTGGATATAGTCTTTATGGAACTGCTCCTTGCACACCATTTTTTATTAATTTACTTAAAGACTTTGATGAAAAAGAAAACTTTCCAAAACCTGGATTTCTTTACACTGATTCAGTGTTACAGAAGACAGAAGCAATTACTGGACCATTAATTCTTGATAGACTAAAATCTGGTAGGATGAAGGAACCATGGTTTAATTTTATTTTCTTAATGGATTTACATAGAAGTGTTAAATATGGAATTCCTAAAGAATTTTTTTCTGAACAATATGGCGATACGGATTATGACAAAATGTTATCTGCGATTGATGTTTGGCTTGGAAAATTTCTAGAACATGTGGATTTCGATAACACTATTATTGTTCTTACAGGGGATCATGGTGACTTTCTTCCAACTAAAAAAGTTGGTTATGAAATGACATACATTCCATCTTTGTTTGATCCTGGAAGAAAACTTAAAAAGAAATTGCCAAATTTTTTACATGGAATTGCGTATAAACTATTTCTTGGAGTTCGCTTTCTAGCAGTTCCTATAAGAAATTATTATCTTAAAAGAAAGCTTACACCTTTAGAGATGCGATCTATAGAAGTTAGAGGTTATAGACATCATTGGTCATTGCCCGATGACACAGTTCATGTTCCATTATTCATTTCAGGTTATGGGATAAAAAAAACAAACCGTGTTATTTCCCAGCAGGTAAGACACATAGATATACTTCCTACTTTAGCTGAAATGATTGGAATGCCTTTTGATTATGAAAAAGTTGAGGGCAGAAGTATTTTTCCATTAATTGATGGAAAAAAAATGGATTTAGAACCTGCCTTTATAGAATCTCATGAACAAAGAAATCCAACAAAACCAGGTAATTCAATTGGAGTTAGAACTGACGAGTACAAATATTGGAGGGCAAGAAACAACCCTAAAAAGCATGTTGGGCTGTATGATTTGAAAAATGATCCTGACGAATTAATTAATTTAGCAAAACAAAGACCAGACTTGGTAGAATATTTTGAGAATCTAGTTACTGAAAAACGCAAAACTACTCACACAGAAAGTTATCAGGATCAGGAGGAAAATGAAGAAATTGAAGAACAAGTATCACACTTGGGACATATTTGAATGAAACCAAATATTCTATTTATCGTTATAGACTCTTTGAGAGCAGATTATTGTAATGGTGAAAAAAAAACTTCAAGAACACCCAATATCGATTTTCTAATAAAGAATGGAGTCTATTTCAAACAGGCTATTAGTTCAATTGATGGAACATTTGGTTCATTGGGTTGTATCTTTACAGCAAAATACCCTTTCAAAAACAACATAACCTGGTCAAAAAATCATAACAAAACATTAGAATTTTTTAAAAATATTAAGAGTCATGGATATTCAGAATATTTGGCGACTCCTGCTAACCCGTTCTTTAAAACTATCTCAGAAGATTTTGACGATAAAGATCTAACCTCCAATGTTTCCTATCTAGGACTCTGGGAAGGAATAGGTGAGTTAATTCTTTCTAGATTAGATGATGGAAATATGCAATCTCCTTGGATATATTATACTCATATTATGGATTTGCATACACTCAAACCTCTTCCAGAAGAATTCAACATTCCAAAATACGGTAAAACGGAATATGACCGAAGAATATCTTTGATTGATGACTGGTTAGGAAAATTTCTGAAAAAAATTGATCTTTCAAAAACTTTAGTAATTTTAACTGCTGATCATGGAGAATTTGTCCATGAACTAGATATGCACCCTGAATATGTGCCGACTTTACAAAAATTTTTTAAAAATGGCCAAAAAATTGCCCCAGACTTTTTAACACCTGCTGGAATTAAGATTTTTGAAAGTCTTCGTAATAGAATAAAAAAGCATAGAGTGGCGAAGCATGAAAAATCATTATCTGCTGAAGAACTACGAACTTTGACAGAACGTGGACATGGTATTTTATTTGATGAAGTATTACGGATACCTTTAATTTTTTCAGGATATGGAATTAACAAACATTCAGTAATTACACAGCAAGTAAGACATATTGACATAATACCAACACTCGAGTCAATAATTGGCAAATTCTATAATGGAAAAACTGATGGTAGAAGTTTGATGCCGCTTATTAATGGTGAATCTATGGACGATTTACCTATCTATATTGAAAGCGTTCCAAAATTAGATGATTTAGAAGGAGATACCATTGGAATCAGAACTTCAAAATACAAATACTGCCGTTCACGAAAAAATCCTAAGGAAAATGTGATTTTATTTGATTTAGAATCAGATCCTTCAGAAACTAAAAATTTAGCTAGTCAACATCCATCTATAATTTCTGAAATGGAACAATTTCTATCTGGAATAACTAGTACTTCAGAAAATGATGAAAATGATGATGAATTATCTGAGCAGGAGTATACTAAAACTAAGAATGAATTAAAAAAACTTGGTTACATTTGATTTGGTGATGACAAATTGGGATATAATGTAATTATTATTATGATTGATGGGGGAAGATTGGATAGATCAATCAAATCTGATTTTTATAATAAATTAAAAAAAAAATCTGTTTGTTTCTCACAGCCCATAACTTATGGCCCACATACTATCGCTGCGATGCACGCAGTGTTTAGCGGTTGTTATGGTATACGTACTGGTACTGATAGTTATTGGTCAACTTACAAATTCAGAAAAAATCAATTTAAAACAATTACTGAATATCTTCATGAACAAGGTTATTTTACTTCTGCTGATATTGTAAGTGAAATAGTAATCCCAAAACAAGGATTTGATGAATTTCAAATACATGACGAAAATAAGGACGATCTAACATTACGACATTTAGAATTAATTGAAAAAATACATAAAAATAAGAATTTTTTTCTGTATCTGCAATTCAGTAATATTCATACTGGAATTAGTAATGAAGTTCTAAAAGTATATGATAATTTCAGTGAAGAATATTTTCAAAATAAAGAATTAAACAAAAACAGATATGACGAACTGTTTAAAAAAAGTGAATATTATTTAGATAAAATACTCGAAAAAATTAATTCGTTGGAATTGGAAAAAAATTCTATAATCTTAATTATGTCCGATCATGGAATCAGCATTGGTGAAAAAATAGGTGAACGCGCTTATGGTTCATTTTGTTATGATTACACACTTAAAACATTTGGTTATTTCCTAATCCCTGGTTTTAATCCACTAGAAATCAGTCAACAGGTTAGGACAATCGACTTTATGCCAACAATTCTCGAGTTGTTGCAGATGCCATTAGATAAAAATTATTCAAAATTAGATGGTGAATCATTATTACCATTGATTAAAGGACAAAAAATTCCAGAAAAAATTGCATATTCTGAAACAGGAAATCCTTTAGATAAAAAAGAACCACCTAAAATACCTAATACAAAGTCAGTTAGAACATCAAAGTGGAAATTAATTATTAATGAATATAATAATTCTAAAGAGTTGTATGATTTAGAAAAAGATCCGGAAGAAAATACAAATCTTATTGATACAAATTTGGAAATACAGGATGTACTTTGGAAGAAATTTTTAGAAATACAGGAAACAACTGTAGATAATTAGATATAAATCAAATTAATTTTTTTTTAGATTTTTTCTTGCTGCTTGGAGATCTTCCGGCGTATCAATTTCATGCCATTTTCCATCTATTATTATGGGTTCTACCAAAAATTCTGAATCAATCAATTCTTGAATCATATCAGTTAAATATGCTTTTTTTAATGATGGCGCATTTTGGAATTTTCCTTTATGAGATTTTAGTAAATGCTCATATTTCTCAACAAAAATTTTTGCACCATTTTTAGATAATTTCATCAAACCAATAAACTCTCCTAGTTTTTGTGTTGATTTAGATTCTTTGATATTTTTTTTAATTTTTAGAATTTTATTATTTTCCAATAAAACATTATCCGCTTCACTCTTAGGATGCTGAATACGGTTTGCATAGTTTTTCTCCCAATCCAAATCTACTGCAATTCCTATATCACCTTTAAAATCTAACATTGAATTTAAAATATTTTCATCAAAAATAATATCAGAATATGAAGTCAAAACTTCATCATCAATGATTGACTTACAAGCCATCAATGAGCCTAAAACGTCATGACTTTGAAAATCAGGATCTGTGATATAATTAACATTTTTAAATTTGAATTTTTCTTTATTTGGACCCACAATTATTGTAACATCAGATAACTGATTTTTTTTGAATAAATCTAACTGAATTTCAATGATCGATTTACCATTAATTTTCGATAAACCCTTAGGAATGTCTAATATTTCCTTACTTAGCCTTGTTGATGAGCCAGCTGCGATGATAATTATTTTCATAAATTCAAATACATTTCATAAATCTCTCTTTGATTTTTACAGGTGAAATTTTAATTCTTTCACTTTTTATTTGCTTGTTTTGTTGAATTTTTACTAATATCAATATAGGTCCCTTTAATTTTTTAATTTTATGAATAGTTTTTAAAAAATTATTTTTGTCACTCACTGTATACACATGACTATAATTACATGCTGCTGCAATTTTTTTAATGTCAATCACATCAGAGTTTGTCGGTTGACTTCCAGTTGATTCATGTATGGAATTATCAAAAATTATGTGAATGAAATTTTTTGGCTTCAATTTACCAACTGTTGTCAATGATCCTAAATTCATGAGAATGTTTCCATCTCCATCAAAAATAAAAAATCTCCTTTTGGGATTTTTTAGGGCTAAACCAAGTCCTATTGAAGAAGCCAATCCCATTGAACCAATCATGTAAAAATTTGAGTTTTTATCGCAAACTTCACATAGATCTCTGCTGATAAAACCATTTGCAGAAATTATAGGCTGTTCACCAATTTGTTCAACTGCAAGGCTAATTGCCTCTTTTCTAATCAAGGAAATCCCTTTTCAAAATAAGTACACATAATTTTTTTTCTTTGATTGATTTTATAGCCCAATCACAAGATGCTTTCCAGTTTTTTTCATTTAGAATTTTAGATTGTAAAGAAAGTGCTTGAAGTAATTTAGGCTGGATCTTTCCGATTTTAGTATGCTCGATAGCATCGTTCTGTAGAAACCCACGCCATCCTAACAGAAAAATCATTGGTATTTCATATAATTGAACTAAAGATGTTATTGTGCTTAAGGAATTAGCAAAACCTGCATTTTGCATGAAAACTAATGAATTACTTTGAGAAAGTGTCATGCCAACAGCGATTCCAATTGCTTCCTCTTCTCTAGTAGTAATGAAAATTTTATTTTTTTTAAGTCCCTCATCGATAAAGTATTTCATTGTAGAGTCAGGAACTCCAACAAAATTTTTTACACCATTTTTTAATAAATAATTAAAAACTTTTTTTTGAATGGTTTCTTTCAATTGATATAACCCATTTTTTTCAAATCTTTTTCAATTTTTTCTTCTTGTTTTTTTATGTTATATGTTTCCTGTAATTGAAATATCTCCTTCATAGATGTCATATCAACAGATAGATCATCAATGCTAGCAGAATTTTTTAATTGCTCTAAAACTTTTGAAATTATTGCATGAGTTGCACGCAATGTTTGATTGGCATAGATTACCATTTTTATCTTATGAGAAATTAATTCATCAAGTTTTACTGTAGGAAAAGAAGTTGGGACAACTACTAATGGTAAAGTACCTCCCCATGATTCTGAAAACTCAAAAATTTCTTCCGCTGTATCCTGTTTGGAATGTATTAAAATTGCATCAGCTCCAGCTTTTTCATATGCATTTGCTCGTTTAACAGCTTCCTTCATTCCTAGTCCCGAAATTAGCGCTTCAGTTCTCCCAATTATCATGAAATTGGAATTTTCTTTAGCTTCTTTAGCTGCAATAATTTTTGCAACAAATTCTTTTTCAGGAAGCAGTTCCTGTTTACTATTTTCAAGAAAGCTATTTTGTTTTGGAAATGTTTTATCTTCTATGCACACAGCTGCAATACCCGCCTTTTCATATTTTTTTACCATATGACTCACATTACTTGGTCCACCAAATCCTGTGTCACAATCCGCGATAATTGGTATATCACAAGCGTCTTCCATATTAGAAGATACATTAAGAAATTCTGTCATGGTAAGTATACTAGCATCTGGTAAAGCATGCGTTGCAGAAATCCCAAAACTTCCGGCCCATATTGCATCAAACCCACTGTTTTCCACTAATTTTGCAGACATAGCATCAAACGCTCCTCCAACTTTTAGAATGGATTTAGATTCAAGACCATTACGTAGAATATCAGATTTACTCATGATATTTTTCAATTTTTTGCCAAGTTATAAAAAATATCCTACTTTTAATTACATAGTATGTTTAAAATCGCTCAACCAGCATCAATCATATTCGGCAAACACTCTGCCGAAGAATATTCCTTTCCAGAAAATTGTCTCATAATTACAAGCAAAGGGGCAATTTCCAGGGGTTGGCTAGAATATTTGAAAATAAATGATTGTTATGTATTTGATAAGGTAGAACCAAATCCTGGTATTGAAATAGCCGAAAATATAATTTCTGAATTTGAAAAATCAAAATTTTCATGCATTATTGGTTTAGGCGGAGGAAGCTCCATGGATGTTGCAAAATTTGTAGCTAGTAAGATGAAAAAATTAAAAATTTGCATCCCAACCACATTCGGAAGTGGAAGTGAAGTAACAAGAATCTCTGTACTAAAGGTAAATGGAAACAAAAAGAGCTTCCATGATGATAGCCAAATAGCAGATGTTGCAATTGTTGACTCACATTTTATTGAAAATTCACCACCAGAAATTATAAAGAATTCTGCTATAGACGCTACTGCACAATGTTCAGAAGGATATGATAGTAAAAATGGAAATCCACTAACAAAGTTTCTCTGCAATCAAGCATTTGAATTGTTAGAAGAAGGAATTTTAAAAATGGATAGAGAAAAAATTGTTCTTGGGTCACTAATATCTGGTTTAGGATTTGGAAACTGTTCTACTACTTTAGGTCATGCGTTATCATATGTATTTTCTAACGAAGGGTATTCGCATGGTCACGCACTATCATTTACAACATTATATGCACATGAATTCAATAGTTCAAAATTTTACCATAGATTTTCAAATATAGTAAAGAAACTTAATTTTTCTAAAATTAATTTAAAACAGGATTATAATGAAGCTGCAGAGTTAATTTTAACCGATAGAAAGCACTTAGATAACAATCCAAAGCAAGTAAGTAAACAAGACGTTGTCAGTTTACTAGAAAAAATTAATACTGATAATTCTATGTGACTAAATTCTACTTTTAATAAATTCTATAGGCTTAACCGGTGTAGGATCAGTTTTAGATAAAACTGCCGAGTATATACTACTATAATCTAAAAGATAAATTAGATTCACAAGTTTTGTTAGAATGCTACCATTTGGAGAGTTAACCTCTTTGTATTGTATTTTATTAAGATTAAAAAATTCCTTTACGACACGCCACCTTTCTTTCGTTTTAATATAATCATCCCTACCTGTAATCAATATTGGTTTAATTTTTGATTTCTTTTCCCAAGCAACAATACCATTATGGGAAGATTCTATTATATCCTCTGCAAATACATGCATTTTTGCATTTTCCTGCAATGAATTTTTGAATCTTATTGCAGCAGAATGTAATCCCCAAGGATAGTAAATAACAGGAAAACCAGAAATCCATTTGGCTAGTGATAATGCACGATTTGAATTTGTCATATTAGTTGAAGAAATTTCTTTCCTTGTTTTCATTAACAGAGAAATTGATTCTCTAACATATTGTTTTTTCACAGGAATTATATCCCCAAGTACATTTAAAATTGAATAGAGATAACAAGGAAAAGATGCACGTGGTGAATGAATTTCAGGAATTTCATAATGGCATATTTTATTTTTAACCGCATATTTTTTCATTGTACCGCCAGAAGAGAATGCTAGAAATTTAGCATTAGATTTTTTTGAATTTTGTAAAATAGTTAACGCTTCTTTAGAATTTCCTGAGACACTAGTTGTGATTACCAGAGTGTTACGATCAACAGTTTTTGGTAGGAGATAACCTTTTACAACATTCACATGTATGTTAGTTTTTGATAATATTGATGATATCACATCACCAATAGTACCAGATCCTCCTACACCAGCAAAAACAATGTGTTCCATGTTTTTGAATTGTATTTTTTCTAAATCCTGAGAAAAATAATTTTCTTGAGCTATTTCTGGCCATCTATCGTATGCCTCATACATTTTACTAGAGTCATATCTTCGTATATCAGAAATTTTCATCAGTTGTTATTGAAACTCCAAGGATAATAAAATGGTTAACTACTCAATGGTTATTTTAAGATGGAATAGGTAAGTAATATAACCGGTTTTAACTAGTTTGAAATTATATGGAATTACGTACTGTGGAGTGGAAAGATGATTCTGTGGTAATGATTGATCAAACTAAACTACCTAACGAATTGGTTTTTGTCAGATATACTGATTACAATGATGTTGCTAACGCTATTAGAACTTTAGTAGTTCGTGGAGCTCCAGCAATTGGTGTGTCGGGGGCATTTGGAATGGCACTTGCCGCATTACACAGCTCATCTAAAACTAAAGAAGACTTACTTTCTGATCTAGAAAATGCAAAAAAAATTCTCTTTGAGACAAGACCAACAGCTGTTAATCTATCTTGGGCATTGGAACAAATAATGCAGATCGCAAGGAAAAGTGAAACAGTTTCTGAAATAAGAGATGATGTAATTATTAAAGCAAAGCAAATGGCAGAAGAAGATATCAATATTAATAAAAAAATGGGAAAAAACGGTGCAGAATTATTTCAAGATAATGATACAATAATGACTCATTGTAATGCTGGTGCTTTAGCGACAGTAGCATATGGAACTGCCTTAGGTGTTATACGTGCCACAAATGAAAGCGGAAAAAACGTTAGAGTCATTGCCACAGAGACAAGACCCATTCAGCAAGGTTCAAGGCTTACAGCTTTTGAGCTAAAACATGATGGAATAGATGTAATCTTAATTCCAGATACAGCGGTTGGTTACACAATGGCTAATGATCTTGT
>Ga0310344_10002919_pt1 | contig 12788 bp, 21 predicted proteins | sample HC15DNA20200_MG_FD_203801 | JGI IMG/M metagenome (GOLD analysis project Ga0310344, IMG submission 203801) | Marine microbial communities from station ALOHA, North Pacific Subtropical Gyre - HC15-DNA-20-200_MG | ecosystem: Environmental > Aquatic > Marine > Oceanic | place: Pacific Ocean: North... | reverse complement strand
TAAGACCGAAATTCATAAACGCACAAAACGCGAGGTCTTTATAAATATCCAAGAAATTCAGAAGCCAGAGCTAGACGCGCAACTGATTAGCGAGTCTGTGGCTCTGCAGCTTGAAAAAAGGGTGGCGTTCCGTAGGGCTATGCGAAAGGCTGTTGAGGCAGCGTTACGGTTCGGTGCCAAAGGGATCAAGGTTCGTGTTGGAGGGCGCCTTAACGGTGCAGAAATTGCCCGCACTGAATGGTATTTGCATGGGCAATTACCGTTACAGACTCTGCGGGCCGATATCGATTACGGTTTGGCTGAGGCAAATACGACCTATGGGCAAATCGGTGTCAAGGTTTGGTTATATAAAGGTGACCGTCACGAACCCCAGTTGGCCCGCGATGAGGACTATCGTGCTCCGCGGCGTGGCTAGGCCTAAGTTGTTCGTCAGGTGTGAGGTTAGTTCGTCATGTTGATGCCAAAGAAGGTTAAACATCGGAAGCAGCATCGCGGGCGTATGTCCGGTAAGGCATGGCGTGGGTCCACGATCTCTTTTGGTGATTTCGGATTACGTGCCATGGAACCTTGCTGGCTAACGGACCGGCAAATTGAGGCAGCTCGAGTAGCGATGACTCGTGCAATTAAACGTGGCGGAAAGATTTGGATCAGGGTATTTCCGGACAAGCCGATTACTAAGAAACCTCAGGAAACCCGTATGGGAAAGGGTAAAGGTGCCCCTGAGCAATGGGTGGCGGTAGTGAAGTCTGGGCGGATTTTGTTTGAGATGGAAGGTGTTGATGCTACTGCCGCGAGGGCAGCGATGCGGCTTGCAGCAGCTAAGCTGCCGATTCACACTAAATTTGCAACTCGGATTGGCTAGCGCTAATAACGTTATGACTAAGATTGCGGAGTTGCGTGAGCTCGGGGTGGTTGAGTTGGAGAAGCGCGAGATTGAGTTGGCAGATCAGGTTTTTCGCCTAAGGATCCAGAAATCTATGGGTCAAGAGGAGGCTGCTGGCAAGGTAAAGGGAACTCGTCGCGATTTAGCTCGGGTGCAAACTTTGCTGCGGGAGCGCAGGGCTGACCAGGCAGTGTAGATCAACTAACGATGTTGGCCTGACTGGCTGGTCTGATTTTTCCGGTTAGGGTGAGAGACGTAATTGGATGGGAACCAAAGCAGAAGTTCAGGGTGTGGTGATAAGCGACAAAATGGACCAGAGCGTTGTCGTAGCTGTTGAACGACGCGTCCGCCATGACTTGTACGGCAAGATTCAGCGACGTACGTCAAGGTTCATGGCGCACGACTCTGCTAACGACGCGAAGGTTGGCGATGTTGTCGCAATAGTGGAGACGCGTCCGTTGAGCCGCCGAAAGCGGTGGGCGGTTGTTAGGGTTGTCGATCGGCGGAAACTTTGATGAGTGGGCCTAGACCATGATCCAGATGCAATCGGTCCTCGAAGTCGCGGATAACTCCGGGGCTCGGAAGATCGCGGTCATTAATCCAATCGGTGGGTCGACGGGGCGGTTTGCGAGGCTCGGTGACTTGGTGACTGCGTCGGTGAAGGAAGCGGCCCCGAGGTCGGCGGTGAAGAAAGGACAGGTTGTGCGGGCTGTGATAGTGCGGACAACTAAAGAACACCGCCGGCGAGACGGTAGCTATATTCGTTTTGACCGGAATGCGGCGGTATTGGTTAACGAGCAGGGAGAGCCCATAGGTACACGGGTTTTTGGTCCCGTGGCACGTGAGCTTCGTGAGCGCAAGTTCATGAAGATCATTTCACTGGCTCCGGAAGTGTTGTAAAGCATAAGGGTGGAACGAGGATGTCCAGACTCCAAACCCCGATTCGGAAGAACGATAACGTTGTCGTGCTTTCGGGTAAGGACCGGGGCAAACGTGGTCGCGTGTTGCGATTGGTGCCAGACAAGAATCGGTTGATCGTTGAGGGAGTGAACATCGCTAAGCGGCATACCAAGCCTAATCCTGGCAAGAATGTTAAGGGCGGGATTGTCGAGAACGAGGCGGCTGTGCATTCGTCGAACGTGCAGATTGTTTGTCCGGACTGTGGTGCACCGACGAGGGTGGGGCGTAAGTTGCTCGGTGATGGCCGAAAGGTTCGTATTTGCCGCAAGTGTGATGGGGTTGTCGATCGATGAGTCGATTGAAGGAACGATATCAAGAAACGGTAATCCCTTCTCTGGTTAAGGAGTTTGGGTACGCCAACGTGATGGCGGTTCCGAAGGTCAAAAGGGTCGTTGTGAATATGGGATTGGGTGAAGCGACTCAGAACGTGAAGTTGATCGACGCGGGGACCGATGATCTGACTCGTATCGCTGGCCAGAAGCCGCTAACAACCAAAGCTCGAAAGTCGATAGCCCAGTTTAAGTTGCGTCAGGGGATGCCGATAGGGGCAATGGTTACCTTGCGACGGGACCGTATGTATGATTTTCTTGATCGGCTTATATCGATCGCTCTGCCTAGGGTTAGAGACTTTCGTGGTGTGTCACCCAAAGGTTTCGACGGGCGAGGGAACTATACCTTGGGATTATCGGACCAGCTGATGTTCACCGAGATCGATTACATGAAGGTCGAGACATCGCGCGGGATGAATATTTCTGTGGTTACAACGGCCAATACCGACGAGGAGGCTCGAAGGTTGCTCCAGCTACTGGGTATGCCGTTCCGGACAAACTAAGGGGCTGAGTGACTTTGCCCTCGGCTAAGTGATTGCTTCGTGCAAAAGGACAGCGATGGCTACAACCGCCAAGATAGTAAAAGAGGACAAGCCGCAAAAATTTAAGGTTCGGCTTCGCAATCGGTGTCGGTTGTGCGGACGTCCGCGCGGCTTTATTCGAAAGTTTGCGTTGTGTCGGCTCTGTTTTAGAAAATTGGCTCTCGAAGGTGACGTTGCCGGTGTCACCAAGAGCAGTTGGTGAGAATGCAGTGGATGCAGAGCTAAATGACATTAGAAAGAGCAACGGAACTGAAGACTCATGACTGATCCGATCGCCGATATGTTGACGAGAATCCGGAACGCGACTGCTATTGGGCACAAGCGAGTCGATGTCCCGGTATCACGGCTAAAGAACGAGATAGCTAGAGTTCTACAGCGAGAGGGTTACATCCGTTCTTTTGGAATGGTTGATGTCGAGCTTAAAAAGGGACAGCAAGCTCGGTCCATGATCCGCATTGAACTTAAATATGGATCACGAGGCGAAAAGGTGATTTCTGGTATCCAGCGTGTTAGTCGACCCGGCCGCCGAGTGTATTGCGGCAGTGGTGACGTTCCACCGGTGCTGGCTGGTCTGGGTACTAATATTCTTACGACTTCGCAGGGTGTGATGACTGGGCGGGAAGCCGTCAAGGTCGGCGTTGGTGGTGAAGTCTTGTGTAACGTCTGGTAGTCGGGTTCTGGAGCCGAGATATGTCAAGAGTAGGCAAGAGACCGATTCCGATTCCGGACGGCGTAACTGTCCAGATTTCGGAACAGCATGTTGAAGTAAAGGGACCGAAAGGCAAGTTGCGACAGGCTTTGCCGCCCAATGTGCTTTTTGAGATGGAGGAAGGACAAATCCGAGCTCGTCCGGTTCGTGACGACCGCAGCCTGTCTAAATTCCATGGTCTCGGGCGGAGCCTGGTAGCTAATGCAGTGACCGGGGTTTCGGAAGGTTTCAAGAAAGAACTGGACATAGTGGGTATTGGCTATCGTGCTGAGGTCAGTGGGCAAAAGTTGACTTTGTCGCTCGGCTTTTCTCACCCGGTGATTGTCAACCTCCCTGAAGGGATCAAGGTTGCAGTGGACAATCAGACCCATTTGGTGGTTTCTGGTGTTGATAGGCAGGCAGTTGGTCAGATTGCTGCCGACCTGCGTGGTCTCCGGAAGCCGGATCCCTACAAGCAAAAAGGAATTCGGTATACCGGGGAGAAGTTAAAGAAGAAGGTAGGCAAGACAGGAGCAGCTTAGGGCAAGGGGCTACTAGAGGATGAGGTAGTAGGCAGCTGGCCCTGGGGAAAGAATATCAACCCAGAGTTTTGATGACTGCCCTAGCGTGTTATGAAGGTAAAGACCAAGAAAGATCGGCGTCGGCGCATTGCACTGAGACAGCGCAAGAAGATAGCAGGAACGAGTCAGCGGCCTAGGTTGCTGGTGTCTAGAAGCCTGGCTCACATTTCTGCCCAGGTGATTGACGATGTGACTGGCAGGACGTTGGTTTCAGCGTCAAGCACTGAACCATCTATCAGATCTGGTTTTGAGGACGGTGCCAAGGGCGGCAACGTAGCAGGGGCCAAGGTGGTTGGGAGGTTGGTAGCGGAACGAACGCTGGAGAAGGGGATCTCGAGTGTAGTGTTTGACCGTGGAGGGGTTCTTTATCACGGTCGGGTTCGCAAAGTGGCGGATGCCGCCAGAGAAGCTGGTCTAAAATTTTAAGAACTTAGACCGATGGGATTTACAGGTCACTGCATCAGACCACGAAGCGATTGGGAATGTCGTTTTTATGAGACAGACCTCAATCTTTAAGGTGCGTGACCAACGCAATAGGCCGGGATGCAGCACCGGTCGACTGCAAGAAACCTTTGACTTGGGCTGCCGGGCATTGTCATGAGTGAAATGCGAGCTAAGCTCGACCCTACAGATTTCGATCTCAAGGATACGGTTATCTCGATCAATCGGGTAACCAAGGTGGTTAAGGGTGGTAAGAATCTTAGCTTCAGCGCTCTTGTGGTAGTTGGTGATGCCAACGGTGTCGTAGGGTTCGGCATTGGTAAAGCTAAAGAGGTGCCTTCGGCGATAAAGAAGGGTATCGAGACTGCCAAAAAGGCACTATTTCGTGTTCCACTAAGTGGCACAACGATTCCCCACACGGTAGTAGGTCGCTTTGGTGCTGGGCGGGTTCTTTTGAAGCCAGCCCCAGAGGGAACAGGCATTATTGCAGGTGGTGCCGTGCGTGCGGTTTTGGAGTCAGCTGGAATCCAGAACATATTAACCAAGTCCCTAGGGACACAGAATCCACACAACGTCGTACGAGCAACCTTCACCGGGCTAACGGATCTCAAGGACCCAGCCACTGTCGCTCGGTTACGGGGTATCGACTTGGAGGAGTTGACGACGGTCTAGGAAGAGCTTGCTCAAGGGAAAATTGAGCGTTTTGCTGGAGTCTTTAGGCCGCAGCCAACAGTATCATGACGAACACGACAAGCGTTGGACGTCTCAAAGTGACGTTAGTGCGCAGCACCATAGGCTTCGACAAGCAACAAGCCGAGGTAGTGCGAGGGCTTGGGTTGCGTCGGCTTAACCATACAGTCGAGCGCCAAGATGTCCCATCAGTGCGCGGCATGATTAGGAAGGTGCAACACCTGGTCCGCGTGATGAAGGTCGAGGATAAATGACGATGAACCTTAGTGAACTGAAACCACCGTGTGGGGCCAAACACTCCAAGAAGCGTGTTGGCAGGGGTTATGGTTCTGGTTCAGGAGTCACCTCAGGCCGTGGTCATAAAGGCCAAAAGTCCAGGTCTGGCTTTCGACGAAAGCGTGGATTTGAGGGAGGTCAAATGCCCCTCCACCGGCGGTTGCCGAAGCGAGGGTTTTTCAATCCGTTCCGGGTGGAATACGAGGTTGTTAATCTCGACAGCCTAGATGAGCGATTCGAGGCCGGCACAGAGGTTACCCCAGCTCTATTACGTGAATCAGGGTTGATCCGGGCCAATGCGAAGCTTGTTAAGGTGTTAGCGCGTGGCGTTATCGAGACAGCTCTGACGGTCAAGGTTCATAAATTCAGCAAAAAGGCTGCCGAGAAGATAGCGGCTGCTGGTGGTCATCCTGAGGTAGTGACACCGTGAGGGTAGGAAGTAGTCAGATTCTGACCGACAGGTGGCGAACCGATGCTTGATAGCTTACGGAACGTCTTCGCGATATCTGATCTTCGCAGTCGTGTGTTGTTCACGCTGACGGTACTTGGCGTCTATAGGCTGGGGAGCGTCATTCCAACTCCAGGTGTAAATACGGCCGCGTTGGCAATACTGGCCGAGCAAGCAGCTGGAACGATGTTCGGTCTTTATAACATGTTTTCTGGGGGCAACTTGGCGCAGGTGACCATCTTTGCGCTCGGGGTTATGCCTTACATCAGCGCATCCATCATTATGCAGCTCCTGACGGTCGTGTGGCCTTATCTGGAGCGGTTGTCTAAGGAGGGAGAGCTCGGTCGACGTAAGATCACTCAGTACACTCGGTACTCTACTATCGTGCTGTGTGCGGTCCAGGCCTTTGCTATTGCGTTTTGGCTTGAAAGCCAGACCAATATAGCCGGGGGCCTTCCTTTGGTCTATAACCCTGGCTGGGCATTTCGTCTAATGGTAGTGCTCACGCTAACCACTGGAACTTGTTTCATCATGTGGTTGGGGGAGCAGATCACCGAACGGGGCATCGGTAACGGGATGTCACTGATAATCTTTGCTGGTATTGTTGTGAACTTCCCGGCAGGGGTCCTGAATACCATCGATCAGGTGCGAACTGGACAGATCGGTCTTTTTCGGATGATTCTTCTCACGGTGGCGATGGTCCTTGTCATTGCTGCGGTCGTGTTCATCGAACGAGGGCAACGCCGAGTCACTGTGCAATACGCAAAACGCGTAGTTGGAAGAAAGCAGTATGGAGGAACGAGTACCCATATTCCACTTAAGGTGAATACAGGTGGTGTTATTCCGGTCATCTTCGCTTCTTCGTTGCTTGCTTTTCCGGCAACCATCGCGTCGGCGCTCCCAGCAGGGGGGTGGGCTCAGACCATCACGGATCAGTTAGGTAACGGAATGCCGCTCTATTATCTACTCTATGTAGGGGGCATAATCTTCTTTGCGTACTTCTATACGGCGATTATTTTCAATCCAGACGACGTCGCGGAGAATATGAGGAAATACGGAGGGTTCGTGCCAGGTATTCGTCCTGGCAAGCGAACGGCTGAGTATATCGATACGATTCTGACCAGAATCACACTAGTTGGAGCAGTTTACCTCGCTCTGGTAGCGGTGTTGCCAGATTTGATGATTGTCGGTTTTAGGGCGAGCGCTATCCCCTTGGTCGGGGATACTTTGGACGGGATCTTGCAGAGCAGCCCAATCACTAGCTGGATTACGGATGGACTTGGAGTGACGTTTTATTTTGGTGGCACGTCGCTATTGATCATCGTCGGTGTATCAATGGATACGGTTCAGCAAATCGAATCGCAACTTATTATGCGGCACTATGATGGGTTTATGAGAAAAACTCGTATCCGGGGTCGGCGCGGCTAGCCGTAAGAATCGATAGGTGTGTTTTGAGGCGAACCCCAATAAATCTCGTGGTGTTAGGTGCTCCAGGAGCGGGTAAGGGAACACAAGCTGTCCAATTTGCACAGAAGTACGGAATACCGAAAATTTCGACGGGGGATATTCTTCGCGAGGCTGTGCAAGCGGAGACTGAGCTTGGCAACAGGGCCAAGGCGACGATGGATGCGGGTGGTTTGGTAGATGACCAATTGATGATTGCTATCGTGAGGGAGCGCCTGGTCCGTCATGATGTAGCGGCAGGCTTTGTCCTTGATGGGTTTCCTCGGACTGTCACGCAAGCTACTGCACTCGATGAGATTATGACCGGACTTGGAGCCCTCATCGTGGTGGATATCGCTGTTCCGGATGATGCACTGGTTGGACGATTAGCACGACGCCGCGTTTGTGGAGAATGCGGGCATGCGACCAGCGTAGACGACGGGGCCCATTGTGTGCGGTGTGGCGGTGAGTTAGTTCTGCGTAGTGACGATACGGAATCGGTTGTCCGCGAGCGACTTAGAGTTTATGCCGAGGCAACCAAGCCGCTGGTTGACTATTATTCGAGTCGGCCGACGTTTCGGGCAGTGAATGGTGCTCAAAGCCCAGAGGATGTTGGTTCAGAGTTGTTGCTAGCGGTCGAAGGCGCCCTCAGGGCTCTGTCTACCGGTAATGTTGTTGAGGAGGCTGGGGCATGATTGTCAGGAAATCTCCAGCCGAAGTTGATCGAATGCGGGCTGCGAATCTACTTGTGGCAGAAGTCCTCGACATGCTCAGAGGGATGGTTGTTCCAGGGATTTCTACCGCTGAGCTCGATCGGGCTGCGGAGCAGCAGATTTTGGACGCTGGCGCGGTGCCGGCTTTCAAGGGATATTCAGGTTACCCAGCAACCCTGTGTGCTTCAGTCAACGAAGCGGTTGTCCATGGTATTCCGACGTCAACTCCGCTGGTTGAGGGTGACATAGTGTCGCTTGATATGGGGGTTGTGCTTGACGGGTTTTATGGTGACTCAGCCATTACATTACCGGTTGGGGATGTGCCGGACCGTGTGTCGGAATTGCTCTGTGTGACTAAAGAGGCCCTCGATCTAGCGATTGAGGCGGTTCAGGTCAACGGTCACGTCTCTGATATAGGCCATGTTGTTCAGCGGCACGTGGAGGCTCATGGATTAGGGGTGGTTCGTGAATTTGTGGGGCACGGGATTGGCGTCGCACTACATGAGGACCCACAAATTCCGAATTATGGTGACCCAGGCAACGGTCCGCAGCTCGAGTCTGGGATGGTCTTGGCAATTGAGCCAATGGTTACTATTGGGAAGCCTTCTGTAAAGGTGTTGGACGACGGCTGGACGGCGGTCACCCGTGATGGCAGTTTGGCGGCTCATTTTGAGCACACTGTGGCAGTTACGGATTTGGGACCAGAGGTGTTGACTCGTTCTAGTATCGTGTCGGATTCTCTGAAAGCGGCAGGGTGAATCAGTTTGCTGCTTGGGAGTACAGAATGAAGGTTAGAGCATCGGTAAAGCGAATGTGTGACAAGTGCAAGGTTGTGCGGCGTCGCGGTGTATTGCGCGTGATTTGCCCCAATCCGAAGCACAAGCAACGACAAGGGTGAGGTTAGACCATGGCTCGAATTGCAGGTGTTGATCTTCCACGGGCAAAGCGGATTGAAACTGGGCTGACCTATATCTTTGGTATTGGTGACCACCGTGCTGGTGTGATCCTGAAAGATGCTGGGGTTGACCCTGACATACGTATCAAGGATCTCTCTGAGGATGATGTGCGGAAGATTAGTCAAGTCATCGAAGAGCAAGGACGGGTGGAAGGTGATCTCAGGAAAGAGATCACGATGAATATAAAGCGATTGATGGAGGTTGGTTCAAACCGTGGTTTGCGACATCGCCGAAACTTACCGGTGCGCGGGCAGCGTACGCAAACAAATGCTCGCACCAGGAAAGGACCACGCAAAGGCGCGGTGGCGAAGAAGAGAACCGCTTGATGAGTTGGCTACTCCTCCTCTAGGGGGCTGGCGAGAAAGGACTGTTGGTAAATGGCAAAGTTGGAAACGGTTGACGCGTCGGTTCCTGCCCCGACTAAACGACCGGCCAAGAAGAAGAAGACGTTCAAGAAAAAACGTGAAAAGCGAGTTGTTCACCACGGAATCGCCCATATTCTTGCGTCGTTCAACAATACGATCATTACGATTGCTGACACAGAGGGCAATGTGGTGGCTTGGTCGAGTGCTGGCGGAATTGGCTTCAGGGGCTCTCGGAAGGGAACACCGTTTGCGGCGACACAGGCTGCAATTCGAGCTGGCCAAGGCGCCAAGGCAGTCGGTATGCGTTCTGTTGATGTGCGGGTTAAAGGACCGGGAGGTGGGCGTGAATCGGCAATTCGAGCGCTACAAGCATCGGCTGGGCTGAGCGTTAAGTCCATCCGTGATGTAACCCCGATCCCACATAACGGTTGCCGGCCGCCGAAAAGACGTCGAGTCTAAGCTGCCGCGAGGAGATCGATCAGTATGGCACGATACGCAGGTCCCGTATGCCGGCTTTGCCGCCGTGAAGGAATGAAACTCTTCCTGAAGGGTGAGCGATGCTACGCCGAAAAGTGCGCGATTGAAAAGCGCAATGTTCCTCCTGGTCAGCAAGGCCGGCGCCGTAGACCCAACAAAGTTATGGGCTACGGATCCCAGTTGCGGGAGAAACAGAAGGTGAAGCGAACGTATGGAGTGCTCGAGAGTCAATTCAGACGTTATTTTGCCGAAGCCGAACGGCAGCGGGGAATTACCGGTGAGACCCTTCTGCAACTCCTCGAGCGTCGGCTGGACAACGTTGTTTACCGTCTTGGCTTGGCTACTTCTCGACCACAAGCCCGTCAGCTGGTGCGACATGGGCACTTGCGTGTTAACGGTAAGCGGGCTGATATACCTTCATTTTCGTTGAAGGCTGGTGATGCTGTTAGTGTGAGGGAGCGGAGTGTAAAAAGGCCGTCGATTGTGTATGCAATGGAGGAGGTCAAGGGTCGAGGTATCCCGGGGTGGTTGGAATTTGATGCCTCTACTATGACTGGCCGAGTCGCGACGCTGCCAACTCGGGACGAGATCAATCTGCCGGTTCAGGAACAACTGATTGTGGAGCTGTATTCGAAATAAATTGTCGAGCTATTTGCCCTGCTGACCGACCCGGTAGGTTTGAAGAAAGAAAGGATTCACTTGATGTTGTGGAAAGGCTTCCAGCGACCGAAACGGCTGGAGTTCGACGCCGAGACGCTAACGGATCAATACGGCAAATTCTCTGCGCAGCCGTTCGAGCGTGGGTTCGGGACGACCATCGGTAACGCCTTGCGGCGTGTGTTGTTGTCGGCTATCGAAGGTGCTGCAGTTACAAGCGTCAAGATCGACAACGTGCTCCACGAGTTTTCACCGATTCCCGGTGTTGTAGAGGATGCGACCGACATTATCCTTAATCTAAAACAACTTCCGATAAAGCTGCATACGGACGAGGTGAAGACTCTATATCTCCGGGTTGATAAGCCTGGTGAAGTCAAGGCGAGTAGCCTTGAGGGTGATGCGACCGTGGAGATTCTTGATCCCGACTTACATGTGGCAACGGTGTCTGAAGGTGGTTCGCTGCATATGGAGATGCGGGTGAAGCAGGGGCGTGGATATGTTTCAGCCGATAAGAACTTCGATGAGGACCTCGGAATAGGATGGATTCCGGTCGACTCAGTGCACTCGCCGGTCCGGAAAGTCGATTATCTGGTCGAAGCCGCGAGGCTTGGGCAGACGACGGACTATGACAAGCTTACTGTTGATGTCTGGACCGATGGGTCGGTGACTGCTAGGGATGCGATCTCCCTTGGAGCTAAGCTTGTTCGGGATCACTTGACCATATTTCTCAATCTTGAAACTCCTGTTGAAACAACGCAGGAACAGCTGGAAACTGATCCGCTGGCTGTGACCAATGAGCACTTGGAAAAGAGTGTGGAAGAGCTTGAACTCTCGGTGAGATCCTACAATTGTCTTAAGAATGCGAATATTCGCACTATCGGTGAGTTGGTCCAAAAGAGCGAGGCCGACATGCTGCGTACTAAGAATTTCGGTCGGAAGTCGCTGAATGAGATCAAAGAGATATTAGAGGGGATGGGGCTTGGTTTTGGAATGCGGACGGACCAGCCCGTGGAAACCTCTTAGCGTTAGTCTGAGCCGTGTTCCAGGAAACCTAGCTGCCAGTTACCGCGCGAGTTCCGATTTGTTGGGAGTTGAGGCCCTTGGGCAAGTCCTTCTTGCTTAGCTGAGGGTAGATTTCTGGACCGCCGGTATCGTTTGGCTGTGCAAGAAAGGCGAGAGAGATGCGCCATCGAGTAGCCCACCGCAAGTTAGGGAGGGTCAGCGAGCATAGGATCGCGACCTTGCGGAATCAGGCCCAAATGTTGCTTCGCTATGAGCGGATTGACACGACGTTGGCGAAAGCCAAAGAGTTGCGTCCATTCGTGGAGCGTCTGATTACGGTAGCGAAGAGAGGACTTGCGAATGGCGCTGAGACCACAAGAGCATTACATGCGAGACGGCTAGTGGCTAGAGATCTGCCTGATAGGCAAGTAGCAGGTAAGCTCTTTGAGACCATTGCTCCGCGCTTTGCCACGCGTGCAGGTGGCTACACTCGTGTATTACATCTAGGTCGCCGGCAGAGCGATAGCGCCGAGATCGCGCAGGTTGAGCTTGTTGGGAGCGAATATGACCCCAAGTCTGAACAGACTACGACGGCTGAGCAACAGGTTGATGACGTTGCAAGAGGTGTAGGTGGCCGCCTTCGTGCCGCGACTAAGCGCCTTCGAGCAGGCGCAAAGGCTGGCGAAGAAAAGGAAGAAGTTTCTTCAGATAAGTAATGTTATGGTCATGCTTAAGCGATCAACTGGTGCTTACAGTTGTCTGGTGTCAAATAACAGTTGAGTTATTCGTCTTCATTATCAGATTCCCCACGTTCGGCCTTGGCGTCGGCTATCACCTTTTGGAGGACATGTGCTGGGACCTCTTCATAGTGGGAGAATTCCATGTGATAGGATCCGCGGCCTCCGGTGGCTGAGGTAAGCTGCTGCTCATAGGTCAACATTTCGGCCATGGGCACTTCGGCCTTGATGGATGTTGAGGATCCGCGTGTTTCCATGCCTCCGATTCGACCGCGTCGACCATTAAGATCACCCATCAAATCTCCGGCAAAGTCGCTTGGGGCGTATACTTCAACGTGCATGACAGGTTCGAGCAGCGTTGGTTTGGCTCGTGACATGGCATCGCGAAATGCAAGGCGGCCGGCCATTTTAAACGACATTTCATTGGAGTCAACAGGGTGAAATGAGCCGTCATAGAGCGTGACCTCAAAATCCACCATCGGATAACCAGCCAAGTAACCACGTGTCCGCGCTTCCTGGATGCCCTTCTCAACGGCTGGGATGAAGCCGCGCGGGATAGCGCCCCCAAAGATTTCGTCAACAAATTTAAAATCTTCTCCA
>Ga0310344_10002918_pt1 | contig 12794 bp, 14 predicted proteins | sample HC15DNA20200_MG_FD_203801 | JGI IMG/M metagenome (GOLD analysis project Ga0310344, IMG submission 203801) | Marine microbial communities from station ALOHA, North Pacific Subtropical Gyre - HC15-DNA-20-200_MG | ecosystem: Environmental > Aquatic > Marine > Oceanic | place: Pacific Ocean: North... | reverse complement strand
ATTCAAAAACTGCAAGCGTACCATCGCGAAGCACCATCCGTTCCTGCAAAGCGTCCCTCAAAATATCACGATAAATTGACTGTTGATAGTCAATAGAATCTTCAAAACCATATCGGCCTGCTAAATACCTCCAAGTTACTGATGTAGGTTTTCCTATAAATTGACCGTACTCTTCCCGCGTTAAAGGGGGTTTACCGGTATCAACTACAAGCTTATTCAATGTGTCAAAATATATCGGCTCGGTATCCACGAGTACACCATCAAAATCAAAAAATACTGCTCCTTTTAAATCTGTTGCTCTCATTTTTTTTCACCTGCAACAAAAGAATCAGCGCCGGTAGATTTGGTAGGGAATAAAAGTTGCAAATCAATATCTGCTAATTTATCTACAACAGCATTGGAAGCATCAAAATCATCCGGAGTTGACCAAATTGTCTTAACTCCAACGGTGTACATTCCCGCCGAACTAGCGCTTTGCATTCCAACTCGAGAATCTTCTACAGCAAGGCACAAAGATGGATCCACCCCTATTTGCCTTGACGCTTCGATATAAATACTAGGATCGGGCTTTGCTACCTTCACTTCGTTACGAGTTACGATGACATCAAACATTGTTTCAACATCCATAAGTCGCAACCGTAAAAGAGCTCTGTCCCTATCAGCAGAAGTGGCTAGACCAAGAGGAATTTCCATCTCTTTTACACTAGATAGAAAATCAATCGCACCCGGAATCGGCACTAAATCTTTTTCAAATTGGTCACGAGCCAATAAATCAATTCTTTGGGTGTACTCTTCCATCGAAAGATTCAACCCTCTCAAAATATTCAATTTTTTCCATATTGATTCGTTATCTAAACCTACCAATTGTCTTGCTTCTTCAAATTCTAGGGGGCTTAAGTTTTCCTCCACTAATAAATGGTCTATTGCTCGAATAAACAAAGTCTCAGTATCGGTTAAGACACCATCCAAATCACAAATCACAGCAGATAAAGCAGGGTACTTTATTTCAGTATCTGTATTTTTAAGGTCTTTCATTAGTAATTTACCGCGCTATTCATTCTCAAGAGCCGCAACACCACCAACCAAATCTAACAATTCACTAGTAATCGTCTCTTGGCGTGCTTTGTTGTACTCTAAGTTGAGATCCTCAATCATTTCACCGGCAGCATCTGTAGCCTGTCTCATAGCTACCATTCGTGCGGACTGTTCCGAAGCAGCATTTTCCAACGCCGCTTGATAAATTTGCATTTCAACATATCTAGGTAAAAGGCTGCCCAGAACGCTTTCGACATCAGGTTCGTACTCATAACTAGCTATATTCCCCGTATCCTCTGTGTCTGAATCAACTGTAAATTGAGAAGGCTCAATAGGAAGTAGTTGCCTCAGTTCGGGTGTTTGAACAGCAGTATTAACAAATTTTGCGTAGACAATAAACACTCGGTCTACTGAACCATCAATGTAGTCTTGCATAACCTTGGATGAAACATTACCAAGGTCTTCTGGAGTGGGGAAATCACCATTGTCTATTTGCTCCCCCATTATTTCTAGTTCACGTCTAGATATAAAATCTCTCCCCTTTTTCCCTACATTGAAAAAAGAAACTGGGTTCACTTCGTTAGTGGCAAATTCCAGAGCTTTCTTATTCAAATTTGAATTAAGACCGCCGCACAATCCTCGATCTGGAGTAAAATGAATAACCACTGTTTTCTTGACTTCACGCTTCTCTAAAAATGGGTGTAGATCATCGACCCCTGAGGATCCAGAAGACGTTAAATCTGTAAGAACCTCTAACAATTTTGCTGAATAAGGCCTTGATTCTACTACTCTCTGTTGCGCACGCCTCATTTTCGCGCCTGCAATCAATTCCATCGCACTAGTTATACGCGATGTATTACTCACGCTATTCATTCTTTGCTTTATTTGTCGAGTATTAGGCAATAATAAACCCTTTCTTCAATCAATAATCAAAACGCTACTAATAAGCGCCACCTTCTTTAAATTCATTAATGGCCTTGGTTAACGCTTCTGAAGTTTCATCACTTATATCAGCTTCAGAGCGAATAGTTTCAGCAATTTCTGCGTAGTTACTATCCATAAAGGTATATAAAGCAAGCTCGAAATCACTAACTTTTTCAATAGGAACCTCGTCCATTAGACCTTCACTTCCCGCAAAAAGAATAATGGCTTCTTTCTCAAATGGTATCGGCTGGTATTGACCTTGTTTAAGCAATTCGGAAAGAATTCGACCTCTATCTAATTGACGTCTCGTAGAAGCGTCTAAGTCCTCGCTACCAAACTGGGCAAACGCCTGTAAGTTTCTATACTGCGCTAAATCAAGCCTTAAAGTTCCAGCAACTTTTCTTATAGCTCGAGTCTGCGCCGCGCTACCTACCCTAGACACCGACAAACCAGCATTAACCGCCGGCCGTGTACCCGAGTTGAATAGCTCAGTTTCCAAATATATCTGTCCATCGGTAATCGATATTACGTTAGTTGGAATATATGCAGACACGTCCCCAGCTTGTGTTTCAATGATAGGCAATGCTGTTAGAGTGCCCCCACCTAATTCTTCAGACAAACTCGCAGCGCGCTCAAGCAAACGACTGTGTAGATAAAACACGTCACCTGGATACGCTTCTCTTCCTGGAGGCCTCCTAAGCAAAAGAGAAAGTTGACGATACGCCCATGCATGTTTAGTCAGATCATCATAAACAATTAGTGCATCTTTCCCTTGTTCCATAAATTCTTCGGCAATAGCACATCCAGTGTAGACAGAAAGATACTGCATAGCAGCAGGGTCAGCGGCATTAGCTGCAACAACAACGGTATGCTCCATCGCACCATTTTCTTCCAGCATTCCAACTGTCTGAGCAACTTTGGATGCTTTTTGTCCTATGGCGACATATATACAAAGAAGATCGCCGCCCTTTTGATTAATGATAGTATCAAGAGCGATTGCTGATTTTCCGGTGGACCTATCACCAATAATAAGTTCTCTTTGGCCTCTTCCTATAGGAACCATTGAATCCACAGCTTTAATGCCCGTTTGTACAGGGCGGTTAACAGCACTTCTTGCAGCAACATCCGGAGCAAGTTTTTCTATATCTCGGGTTTTTGTCGTTTGTATGGGGCCCTTTCCATCAATAGGGACACCTAATGCATCAACCACCCTCCCAAGCAGGGCATCACCTGCCGGCACTTGGGCTATTCGACCAGTAGTCCGAACTTCAGTTCCTTCTTGGATACCGGCTTCAGAACCCATTATTACTACTCCGACGGATTCTTCCTCTAGATTCAACGCCATGCCTATGGCACCTGTTGAAAATTCAACAAGTTCTCCATATCTAGCTCCCGCTAAACCATGGATATTGGCTACGCCGTCTCCGATTTGTATAACGGTACCAACATCAACTGCCTCTACGGTAGAACCGAACTCTTGTATCTGTCGCCTAATGATAGACGCTATATCTTGGCCGCCAACAGCCATAGTCTCACCCTTCTTTCAATCTATTTATTTTGTATTATTCTCATTTTCCATAATTTGTTTATCTTACGATCACCTAGAAGCCTCATCCGTGAGCCAACCTTTTAGATTTCGCAATTTGGTTCTGGTGCTTCCATCAATCACCTTATCGCCTACACGCGCAACGACTCCACCAATGAGACCTGGATCTACATTCGTAGAAACCCTCAATTTAACTCCTGCTTGGTCACTAAGAAATTTTTCAAGTTTATCTTGAAGATCTTTTTCCATAGGAACTGCAGCCGTTAAGGTTGCAGAAATGATTCCTTGTTCTTCATCTATCATCTCTTGATACGATTCAAAGATCGATTGTGCTAAAGATGCTCTGTTTTTTCGAACAAGAAGACTTGCCAGGTTCATAGCTAAAGCGCCTAGTCCTTCCAAATGCTCTGATATAAATTTATCCTTATCATCTAGCGACACCTTAGGAGATTGCAAAAATTCTTGAACCTCACTTATCGAGAAAACTAACGATAACCGTTCTAAATCTGAGACCCATATTTCTGAATCCCCAGTCTCTTTAGAAATCTCAAAAATCGCTTGAGCATATCGTCTTCCGGAACCATTAGAAGGCATAACTATTTCGCTCCTGAAGAATCTGAACCTGCCTCGTTTAGCACATCTTCAACCAAGTTACGGTGTTTATCTGCATCTAAAGAGGAATTAATGACTTTTTCAGCAGCTGTAATAGCAAGATCAGCAAATTCTTTACGGACCTTCTCTATAGCATCATCACGTTCCCTCTGGATATCAGATCTTGCGCGTTCCACCAGACCTTCGGCCTCGGTTCGTGCAGTGTCTTTAGCATCCTCTTCTATTTTGCGACTTAGCTCTTGTGCCTGTTGCACTATTTGCTGCGCTCGATCACGTGACTCTGCCAAAGCCTGCTGAACCTGTTCTTCACTCTTTGCTGACTCTTCTTTAGCTCTTTCTGCTTGCTCCAAGGATTCCTTAATACTCTCTGACCGTTGGTCTAGCATCCGAACCACTGGGCGATAAAGAAACACAGTAAGAAGCAATAAGAAAACACCAAAATTAATAAACTGACTGATCAGCCCTGGTATGTTAATCCCAATAGCTTCCATTAACCCTCCCTAATAGGCTTACCTATTTATGTAGGCAAGCAAACAGTTTCGACCTGATTTACACAAACTTGATCAAAATCGCTACAACCAGCGCGTATATCGCGACGGCTTCAGCGAATGCAACACCAACAATCATGTTAGTTTGAATTGCTCCTGCTGCATCAGGATTTCTACCAAGTGCTTCCATAGCCTTAGAAACAGCAATACCTATACCAATTCCGGGACCAATTGCTCCTAGACCTATCGCTAGTCCCGCTGCGATCTGCTGAGCTCCGACATCTGTGATGCCACCGGTTTCTTCAGCAAAAGCCACTCCTGTCGTTACGGCAATCATAGATAAAACAATTGCAACGACGGAAAAAATCCGACTGTGATTAAACATAATACCGACCATATTCCCTCCAATTAATTATTACTTAACTATTATATACTTTCGTTCCCATTTTTTAAGCTTTCAAAACCAATTAATAGACCAGTTCTGAAACACATCACCCGCTATGCTCTTCTTCACCATGATGACTGACGGCTAGAATACCAAAAATCAACGTTAATATTGCAAAAATGAACGCCTGAATCATCCCGAAGAACAGCTCCATAACAAAAACACCCATAACCAACCCAAGTGGGAAGAAGAACGCCGCCATCAGTATTAATATTTCGCCTGCAAATACGTTGCCAAAAAGTCGGAAGGTAAAGCTAACTAACCTAACTAATTCGCTGACCAAATCAATTAATCCCACAAATATATCTATGAAACCAAATCCGATATTTCCTTTAAGTAACCTTTTGAAGTTAAAGAATTTAGACAAGTATCCGAACAATCCAAGCCCAGCTACTCCCCAAAATTCAACAAACAAAAAGCTCCACAAAGCTATCGCTAAGGGGGTGTTAACATCGGTATTTGCCGGCCTCAAAACTGGAACGAGATGTCCAGCTGTTAAGCCAGCTTCCGCAAGTTCACTGGACTGACTCTCAAAGTCAGCTTCTGTTGTATGAATATCAAATTCGCTACTTTCCTCTCCATCAAATCGATAGGAAAATCCGCCTATGGGAACATTTTTTGTCGCCGAATCAACAACAAAAAAGTGGACATGGGGATCACTTTCACCTGATTCATTCATATGTTCAAATACTTTTTCAGCTTCAACAAATTTGTAAACGGTACCAGTACCGGGAACAAATCCTAACCAGTTTGCACCTAGGATGAATAGAAAAATGGTCGCGACAACTGGAAAAAAACGTCTTCCATTTATAGGCCCTGCAGCACGTTCACATAAATTCAATAAGGCTTCAACAATAATCTCAACCAAAGATTGGAATCTACCGGGGACAAGTTTCATGTTCCTGGTACCGACAAAAACGAGCAGCAAAACTGCAACCATAGCAATCTGTTGCTGTATAACTGTGCTTCTTATGGGTATTGAAAAGATATGCCCGATGGGCTCTATTACCAACGTCGGAATTTCAAGAGGGCCTTTCAAAAAAACAATGCCGAGGCCCATAAACACTATACCGACAACTAGGCTTAGTAATATCCTTGGACGTGCCAAAGAACCCTCCCTCTAACTTTGATTACTGACGCTTTTTATCATTCACAGAACGGTCCAACAAAGGTTTCGCCATTCTATAAGAACCAACAAACGCAACTACCAAACCAAAAAAAAGACCTAATAAAGTAAAAACCGGAGAGACACCGATTGCACCATCAATCCATGACCCTAAGAATACCCCTCCAGCTATAACAACTGCTATGTACCAACCAAGTACTAACAATCGAAATGCCGCCTCTAATAAAACATTTCTCTTCGACATGCTTATTACAGTCAGCGTGCGAAATTTACCACAGAAAAAAACACTGAGTCAAGATATTGGAGCACGTATCTCCTTTGTTTATCCATTATTCCACACTCTCCAGTAAACCAATAAATCAATTAGACTCAGTGCCTAAATTATCTAAGTTCAGCTCTTCGACAAAATCCCTAAAAGCTGAAAGGCTCTTGAGCTCCTCTTCCGAAACGTCGAGTTCTTCCTCTGTGGATTCGTGAGCTGGAACTATAGCATCTCCTGTTGACTCATCTATGTATACTCCGGCCTTATCAAGAACTGAGTCTGCAACATAGATGGGTACCCTAGCTCGTACAGCAATCGCAATAGCATCACTCGGTCGGCTATCAATATCTATTTTCTCAGAATCTCTTTCCAAAACAATCTTGGCGAAAAAGGTGTCGTTTGATAAATCTGATATTAAAACAGCAGAAACTCTCGCCCCAGAATCTTCAATTATCTTAACCAAAAGATCATGGGTCATCGGCCTTCCGACTGAAACATCTTGTAGCCTAATTGCGATAGATTCAGCCTCTGCAGGACCAATCCATATAGGAAGGAAACGTTCTGTTTCTTTTTCTTTAAGAATTAATACCCGCTGATAATTAACAAGACTAACGCGAATACTATCGATATCCATCTCAAACATAGGCAACCTCATTAATTAATTTGGTTTACTAAATACTAACGCGCAACTGCACCAATTATCAATAATAAACTACCAATTAAGCAATGAATTCGATAGAAGACCCTTTTTCGTTTTTTTAATTGGTTAATGATGTCATCGCCATGGATAATACATCTAATTTAATGCTGTATGATAGAAAAAGAGCAAATTGGCCAATAAGTCGGATAGGAGGGGATCCTTGAAAATAGGAGTAATCGGCGTAGGATTTGGAGCCGCAGTACATATACCAGCCTTCCAATCGGAAGGAGTTGAGGTGCTAGCAGTGTCTGCAAGGCACTTAGATCGAGCTTTAGAAGCCTCTCAAAAGTTCAATATCCCGAACTATTTTGATGATTACAAAGAAATGCTTTTAATGAAAGATTTGGACGCCGTTAGCATATGTTCACCCCACCACTTACATCACGAAATGGTTATGGAAGCACTTAACAAAGGCAAACATATACTTTGCGAAAAACCTTTTGCAACCAACGTCGAAGAAGCGAGGCAAATGTTAGAGGCGTCTATTGATTCAAAAAAAACCGTGATGGTAGCACACGAATTTAGGTGGGCGCCGCAAAGAGCTTTTGTAAAAGAACTACTTGAAGAACAATACATAGGTGATTTCCGGTTTTTACAAGCAAACTTAATGGTTGGCCCAACCAGAGAACTAAAGCCAAGGAAAATGGTGCACCCTGACCTCGGGTTCAGAGGGGGATTCCTTTGGGGGCTTGGTTCCCATTATCTAGATGCCTTCAGACACTGGATGGGGGACATCGTTTCTGTACAATCTATTTTAAAATCCAATATGCCAGATCGTGTAGAGCAGGAAACGAGCACGCTCGTACAAACAACATCAGATGATACTTTTTCCTTATTATTAGAATTTGCTAATGGTGGTTCAGGAACGTTATCAGGTAGCTCAGCGACTCCTTACGGACCAGGAGGTAATATAGAGATTTTTGGAAGCACTGGAGCTTTATCAACACCACAGCCATACGTAAATCGTAGCCAAGCAGGTTTTAATCCACCTCCAGAAGGGAAAGTTTTTGGCGCGCAATTTGGCCAAGTCGGTGATCAGCAAAAAGATTTGGGTATGCCTTCAAAATATAGACCTTTCGACGACGATAGGGACCACCGATTAATGGCTTTCCGGTTAATGGTAAGAGAATTCATACGCGGTGTAGAAACTGGGACATCTCCTAGCCCCAATTTCAAAGACGCATACGAGCTACAAAAAGTACTTGAGGGTGCAATTAGATCCATGGAATTGAATAGAAAAATAGAAATGGATACTATCTAGACGATCATGTTCGAAAATTTAACAGACAAAATAACAAATGCTTTAAAGAAATTATCGGGCCATACCGTTATATCCGAAAACGACTTTGACGACGTTTTGAAGGAAATCAGGCGAGCACTTTTAGAAGCAGATGTGAATTTTAAAGTGGTCAAAAATTTACAGAGAGACATTAAAGATAGAGTAGTTGGTGAAAACGTTTTAGAAGGTGTAAGCCCATCCCAGCAAATAATCAAAATATTTCAGGATGAACTCACAAACGTCCTAGGTAAAGAGAGAAAAGACCTTTCGAGCGAGAATAATAAGCCTGCAAAGGCGTTGATCATTGGCCTTCAAGGGTCTGGGAAGACTACTACGGCAGCAAAAATATCAAAAAAATTATTTTCTGAAAGCAAAGAGGTTTTGATGGTTGCAGGAGACTTGAAGCGGCCTGCAGCTGTAGAGCAAATCACAAAATTAGGTCAAACCATAGGTGTTGAAACATTTTCAAACCCCCAAGCAAAGAACCCGAAAGAACTAGCTAAGGAAGCATTAACTTTAGCGTCTAGTAACAATTATGATTGGTTAATATTTGATACCGCGGGCCGTATACAAATTGATAGCGAATTGATGGACGAATTAGACGACTTACATAAAACCTTAGAACCATCCGAAACCATACTAGTTGTAGACGCAATGACGGGACAAGAGGCTGTTAATGTTGCTACTGAATTTCAATCGAGAGTACCTATAACGGGGATAGTTATAACGAAGATGGATAGCGACGCAAGAGGCGGAGCAGCGCTTTCTATTGTAGCTGAAACAGGAATACCTATTTTATTTATTGGGACGGGCGAGAAACTTGATGATCTCGATATATTCTATCCAGAACGACTCGCAGGAAGAATTCTTGGTATGGGCGATGTCGTCTCATTAGTTGAAAAAGCGCAACAATCTATTGATGAATCTAAAGCGATAGAAATGGAGCAACGTTTAAAAAATGCAACCTTTACTTTAGATGATTTCTTAGTTCAAATAGACCAACTTAAAAACATGGGACCAATGAGCCAGATCTTGGACATGATACCTGGTTTTAAATCAATGACAGGGAATATCAAAAACGATCAGATCCCCAGTGAAAACGACTTAAAAAAAGTTGAGGCAATCGTATTATCAATGACACCTTTGGAACGACGATCCCCACACATAATTGGGGGAAGCAGACGAAAGCGCATAGCAAAAGGCAGTGGAACCCAACCTGCAGATGTAAATCGTCTTTTAAACCAATTCGAACAAATGAAAAAAATGATGAAAGCGCTATCAAGCGGAAAAAACATGCCAGGAATGCCTTTTTAACTAGTTAATATCATCAGTTATTAGTAAAGGGAAACCAGTTATCGGTGCTTTCAAATACCCAAGTACTGAATTGGATATCTTCTACTCCGGATTTGCTACTGCCGAAAAACCACCCTGCCTCTGAATTATCACAAGGCAACGGGTTAGCATCCCTTTGTTCCTTGGTAACAATTACATCCGAAGGAGTTTCAAATCCCCTTGCTTTGTATTGCTTTACCACCTCATCGGTCGCTACCTCAAGGAAAGAAACCAACCGGTGATCTCCTGGGCCTATTTTAATCGATGTTGCGATTTCACCCCATGCTTCTTCGTCACCTAAGGTTCCTATTTGTTGGCCTGCCTTTACTACAGAACCTTCCTTTAAAGATGGATCCAAAGCAATGTGAAAAAACATGAAAAAGTAGCCAGGATGCTCGCTCGACGCAACAGTGAAATTAGCTTCTGTTCCATATTTGTTCTCTTTATAGTAGACACCTACTATTCTGCCATCCACAGGGGAAAAGAATTTTATAGACATCCAAGGGAAAGTGTGTGGTGTAGACGCATACAAGGCCTGCTCTTTCGGTACACCCACAGGCATAAAATAATGTTTCATACTTTTGCAGTTAGAGCGGGTTTTGTCATACTCGGGCGTATTATAAGAAAAATCATGGCCTACCCCTGACCTAATTTTTGACATCTTAGAAAACTTATCAAGTTCTGTAAAATTTGACGTCGCTACTTTCGGTAGATTATCAGGATCATAAGTTGCTACATATACGTTAGTGTAGTCAACTGCGTCAGTAGCCAGGCGCGCATTCGGATCAGCCTTACCAGTATTGTGAGGATCTTTCTCTGGTCTAGCATTCGGATTTTCCTTGAATGACTGTTCACATCTTTCTTTATCACCAGGAGGCAGTGAAATACAAGGGTTGGATGAATGTCCATTCCCATATCCAGGCTTTGTCTGTGGCGCTTGGACAGAATTATTACACATGTATGCCATCATTCCAGTTGCACTGTCGCATAGAGAGGGATCATTCTCGATCATTTGTCTGTACTTTTCAGTACAAGGCTCGACCATTGCACCCGTTGCATTCTCACATTCATCTTCTGAGACTTTAGTTGTTACCTCATCTTTAGCAGGAGACTCGGTGGTACTTACAGGCTCTTTTGATGTCTTACTCGTGTTTTCAGCTGTACTGGATTTGGTATCACTACTCGTGTTTTCAACAGTACTGGATTTGGAATCACTAGTTGTATTGCTTACAGATGCCGATTCTTGTTTATTATTCGTTGTTTCAACAGATCCTCCGATTCCCGTATCCTCTGAGGCGCACCCAAAAGATGTTACTGAAAATACAATTATTGAAAATATAAGAGGTTTCACAAGAAATTTATTTAGCATTTGTTTCCTTTTGCTGTTTGTTTGCGTTTAAAAAATTTAATACTGTATAACGCAAAGAATCTATAATTATATCCGCCTCATCCTCAGGAATCTGAAATGGCTTTCTTGAGGTTTCAGGAAGTGTTAGCCAATGGTAAAAACCATACCAAGCTCGTGATTCCTCTTCCTCATTTTTTGACTTTAAAACTACTTTGAGATACTTAGATTGAAATCGTCGCTCTACATGCTGGCGAAGTAAATCATCCTCCTGCAATATCGAAGATTTAATCCAGGCATCCTCAAAGGGATCTTGCGAACTAGAATTACTCATCCACGTGCCCTTACTGTCTTTTGCTCCTAGGTCCAAAAGGTTCAGGTTGAAAAGGGCCATCTCTTTCCTGTAGATATGAACGAAGGCCTCCTTCTTTGGCGGCATCTTCCATGTGTTTCTTAAAATCTTCTCTCTGAGAAGTATGGGCTAGCGCGGAGAGCTCGGCATTTAAATTCCAAGCATTGTGAAGACCCATCATATAAAGACCCATGGTTGCGACATGCAAATTAATCTTTACAGTCTCAGGACTTACAAGAGCGATTCTCTCTCCAATAGAAAAGCTCTCCTCCAACAGTTGATCAGGTTCAACTATCTTATTTACCAAGCCTATTCTGAGGGCCTCATCAGCATCAATATGGTCACCTGTTAATCCATATCGCAGTGCATTTTTGTAACCCGCTAATAGCGTCCAAAGAAAATTGGTGTTGGATATATGTCGTATTTCAGGTTGTCCGAAAACCGCTGCTGATGAAGCGATGGTTATGTGCGTAACTAAGGCGTACCAGCTACCCCAAGCAAGCGCCCACCCATTGATCGCCCCGATAATCGGAGTATTCAGTTCCCACATATGTTGTAACCTTTTAACACCGGCTCGATCTTGTGTTCTCCATTGATCCAAGAAAGCGGCTACAGATTGGCCCTCTTCAAGACCATAAGGCCATACAGTCTCAGCATTTCCGCCACCAGCACCAAAACTTAAGTCTGCACCAGCGCTGAAAGCCCTTCCTGCCCCAGTGAGTATGATATATCTAACTTCAGGATCTTGGTCTGCTTCATCAAATGCTGCGTGCATATCAGACCGCAAACCAGCACTCAATGCGTTCATTTGCTCAGGCCTATTCATAGTGATCAAAACACCTTTGCGTTGTTTTTCATACAAAATATTTTCGTAGTCAGCCATTATAATTTCGCTCCTTAATCAGGTTAATGAGTTACAGATTAACATGAAAAATAATAAATATTCCAATTAAATTACTTGGTTTGTGACATCGCCAAGTTGTTAGTAAAGTGTTAGCATGATATCGTGAAAAAAGTTAATTCTGAATAAATAAATTGATGGAAATCTATGGTAACGGAAAAAGATAAGGCCCTGGAACAAGCTCTCGCTTTAGTCGAACGAAATTTCGGCAAAGGTTCTTTAATGCGATTTGGAGAATCTGCAGGGCGTTTCAGCGTTGAATCCATCCCCACCGGGTCAATCTCATTAGATATGGCTTTAGGTATAGGAGGGATTCCCAGAGGAAGAATCACGGAGATATTTGGTGCTGAATCTTCTGGGAAATCAACTCTTGCGCAGCACATCATCGGAGAAGCACAAAAGCAGAATGGGACTGTCGCTTATATAGATGCTGAGCACGCATTGGAT
>Ga0310344_10002917_pt1 | contig 12802 bp, 12 predicted proteins | sample HC15DNA20200_MG_FD_203801 | JGI IMG/M metagenome (GOLD analysis project Ga0310344, IMG submission 203801) | Marine microbial communities from station ALOHA, North Pacific Subtropical Gyre - HC15-DNA-20-200_MG | ecosystem: Environmental > Aquatic > Marine > Oceanic | place: Pacific Ocean: North... | reverse complement strand
GCGCGCTGCGCCGACGTGAATGCGGTGGCGATCTGTTTCCTCAACGCCTATGTCGATCCGCGGCACGAGGAGCGGGCCGCCGCGATCCTGCAAGAGCATCTGCCCGGCATTCCCGTCACCCGGTCCAGCGAGCTGGTGCCGCAGATTCAGGAATACGAGCGCACCAGTACCGCGGTGGTGAACGCCTATATCCGGCCGGTGATCGAACGCTACGCGGCGCGGCTCGAAGAACGGCTGGCCGGCATCGGTATCACCGCGCCGGTCAATATCATGCAGTCGAACGGCGGCGTGCTGCCGGCCAAGGTGGCGGCGCAGAAGCCGATTTTCATTATCGAGAGCGGCCCCGCCGCCGGGGTCGTCGGCGCCCAACGGCTCGGCGAGAAGCTCGATATTCCGGACTGCATCGTCTTCGACATGGGCGGCACGACGGCGAAAGCGTCGATTGTCGCGGACGGCACCTTCGCCATGGCGCCGGAGACCGAGGTCGGCGGCGATGCCGCGCTCGGCCATCGCATGACGCAGGGCGGCGGCTATGTGGTGCAGGCGCCGACAATCGACATCGCGGAAGTCGGCGCGGGCGGCGGCTCCATCGCCTGGATCGATTCCGGCGGCGGCATCCAGGTCGGCCCGCACAGCGCCGGTGCCGCGCCCGGCCCGGTCTGCTACGGCCAGGGCGGAACCGAAGCGACGGTCACGGACGCCAACTTGTTGCTAGGTTATTTGAACCCGGACGCGCTTGTCGGCGGGGAACTGAGCCTCGATTGGGAAGGTGCGGAAAAAGCGGTCACGGCCTTGGGCGACGCGCTCGGCCAAACGCTGACCGACACCGCCTACGGCATCCACTTGATCGCCAATGCGCGCATGATGCGGGCCTTGAGCGCAGTCTCCTCCGAACGCGGCCTCGATCCGGCCCGTTTTCCGTTGCTTGCGTTCGGGGGCAATGGCGGCGTGCATGTCTGCAACCTCGCCGAGGCGCTCGGCAGCAAACGGGTACTGGTGCCACCGGCGGCCGGTCTGTTCAGCGCCGTCGGCCTGCTGTTCGCCGAGACGGAGCATCAGTGCATCTGCGCCTACTACAATGCCTTCGACGAGCTCGACCTCGCGGACTGCAACGCCGCTTTCGCAGCGCTGACCGACGAAGCTGAAGGGTTGGTCGCGACCGACGGTTACGCGCCCGGCCAACGCCGCATCGCCTGCTCCGCCGAGCTGAAATATGTCGGCCAGAACACGGCACTGCCCCTGCCGGTCCCGGCCCTGCCGTTGGATGCCTCTGGGTTGGCGGCCTTGGCCGAGGCTTTCGCCGTCGCACACGAAGCCACGTTCGGCTATCGCTCAGATGGGGAAAGCGTGCAATTCGTTTCGCTGAAAGCCGTCGGCCGGGGCGCGTCAGACGCACCGCGCATCCCCGACAGCATCGCCCTCAAACGCGACACCCCACCTCCGGCCGCCGCCCGAAAGGCCTATTTCAGTCCTGACCATGGCTGGATCGAAACCCCAGTCGTCCCGCGCGCTTCATTGGAGGGCAGCCCGCAAGCGGGCCCGCTGATCGTCGAGGAATATGATTGCACGACGGTCGTACGGCCCGGCTGGACGGCGATGCTGGATGGGTGGAGCAATATCGTGATCGAAAGAACGGACTAAGCTTTTTTGTCCGAGGTCACCGCACCATCAAGACATCAACGGCCATCGCATCACCCGTACCAGCGCGCACCAATACCGGGTTCAAATCGCATTCGGTTACGAGGTCGCCGAAGTCCGATGCCAATCGCGAGAGGTTGACCAGTAATTCAGCGAGCGGCCTGCAATACGTTTCCGGCATCAAATTGCGGTAGCCGGAGAGCCGCGTGCCGAGCACCGTCGATGCGATCATGTCCCGGGCTTCGTCCAAATCAAGCGGCGCGAGTCCCAAAGCGCGGTCGGCGGTGAGTTCGACCAGGGTACCGCCCGTGCCGACGACCACTTTCGATCCGAAGGGCGGCGCGGCGACGAAACCGGCGACGGCCTCCAAGTCGCCGTCGAATTGCGTTTGGAGCTCGAAACCGTCGATCACCGCCGATGGCGCTGCGTCGGCGACGCCCCTTTCGACGGCGGCGATCGCCCTCTCCAACGCCGGAACGTCCGTCACATCGGTCACGACCCCGCCCAATTCCGAACGGTGTGCGATATCGCGCGAGGCCACCTTGACCACCAGGGGGAAGCCGACCTCCGCGGCGCGCGTGACCGCCTCAGGACTGTCCCTGACGATAATCGAGGTGGCGACCGGAATATCATAGGCACGCAGGAGCCGGAGACACTGGTCCGGTGAAAGCTGTCCCCGTTGACCGGCGAACTCTTTCCGCAAGGCGGCGATTTCAGATTTTGGTGCAGGTTCATCACGCACTTTCGGCCGCGCCACTTCCCCGGCATAGCAGGACCGGATACCGGCCAATCCTTCGCGCAGCCCCCGGATCACGGGAATGCCGCCTCCGTCGAAGGCCGCCAGCATGTCCGGATGAAGATCTGGCGACGAGGGGGAGATGGCAACGATCGGCTTTCCGGTCTTGGCGGCGCTACGGCAATAGGCAGCGGCGACGGAAAGGTAATAACGCAGCGAGCGGTCGTTCAGGCTGGTCTGGCAGTCCTGAATAAGCGCCAGCGCGGCTGTTTCCGGACTGGCGAGGATCGCGTCGATGCCCCCTTCATTGTTGCGCGTCTCCCGGCCCACGACCGCGCCGAGATCCACCGGGTTGTTGCCCGGGATACCCGGCAGGACGTCTTGCAAGGTTTGCATTGTCGCGGTCCCGAACGTCGCCAGCGCGACACCGACGGTTTCCGCGACATCGCAAGCGAGCGCCGTCTGGCCGCCCGATATGCCGGCGATCGCGAGAATGCCCAGTCCCGGCTGCCGCCCCCAGGCGGCAAGGCATTGCAACGCGGCAATCAGCTCATCGTAATCATCGACGACGGGAATAGCGCATTCCCGGAAGAAAAGTTTATACGTGTCCGCATCGCTGGTCAGGGCGCCGGTATGCGCCCGCGCCGCCGCGGCACCGGTCCGCGACCGTCCGATATTGAGCACGACGAGCGACTTGCCGTTGTCAAAAAGACGGCGCGCCGCCTCGGAGAACGCACCGGGATGTTTGATCGACTCCAGGATAACGCCGACGGTCTTTGTATCGTCGTCCGCCGCGAACCAGCGCATGTAATCCGCCACGGTGAGCTGAAACTCGCTGCCGACCGTGACGATCTTGGCGAAGCCGAAAGGTGCCGAATTGATCACGGAAATTGCCGCCGACCCAGACTGGGCGATCAACGAAACCGGACCGGGCCGGAGCGACTCCGTCGGCTTGGCCGGATAGAGGAAGATGCCGTCCGTACAGTTGATCAGCCCCATGCAGTTGGGGCCGTGAAGGTTCATACTCAGTTCGCTCGACAGTTTCCGGAATGCATCCGTTTCTTCCGCCGTGAATCCTGCGGCGAAGAAAATTGCCGACGCGACGCCGGCAGCATCCAAAGCCGCTGCGGTATCCGCCGCGGCACCCGCCGGGACCGAGGCGATGGCGAGATCAACACCGGGCGGCAAATCAGCAATCGACGAAATCGCGGGCAAGCCGTCTATCGCGTCTGCCGTCAGATGCACCGGCAAAATTTCACCCGCGTAGCCGCGTGCGGTGAGATTGTCGATGACGATATTGCCTTGGCTCTGGTTACGCGAAGACGCACCGACCACCGCGATTCGCCGCGGCCGGATCAGCGTCTCGACATCGCGTAACATCAATCGGCGAAGAAGTTAATCGCGTTCCGGTAGAGCCATTTCTCCTTCACCGCCTCTTTCAGCGGCAGGTTCATATACTCGTCGATGAGTTCGTCATAGCCGCAATTAAACAGGTAGCGCGAGAAGCCGGTCATCACTTTGTCCTGCAACAGCGTGTTGCCGAACTGAAGGAACTGCTCCCAACCGGAACCGCTGGTGCCGAAATGCCGCGGACGGTGAGCGGCCGTATCGCAATACAGCTTCGGATGACGCCGCATCAGTCCGACCATGTCGCCGACCCAGGGCCAGCCGGCAAGCCCGGCGACCATCCGCAGCTCCGGAAAGTCGATAGCGATCGTGTCGAGATGACGCGGATGGCCAAGCTCATACGAACGGTCGTTTGCATAGGTCATCGCGGTGTAGATTCGCACCGGCACGTCCAGCTCGCAGCATTTCGCGTAGAGCGGATAATAGCGGCGGTCGCTGGCGGCAAGATTGTTGTAGAGCGAGGAGACCCGCAGCCCATCGGCGCCGTCTTCGCGGACCAGCCTTTCCAGTTCGCGCACGCCGCGCATACCGTCGAGTGGATTGATCCAGGCGAAGATCTTGAACCGGCCGGGAAAATCGCGGTGGATTTGGCCGATTTCCGCGTTCGGCGCACCGGTCAGCAGGCCGAACTCGACGCCCGACGCATCCATTTCCGCCACGGTCCGCTCCAGACTGCCCGGGTCCTTCGTTCCGCCGGTGTCACCGCCGCCGAATATATGGTTGTAGTTGTCGAAACCGTAGCCATCCGGCCGGTCCAGAGATTCCGGAAAGGGCGTGCCCGGACGGTCCCTGATCGCTTCGCCGATTTCTTTTGCCCGGCCGGTCTTCGGCGCGCCGACCTCCATATCGATGACCTTGGTCATGTCCGTTCCTTTCCTCTGTGACGTAACTCAAGCCCCTACAGTGGGCGACAGAACCGGCGCCGATCAAACCGCCCGCCTGACCCGGAAAAATCCATAGACGCTGGCCACCAGCCAGAACCCTTCGATCAATGCCGCCGACAGATTGAACTCGAAGTAGAGCGAGTACAGGATGAACGCCGATCCGAAACCGTTCAGGACCGAAAAAAGCGGCCGTTCGGAAGAGAACTTGCCAAGCTGCAACAGCGAATACATGCCGACGACGAGCACGACGCCCGCCGACCCGACGATGTCGTGAAATTCCAGGTTAAAGTCCAAAAGGGGTCTCCCTAGACCGGATGGATCTCACGCCAGGTGGTGCGGTGCATGAGGCGGCGGTGGCTGTCGAGATCAAACGGTGTCGCGGCATGCAGGGCGCGCCGGTTGTCCCACAATACGGCGTCCCCGACCCGCCAGACATGGCGGTAGACGAAAGCATCCTGCGTCGCATGCGCCGTCAGACCGGCCACGAAGGCCAACGCTTTGTCCGGCGGCCAACCTTCGATCCCGACCGTGACCTTGGCGCCGAAATAGAGCGCTTTGCGGCCGGTCACCGGATGATGCCGCACCAGCGGCCAGGTGACCGCATCAGGCACCGGTGCCTGCCGGCCCGCGACATAGGGCTTGTCCCCGGATTGTTGCTGCAGATAGGCGCGCAAGCCCGAGACGGAGTGGACCGCGTTCAGGGTCGCATAGGATGCCTTATCCTCGGCCGAGAGCGCGTCATAGGCGCTGTACATGCAGGCGAACAGGGTGTCGCCGCCATCGGGCGGAATTTCCTTGGCGTATAGCATCGAGGCGCGGGCCGGCACCTCGCGATGGATATGGTCCGTGTGCCACTCCAGATCCTCGCTGCCGGCCTGCGGCGCGAAGATCACCGGCCGCGCGCCAGTATTGCCAACGACGAAGATTTCCGGATGACCGTCCAGCCGGGCATCGATATTGCCGGTTGGCTCCAGCGGCCCCAGCGCGGCCGAGAACGCGACCTGTTCTGCCGGGCTCATCACCTGCTCTGGAAAGATCAGCACCCCATAGCGTTCCAGGGCGGTTTCGATCGTATCGAGCAGGGCCGCATCCGGCCCCTGGCGCATATCGACGCCGGTCACCGTCGCACCGATCACGCCCGCCAGAGGGGCGACAGCGACGGCCATCAGCCCAGGGCCTCGCGCAGCGAAGCCGTATGGTTCGTGGCGGCGAGCTGCAGGAAGCGCAGATCGGTCTGCGTCGTCACGAAACGTGTGCCCTTGCGGATGAAGTCGACCTGACGCGCCAGATCCCGTTCGCCGCCAAGCCCTGCCACCTTACCGTTCGCAGCGCAGGCTTCGATCACCCGATCGATGGCCGCCACATGCTCGGGCGAGCCGAATTGCCCGGGCATGCCCATATCGAGCAACAGGTCGTTGCTGCCGACATGCACCACATCGACGCCATCCACAGCGGCGATCGCTTCGACATTCTCCAACCCCTCCCGCGTCTCCACCATGCAGACAACGAGGGTGAGATCGTTGATCCGCACCGTCGCCTCGCCCACCGGCAGCGGCTCATAGTCGAAATGCGGGAACGCGCCGCCAACCGACCGTTTGCCGACCGGCGCGAACTTCGCCCGGTCGACTCCGCGCTGGGCTTCCGCGCCGGTATTGATGTCGGGGAACACGATCCCGGTCACGCCATTGTCCAGCAGCAGCGCCGTGTTGGGATCGTCGCAGCTGCGCACGCGGACCAGCGGCGCCACCCCGCAACCGAGTGCCGTGTGCGCGATATGGCCCACCGTCTCCACGTCGTAGAGACCGTGCTGCATATCGATGAACAGGAAGTCGTGACCGGAAGATTTGGCAATCCGCGCCACGTCGCCGGAGCGCGCCAGGCGCACATTCATGCCCAGCGCGATACCGCCGGCGGCCAGACGCGCCTTGACCGGATTCTCGCTCACCAGCCCCTCCTATTTAACGGCGGAGAAGCTGGTCGGCTGCAGCATGTAGTTCACAACCTTGGCGACGATTTGACCGTCCTTCTCGGTCTCGGCCCGCTTCTCGAGCCATTCCGGATCGGCGGCGAACTTGTTCCACTTCTCCTCGCGCTCCGCCAGGCTTTCCCATTCCAGCAGGTAATAGAGATCCTGGTTCGAATCGCCGACCAGCATCGTCCAAAACCCGGCCTGACGGATACCGTGCTTTTCCCACAGTTTTAGCGTGATCGTATCGAAACGGTTCAGCAGTGCCGGCAGACGGCCAGGCACGCAGTGATAGATACGCAGTTCGTGGATCATGAGGACCTCCCAATATTTACTCTTTTCGCTCGAACCAGTTTGGCACGGAAACCGGGCAAGCAACAGCGGTTGGCGCTGTGCGGCCAATCGACACGCGATCCGGTTTGATCGTGCGGCGCGATTCGACCGGTGTTAGGTTGCGCCACGATGAGAAGAGTTCGACGACGCCCGATCATTCTGCTGGCCGCCCTTGCTCTCGGCCAGCAAGCCATGTTCGCAACCGGCCTTCAAGCCGCGATCGAAGTGGACAGCGGCGTCATCCGCATCGTCACATTGTGCACCGGCGAGGGATTCAAGCGGATCACCCTCGACCGCGAGAACCGACCGGTATCGCCGAGACACGACCATGAAGAATGCCCGGAATGCGTTCTCGCCTGCGTCAACGCGGCCGCGTTAATTTCCGAAGCGGCGTATAAATTCCCGCCGGCGGTGCGGCAAGCCGGGCAGTTCAACCTTGCCCAAGTCGAAGTCGCTCCTTCACCCGTTCAACGTCCCTTCGGACGCGCCCCGCCACACTCCGGACGCTCTATCACCTAAAGACGCGTAACGCGGCAGCCCCTGCGGGAAGCCGCCAATTCGGAGAATCAAATGAAGTTTCTAAAATTAGTCGCTGTTGCGATAAGCCTCGCAACGGGATTCAGTGCGGCTGGCCAGGCAGGCGAAACCAAACATGGCGCCTTGACGATCGACAGCGCCTGGGCCCGCCCCTCTATCGGTACACGGGGCAATAGTGCGGCCTATATGGTCATTAAGAATAAAGGTCCCGCGGACCGGCTAATCGCCGCGTCGACGCCGCAAGCCGGCAAAGTCGAGCTGCACACCCATATCCGGGAAGGCGATATCATGCGCATGCGTCAGGTTGAGGGCGGCGTTCCCGTGCCCGTGCAAGGCAGCGTGACCCTGAAACCGGGCGGCTATCATGTCATGATCATGAAACTCAATGCGCCGATCGAAAAAGGCGGCATGCTGCCGCTCACCCTCACCTTCGAGAAGGCGGGCACAGTGACGGTGCATGCGGCAGTGGCGACGAAAGCGGGCGCCACAGGCCATTCCGGCATGAAGGGACACGGCCATGACAAAGGGCATGGCCGTAAACACAAATAAGCGGTTGGTTTAAAGCCGTGGGAAAACCGCATTCACGAGACCCTGTCTCAGGGCCTCGGGATGCGCCCAGGTGCCGTGATCGCGCCACCAGATGGCGTCGATGTCGAGCGCACTGAGCGCCTGCACCCGTTCGGCAACTTCCGCGCCGGAGCCGAGCGCGTTCATCGCCGCCACGACATCGTCGGGTATCCAGGCGGTGGCGCGCTTGGCCTCCTCCCAATCGATCGCATGGCCCAAATCGGGGTAGGGCTGCGGAATGTTGTCGGGCACCGGCGGCGGGGTGAGGCCCGCCCGGTCGAACAGCTCGCCCACGAAGCGATGCCGGCACAGATTTCCGACGCAAGGCCGCATCGTGTCGATGGCGCGCTGCCGATCGTCATCGACGCAGGCGGTGATCACGAGTGTTTTTTTGACGTCCGAGGACGACCGGCCGGCTTTCGCGATGCCGGCATTGACATGTTCCAACGCCCATTCGACGCATCCTGGGTGGGCACCGACCATGATGAGCACGCCGTCGGCGACCTCGCCCGCCGTCTGCAAGGCCTTCGGGCCGCTCGCCGCCATGATGATGGGAATGTGCGCCCGCGGCGGATCAAGTTCGATCTCCAAACCGCCCAATTGCGTGCGTTCGCCGGTGAAAATGCCGCGCCACAACGCCGCCGCTTCACGCATCAGCTTCAAGGTCGCAGCCTTCCGTCCGATGATATAGGCGGAGCTATAACCGGTGCCGTACGGCACCTCGGCGCGGCCATCCGATACCTCGTCCAGCGTGACAATGGCGCTGCCGACGGCCACCGGATGGCGTGTGATCGGGTTGGTGACCCCCGGCCCGAGACGAATTTTCGATGTCTCCAGCGCCGCGCAAGTGAGATGCATGTAAACATCGCGCCACAACCCGGCGAGCAACGGCGTGTCAGGGACCCACATGAAATCGAATCCGTCCGCCTCGACCTGCCTGGCGTAGGCGCCCGTGTCTTGGGGGGTACCGACCATAGGGACCCGAAGACCGTGTTCGATTGTCATGGCATTCACTCGCGAAAAATTAACAGGAAGGGCCGAACGATAACCCATCACGGACGTTCGCGCGAATTGGACAAGACGACCGCAATACCGGAAGCTGTGACCGCAATAGCGCCAGGAGACCGAGATGACCGACAGTGCCGTAAACAGCCTCGAACTCGCCCAAGACATGGCCGCGATCGACGCCGCTTCCTTGACACCGGAGGACATCGCGCAACTCGAGCGTCTGATCCTCGACTACACCGCCGTGGCAATGTGCGGCTCGGTACAGCCCTGGGGGCGCAAACTGAGGCAGTGGGCGCGCGACCAGAACACGAGCGGGAAAGCGCGGCTTATCGGTTCCAGCGACCTGGCCAATGCCGCAACCGCAGCTCTCGCCAACGGCACCGCGGCCCATGGGTACGAGCTGGACGACACCCATGAAGCGTCGAACAGCCATCCCGGCGCCGTCGTGATTTCCGCCGCCCTTGCGGCCGCCGCTGAAACCGGATCAAGCGGCCTCGAAACGCTTTCCGCAATCGCAGCCGGGTACGAAGCGATGGCGCGGATCGGCCGTGCCTCCACCTCACCGGAAGTAACCGAACGCGGCTTCCACGCGACCTGCCTGTTCGGCCCGTTCGGCGCGGCGACAGCGGCGGGCAAGCTGAAGGGCCTCGACGCGGACGGGTTGACCCGTGCCTGGGGCTTGGCGCTTTCCATGGCGGGCGGTGCACAGCAGTTCGCGCATGAACCGCAAGGCACCATGGTGAAACGGATGCATGCGGGCCTTCCCGCAATGCATGGGGTCTTGGCCGCCGACCTGTCGATGCTGGGTGTCACCGCGCCGGCCGAACCGTTGGAGGGGCCACTTGGCTTCTATCATCTCTATTCCCGAAATGTGCGGCCGGAATTTCTGCGCCGTGCGCCCGGCGCACCGCTGCAGATCCACGCGGTCAGCTTCAAACCCTATTCCTGCTGCCGCAAGTTTCACGCCATGATCGACGCGCTGGAGATTGCCACCGACCATTTTGCGCTCGATCCTGAAAAGATCGTCAAGATCGATGCTTTCTCTCCGGGCAACGCCATCAAGAAGCACGCCATCCGCCGGCCCGACTCCGTCATGGCGGCGCAATACAGCATGCCGTACATCGTGGCCGCGACCCTGTCCAAGGGCCCACAAAATTACGGCGCGTTCGAGGCGGTATTCCACAACGATCCGCAAATACTGTCGCTGATCGACAAGACCGAAGCGCATCACGACGCGGCACTGGACGCACATTTGCCAGAGAATATGGGCGGTGGGGTGGCGCTGCATCTCGCCGATGGCAGTATCCGACAGGCCGAGGTCATCGAAGCGCTGGGTTCGCCCGGCAATTCGCTGTCCTTCGACGGAGTCGTCGAAAAGGCCCGCGCCGTCACCGCACTGATCGGCCCCTCGATCGACGTTGATGCGATCGCCGATTCGGTCAAAGGGTTTTCGGATATGGATGATGTCGATGCGCTGACCCGTTTGCTGGCGGTCCCCGGTTACGACGGCGACGCCGAAGCCGCCGCTGCGGAGTAGCTGATCGCTCGGGCTTGGCGCGCGAAAGACCAACGTCGTCCAGCTAACGCTGGCCCGGCGGTTTTCCGCCCGCCGCGATTCCGCGTGCCGGCTGCGTATTGTTTCCAACCCCGACGTCTCCGCCAGCGTTACTGTTTCGGTCCCGGTGACTGCAAACATCCGGCGCCCCGCCGGGACGGGCCCGTGCCGTAAAGTCATGACGACGGTGCCGCCAGGAGCCAGCAACGACGCGATAACGGGCATCGCCCAGCTCCGCTCTTGCTCGTCCAGATGCATCCAGACCGCAGACATGAGGATGAAATCGAATCTAGTGCCCCGTCCCACGACGGTCTTGAGCGCCGGTAGCCCATCGTCGACCCATTCGATTGCCACCGACGGATGCAATTCAGCGGCCGCCTCTCGCAGGGCGGTGGTCGGTTCCACCGCGACGACCCGGTTACCTTTTGCCGCCAGATGGGTGGCGTCGCGCCCGGTACCGGCCCCGACATCAAGAACGTCGCCAGCGTGCGCAGGCAACAGATCCAGGACGGCCTCATGCGCCTCCTCGAAGCCGCAACTTTCGTAGCGAACGAGAAGCTCGGGCGCCTCCTCCGCGCAGCCGGCTGTCCATTTTACGTCGCAGGTCACAGCTGCGGTCAAATCGGCACGGAACCCCGCACCACGGTCCGATTCAAGATTCGGATATGGGCTTCGATGTCGTAATTGTCGACGGCGCGGTGCAACAGGGAGCAATTGTCCCAGATCACCATATCGCCTGACTGCCAGCGATGGCGGTAGACGAACCGGTCCTGGGTCGCGAAGTCTTCCAGCTCTTGCAGCAGCGCTTCGCCCTTGTCGACCGGCCAGCCTTCCACGTGCGAAGTGTGATTCCCGATATAAAGACCCTTCAAGCCGGTCATGGGATGGGTCCGGATCAAAGGGTGGGTTACTGGTGGTGCGTCGAGGACCTCCTGCGCCGTCGCCAATCGGCTGCCGTTCTTCTGCCGCGAGCGCTCCCAGCTGTGCACGATGCGGATATCGGCCAGCTCCGTTTTCCGCCTTTCCGGCAGCGCCGCGTAGGCGGCCTGCATATCGGCGAATTCCGTATCGCCACCCGCCGGCGGCAACGTGACCGCGTAGAGCATCGTCGCGAGCGAAGGGCGCGGCATATAGGACTTGTCCGTGTGCCAGGAGTAATTCCCGATATTGCGGCCCCGCGCCGGCTTGCCGTCTTCGTCGAGATTGTTGACCGGATGCACCTCCGGTACCGCATTGCCGCGGAACTCCCGATTGACGTGCGGCTCCAACTCACCGAAGCGCCTGGTAAAGGCGGCCTGCGCGGCGGGCGCTAGGTCCTGATTACGCAAAACCAAAACCTTAAATCGGCCGAGCGCTTCCAGGATCGAGTCCCGCGCAAAATCGTCAATTGGCGTCGCCGCGTCGAAACCGGTGACCGCCGCCGCCATCAAGGGCGACAGCGGACTGATCTCGAACGGCCAGTCTTCGGCCGGCTGCCTGTTCGCCATAACGGCTCCTTTCCGCTTGGCACAGACTAGCAAACCACCACACCAAACGCTTGTTCCCATGACATCGATGTGGAAATCATTGCAACTCCAGTTTTTTGGGTCAGCATAATCGACAGGATAATCAAGGCGCGCCGCGCGATTGAATAATGACAGATTTTGGCAAGGGTGATTTTCAGAATATTACTCGGTACACGATCGACACGCTGATCGATGACGAGGACGCTGACAGCCCCATCACAAAGGTGCTGGAATATTGGCTGGAGCTCAAAAACGGCGGGCAGGGTGCGCCCCGGGCGGACCGCTTCGATATCGCCAAATTGTGGCAAATGAAGTTTCCCAATCACGTCACGATCACAGATTGCTCGATGGAAGATCCAGGGCGGTTCCAGATCATCTACCGCGCCCACGATGCCGGCAATATTCCACGGATCTACGGGGACCGCGTGACGGGATTGCGGCTCGGCGACATGCCCTGCAGGCTGCATTCACGTTATCTGCATAGGGACTATGTCGACGCGAAAGCGGATGCGGACCCCAGAACCCTGCACTACCAATGGTTCAAACAGCGGATTCGCGGCTACTGCCGCGACTATACCCGCCTGCTGCTGCCCTTCGCCGCACCAGGTGGAACGATCGGCCGGATCATGGCCGTATCCCGCCCGAACCATCCGCCCTACTTCGATC